>RRYU01003725.1_pt1 | contig 14077 bp, 7 predicted proteins | sample 2162651 | NCBI WGS metagenome assembly RRYU01 (sample SAMN10267283, study PRJNA491782) | microbial mat metagenome | isolation source: biomat in the production well | place: Japan: Minami-Kanto gas field, natural gas well KTG3 | collected 2017-06 | reverse complement strand
CGCGGTTGCTTCTGTTGATCGGTACAATAGTATTGTTACCGATTACGCTGCTTTTCTATCTCAACTGGCTTGACCATCGCCATGCCCTCTGGCTGTCTACACAAACTGTTGCGACAACCATCGTTCGATCAGCTAGTCGTAGCCAGGATGAACTGATTGCCGAGACCTATCAGTTGATGAGTACTATTAGTCAACTGCCTGCCGTAGCCAATCCACAATCGCCCCAATGTTCCGAAACACTCGCCATCTTTCTCCACACCTATACGCAGTTTCAGAATATCGCGGTGGTCACACCCGCTGGCGAGATAGCATGCAGTGCGCTATCGCTGAATCAAACACCCTCTGTGGATGACAACCCCTCTTTTCAACAGGCACTCCAGGCCGATGACTTTGTCATGGGTGATCTGATCATCAACCGTGTCACCGGGCATCCGACTGCTGCCTTTGCGCTGCCGATCAAGCATAGCACTGGCGACAGACAATTAATCATCATTGCCGAACGCCACCTGAACTGGCTGTCGGATCTCATGACAGCCACCGATCTGCCGCCTGGTTCAGCCCTCGCCGTGGTTGATCAGTATGGCAGCATCCTGGTGCAACCGCCCCGTTCTGAAGCACAATCGCCGATTAATCCGACGCTACTAGACATTATGCATACTCAGGCTGAAGGCAGCCAGACCATACGTGAAACCGATGGAGACGAACGTCTCTATATTTTCACACCCTTATCCGATCCAAACGATACACCAGCACATATCCTGGTTAGTATCCCTGTTGCAGGTATCTATGCCCCAGCGAACCAGATTCTGCTGCGCAGCATACTTGGCCTGTGTATCGTGGTGAGTATGGTATTAGGTATGGCCTGGTTCAGTAGCACCCTGGTACTCTTTCGCCCCTTGCAAATCTTGATTGCCGTCACCCGCCGTTTTGCCCAGGATCGGCATACTCGTACACATCTTGGGCATCTTGATGGTGAGATTGGCGAACTGGCCCGCACATTCGACCAGATGGCAGATACGCTGGAACAGCACGAGGCCGCCTGGCAACAGACGCGATCGAAATTGGAAAGCAGCGAGTCGCGTTATCGCATCCTGGTGCAGCAATCACGTGACATTATCTTGCTTAACGATGCCAACAATCAGGTTATTTATGTCAGTCCGGCCATTTCGACTATTCTAGGTTATACGCCTGAAGAGTTTATGCACGATGCGAGCCTGGCAATGCGTATCCTGCACCCTGACGATGCTCTGACATTTCAGGCATTCTGGGAATATTATGGCCAACATCAGCACTTCCCCGAACAACCGCTGATTCTGCGCTGGCAGGCCCGTTCGGGCAACATTGTCTGGCTGGAACATCGCATTACTAATCTGACCAACACTGATGGTGTCGTCACGGGGTTTCAGGCAGTCGGGCGTGATATCACCCAGCGTTTGCATGCCGAAGAACAACTGCAGGCACGTACCGCACTGGCCGAGCGCCAGGCCCGTCTGCTGGAACGTACCCAGTCGGCGGCACACATCGGCGGCTGGGAACTAGAGTTTGCCACCAATGCACTATACTGGACCGAGGAGACCTATCGCATCCATGAACTTTCGCCGGACACATATACCCCAACCCTGGAGGCCTCGCTGGCCTTCTATGCACCGGAAAGCCGCCCAATTATCGCGCAGGCAGTCGAGCAGAGCCGTGTGTCTGGTACACGCTGGGATCTGGAACTAGAGTTAATCACAGCCACAGGCCGACATATCTGGGTACGCGCTGTCAGCACCGTACAGATTTTTGATGATGTGCCGGTAAAAGTTTATGGTGCCTTTCAAGATATTACCGAACGCAAACAGGCCGAGCAGAACCTCAAGGCCAGCGAAGAGCGTTTTCGCTCGCTGATACGCGATGTTGACCAGGGGCTACTCTTGTTAGACACCCAGGGCCACATTCTGATGCATAATCAGCGTGCTCGTGATTTCCTGGGGCTGGATGATCAGATGATCCAGAAAACGTTGTTCGCAATCGAATATCAGGTTATTCACGAAGATGGTAGCCCCTTCCCAACCGAGACCCGCCCGATCTGGCTGTCCATCCAGACGCGCCAACCCGTCCGTGAAGTCGTGATGGGCATCCACGTTCCGCATACCAGTGAACCGATCTGGCTGCTGGTCAGCGCGATACCCCAGCTTGATGCCAATGGTTCTGTCCGTACGGTGGTTGGCTGCTTGAGTAATATTACGCCCCTGAAACAGGCCAAGGCCCATGTGCAGACAGTTGCCCGTCAACAGGCGGTGGTGGCCGGGTTAGGCCAACGTGCCCTGGCTGAGACTGGTCTGGATGTCTTACTATCCGAGGCAACCGTTCTGGTCGCGCAGATGTTAGGCGTTGATTATGTAAAAGTGCTGGAACTCTTGCCTGATGGAACAGCCATGCTGTTACGGGCTGGCAGTGGCTTGCCAGCAGGCATCGTTGGACATGCGACCATCGATACAAGTAGCATCACACAGGCGAGCTATACGCTGTACAAAGCCGAAACGGTGATTGTCACCGATCTGCGCACCGAGACACGCTTTAGCGGGCCGAGTCTGTTGTTCGAGCTGGGGGTGGTGAGTGGCATGAGCGTGGTGATTCCCGGCCGTAGACAGCCTTATGGTGTCCTGAGTGCCCATTCGTGTCAGGTGCGCCATTTTTCATCCGACGATGCTAACTTTCTGCAGGCTATTGCCAATGTGCTTGCCGCTGCCATCGAACGCGCCCGTGTTGAAGAGCAACGGCGTCAGGTTGAGATCCAGATGCAGCAGGCCCAGAAACTCGAGAGCCTGGGTATTCTGGCCGGGGGCATTGCCCACGACTTTAACAACCTGCTGGTTGGCGTGATTGGCCATGCCGACCTGGCTATGCTTGACCTGGCCCCCTGCTCGCCGGTCCAATCCAGTCTGGAGGCAATTATTCAGACTGCGCAGAACGCCGCTGACCTGTGTCGTCAGTTGCTGGCCTATGCTGGCAAGGGGCGTTTCCTGATGCAGCCTGTGTATGTGTCGAATGTAGTTGAACAGATGCTTAACCTGATCCAGGTGTCTATATCCAAAAAAGCCGTCTTACGTTTGCATCTGACACCCGACCTGCCCCCGGTAGAAGCCGAGATTTCCCAGATCCGTCAGATTATTCTGAACCTGGTGACCAATGCGTCCGAGGCGCTGGGTGAACATAGTGGCACCATTACGATCTCAACCGGTTTGATCGATTGCGACGAAGATGATCTGCGCGAGAGTTATCTTGATGACCAGTTACCGCCAGGTATGTATGTGTATCTGGAGGTTGTTGATACGGGGCGGGGCATGGATGCGGCCACACGCAGTAAAATCTTTGACCCGTTCTTTACCACGCGCATCAACGGACGCGGCCTGGGGCTGGCGGCAGTGCTGGGCATTATTCGCAGCCATCATGGTGCAATCCAGGTAACCAGTGCAGTTGGCAAAGGTTCAACCTTCACAGTTCTGTTGCCATGCGCTGAACTAGATGATCCTGGCACAGAAGCGGTTGTTCTGGCAGATCGATCATATCAGCGCAGCGGCAAGGTGCTGGTGGTTGATGATGAAGAAACAGTGCGCACCATCGCCCGGCGCATGTTAGAGCGTGCCGGGTTAACTGTGCTGGTTGCCAGAGATGGCTTGATCGCTATCGAGATATACAGGTCTCAGCAGCACGAGATTAACCTGGTGCTGCTTGATATGACTATGCCGTATAAGAATGGTACGGAAACCTTTTACGAGCTACGCCAGATTAATCCCGATGTGCGCGTCATTCTGACCAGTGGCTACAACGAGCAGGATACCATCAGTCTACTGATGGAACAGACCAACGTCACATTTATTCAGAAGCCCTATCGGCAGGTTGATCTGTTCAATAAGATCAATGAACTCTGGCCGCCGATGTGAACATTCCATAGAGCGTCCAGGATCCTGGCTCCCACTCACACGTGTGCGCAAGCATGGCTTGCGCACTCCAAAAGCTGGCATGGTTGATGTAACCCTACCATTAGCCGGAGATGTCTTGCGTATGCGGCTATTTCTGTTACAATGCCTTTCGGTCTATGATACCTTTTTACATTAGACATGGTTTCAGATCGGCCAATTTTCCTTTACAATATACAGACAGATTGGTCGCGTGAGTCACCTCACCCCCTGCCCCCCGCAAGGGACGGGGAGAGGGGGCAGGCTTTCACGGGTAGGTTTTTTTCCGTCGGGACGCGCTTCTGCGCGTCCGCAGGGCGTTCTGATGCGGAAAACGTTCACACGGACAGGCAGACGCCTGTCCCTACGGATGGCATCACAACGGCATTCGTCCAAAAAATCCTACACCTGTGAGGAGAAGGCAGGGGGAGAGGGCGAATCGTCCAACTAAAATCGTCCAACTAAACTGTAACGTACTGGTGAACCATGTTTTAGTTCGCCATGCGCCAGTGTGCCCATGTCCATGGGCGGGATAACAATGGAACCATACGGACGCGCAGAAGCGCGTCCCTACTTTTTGCATAGAAATACATGGCTCGTTCATTAACGGATCGTTTCTTGCGCGGAACCAGGCTGGATGATCAGACTATTAGACGTACCATCCCCGGTACGTTGCGCCTGTGGCCAGTATCAGGGCTGGTTGGCCTGACGCTGCTGGTGCTGATTCTGGTCTATACCATACGCCCGACGGTGCAGATTGACCTGGGAAGCCGCTATGATGTCGCGTTTCTGCGTGATTTCCATGCGCGCGAGGTTGATGCGATTGAGGCGGGTGATGTTGTGGCGTGGCCAGATGATCAGCAGGAGCTAATCCTGCCCGGACAACGTTCTGGCACCTGGATTGCGGCTGTGTCTGCAGTGGATGCCCAGGCCGCCCCGGCGCTGGGTGAGATGGCCCTGTCGATCAATGGTCAGCGTGTGCGGATTGTGCAGCGACGCAGTCAGGGGCTGTTTCTGGCAATTATTCCCGATAGCCTGGCGGCTGCGCCTGAGTGGCACCTGCGTCTGGAGCCAGCGCTTGTGAACAACCCTGATCCATCGCCGACGCTGATTGGCCAGGTTGAACTGGCTCCGGCGCGTACGTATCGCTGGACACGCGCCGAGAGTCGCGTGCTGCTGCCGGGGTTGGGACGGGGTGACTGGCAGGTTGATCTGACGGCGCTTACGCATCATCCCGATGGATCGCCGCTGCATGCACAGGTTTTTGCCAATGGCGAACTGCTGGCTACACTGCCTGATAGTAGTGCGGCGCAGCGCATTCGTTTGCTGGTGCCCGCTGCGCTGATGCGAAGTGGCGACCTGGAATTGACCCTGCGTTCGGAAACGTTTGAAGATCCGCGTCCCCTGGGCCTGTTCCTGGCAGGTGTGACGGTTACACCGGTACACGGGTCAGTGGGGCTGTTACCTCCCTGGAAAACGCTGCTCTACAGCCTGGTTAGTGTGCTGTCGGTGTATATCTGCCTGGCTTTGCTGTTGCCCCGTCCGCCCCCGGATAAGTCTGTATGGCAGTGGTTCAGCCTGATTTTGCCCCTGGCCCTGATTGGGTTGGGTGGCTGGGCACTGGCAACCTATCGTTTTCCCACCAGTTTTATGCTACCAAATCTGGCGACGCTGGGTGTCTGGAGCTTGCTGCTAATGCTAGTCTTGCGCCCATTGCTGGCATGGATCTGGCGCAAAGCGGCCCTACCGTTTGCCACAGAGCAGCAGACGGTGATCGCAACGCAACGCTGGTCGCTCACGTTGCAGCGGTCGGTTTATCTCGATGCCTTGCTGCTGATTTTCTTCCTCGGCTACTGGCTGAAGGTCGGGGGGATGTTTTATCCCTATTTTGTGAGCATCGACGTGGGCTGGCATATGGATAAGGTGCGCTGGATCTTAGAGGGCCAGCTTCCGTTGCTCTATAGTACCAATAGTCCACTTAACGAGTTAACTATGCCTACCGCCGAGTGGGGCGAGGCGAAGCCGGTTATTCCGTATTCACCCTGGTTTCATATGTTTGCAACCAGCTTTGCGCTGCTGCCCTGGCCAATGAGCTTTACAGCCAATATGTTTAGTGCGCTAGTCGATTGTAGCCGCGTCTTTCTGATTGCCCTGCTGGCACTCAAGGGCGGCATGAGCCGTACGGCTGCACTGTTTGCGACGCTGCTGTATGCGGTGCTGCCAGTGACATTTCTGTTGCATTCGTGGGGCAATATTCCCACCACCTTTGGTCTCTGGTGGACGCTGGCAGCCATGACCTTTGCGCTGGTGGCCTGGGATCGTTTGCGGCGTCCGCTGCCGTTTGCGATCCTTACGCTGCTGTTCCTGGGATCGCTGCTGTTTTATACCGTGACCGGGGCGTTCCTGGGGATGACTGTGGTACTCTTCATACTCATCCTGGCGTTGATAGTGCGCCGACCTGGCCACGCGCAAGCGGCGCGGGCTGCGGCGGGCTTATTTTCTTTTGGACTTGCGGCCGGTGCGGGGCTGGCGCTGGCTTTGCTGATCTACTACGGGCAGTATATCGGGCCGATTGTGCGTACGACGCTGCCGTATATGGCGGATGTGTTTGCCAGCGGCCCGGAGAGTGTGGGGGTTGCGCGCCCATCGTTCGGGCAGTATCTGATGAGTTATGTTCCGCATCTGGATTATCGTATGTGGCCGGGTGATTTTCTGTACTATGGGTTGGCGCTGCCGCTGTTGTTTGTGCTGCCGGGTTTTGTGGCGCTGCGTCGCCATGTGTTGCTCTGGTCGCTGCTGGCGGCATGGTTGACGGTAGGGCTGTTCTTTTTGCTGGCTGGCTATCGCATCTCGATGGTGGATAAGCAACTGTTCTTCATTCTGCCAGCGATCTGTATCTGCTGGGGCGTGTATGCCGAACGTTACTGGACACGTGGGTACTGGGGCAAGCTGCTGATCGGGTTGATCTATCTGTTTACGCTGGTATCTGCGCTGGATCTGTGGTTGGTGCGGATCATACGTTCGCCAATCTTATAAGCGCAAAGCGCAGCTAAGAACCTGTCTGAAAAGGGGAGGTTGTGTATCCAGACGGGATCATCCTGCGACAATACCCCACCCCTCTACCCCCGCGAGGAGAGGGAGGAAGGGGAGATCTCACGGGTAGGTTTTTTCCGTAGGGACGCGCTTCTGCGCGTCCGCATGGCGTCCTGATGCGGCACACGTCCGCGCGGACAGGCAGAAGCCTGTCCCTACGGATGGCATTACGATGTGATCCGGCCAAAAAACCTACCCCTGCAAGAGGGGGGTGAGGGGCCATTCCTTGATCTCCCGATTAGAATAAAGCCATGCTTACACACTCCCAATCTCAATCGGTCACCAGCAACCCGCGCATGCTTTATGCTGTGCGCAATGCGCTGTGTGCGCATCACCGCATAGTGCTGGTAGGCATGATTGTGCTCTATGCGCTGGTATTGTTTGGCGGGTTGACTTTTAAATACTTCCATTGGGGGCAGGGCTATGATCAGATCGATTATCAGCAGTCGATCTGGAATACCACGCAGGGGCGTTTTCTGGAGATTTCGCACTATCGCCATACCGATCATTTATGGGGCATGGATTTTATCCCGGCGATTCTGCTGATTGTGCCTTTTTATGCGCTACTGCCCTCGGCGCTCACGCTGAACTTTTTCCAGGCAAGCTTTATGGCCCTGGGAGCATGGCCGGTGTATATGATTGCGCGGCGGCGCTTCGGCGATGCGCCGCTGGCCGGGTTGGGCTGGGCGATCATCTATCTGCTCTATCCGTCGCTCTGGTTTGTGACCATGAGTGCGCCCTGGCAGCCGCGTACACTGGCTATTCCGGCACTGCTGGGGGCATTTTATATGCTGGAACGACGGCGGTGGTGGCCATTTATGGGCTTGCTGCTGCTGGCGCTGACTGCACGCACCGATGTATCGCTGGTGGTGTGTGCTTTCGGCTTGCTGGCACTGCTCTGGCGACTGAGCTGGCGCTGGGTGTTGCCGCCGCTGCTACTGGGGCTGGCCTGGTTTTATATCTCAACGTCGTATATTGTGCCCTCGTTCTACCGCGCTGATTATCGTCCCGAAGCGGGTGCGATCAACCTGAGCAGTGATGCCGACTACACCTGGCCAGGCAAGAGTCCGCAGCTGGCCTATTATTCGCATCTGGGCGATAGTGCAGGTGAGATTGTGCTGACGATTATCACACATCCGCTTGAGGTAGCCCGTTTGATGCTGACGCCGCCCAAGCTGACCTACCTGGCGCTAATGCTATTGCCGCTGGCCTTGCTGCCGTTGCTTGCGCCCGACGTGGCGCTGTTGTCTGCGCCGATTCTGGCGATGAACCTGCTTTCGACGCGCATCTACCAGTTTACCATCCGGGAACAGTACCAGGCGCTGGTTATTCCCGGCCTGGTGCTGGCGGCAATTGTGGGTGGCGCACGTCTGTGGGCGTGGTGGCAACAGCGTGTCGAAGCTGAGGGCGGGCAAACAACGTTTGTGCGGCAACATGCGCCCGTTCTGGCAATGACCGGGTTGATTATGTACGCCATAGCGATCAACCTGTTGTTGAAGAATCCGGTAGTGACCACGGTGCTGTATCGGGAAGATCCAGCGCGGATTGCCATGATGGAAGAGCTGCGGGCCATGGTGCCGCCCGACGCGCCGCTGGCGACCACGTCGTTTCTGGCCCCACGCATGATGCCACGTGAGCACATGTACTATCTACCCAACGGCCCGATGTTCCCGCCCCTGGAGCGGGCCGAGTATCTGTTTATCGATACACGTGCAGCGGCAATACGGGATAGTGGATTTGTGGAAGAAGTGCGTACCTCTGCCGAGTGGCATATTCTGGCCGACCGGGCGGATCTGCTGCTGGTGCAACGACGGCATGAATAGCAGCAAGGAGGGGCGTTGCATACACTACACCCCTCCTTGGTATTTCCTCGGTATTTCCTCGGTGTTTTCCTCTCTTCGCAATATGCCCAACAAAGCGTATCATAAGACACACAAGGGCACTACCGATCATACTTACATTATTGCTCGTTACTCTATATATCAGCATGATACCGGATTTCATCGAAGCGATCTGGCGGCTGACTACTATTTGGTACTGAGCAAGCCTATTCTGATCGGTCCCTGTAAAAAACTGTCGCCTGGTAACAGGTTGCAATGGGGCTATCTGACGCCAGGCGACAGGAGAACCGTCGGGTACTGGGTAGTGGTTTTGATATATTGCGATAGTTATCTGCCAGGATACGCAAAGGACCTGGCAGATAATTCGCTTTCTACCATGCCCTGCGGGTGTAAGGAGACACGGCATGGCACGCCGGTTATTGATCATCGGATCGAATCGTGTGCTGGTATGGCAAATGCAGCATGAACTACGTCGACGCGATGCGAGTATCCAGATTGTCACCTGTGATCAGTTTGATAGGCAGCAGACATGTCAGGCATTGAATCAAGCGCCCGACATGATAATACTCATTCGCAATCAACGGGATGTGCAAAAAAATATTCGGTTGTATGAGCGGATCAAACGAAACAAACACACCGCCTCTGTCCCGGTTTTTATTGTGACAGACCAGTCAGATGGGGCTTCTCCTGGGATCAGGCGTTTAAAAAATGGTGACTATCAGTTGACCAATAACGCCTTTGTTGCCTATACCCTGGCCGATCTCATGCGAAGCATTCACGTTGTATCTGTGCGCGTGCCTGTCTCAACAACCCGATCTATTCCTCCTGGTTAGTATATATGCAATGGAGCATACATCATGGTCACAAAAGCACGCTCTAACGGAACGACACTTACGATGCGAGTTTCTTTCTCGCTTCCTGCCTCTACCTGGGCCGATACAATATATCTGGTGGGAGATTTTAATAACTGGGATAAGCGAGCAACACCGCTGCAATTAGATGGATCGAACTGGTATGTTGAACTCGATCTCGCTTTAGATCGAGCATATCAGTATCGCTATCTAGTCGATAATGACACCTGGACCAGTGATTGGAACGCTGATAGCCACGTCGCCGGCCGCGATGGCGTGGATAGTTCAGTGGTCTATACAGGTGTGATGTATCGATAAGTACGTAGCGATGCGTAAGCTGAAGGCAAATATAAAGGTATTCGGCCAATGGCGACTGCAACACAAGCCCGACATGGCAATGGAAATTATGAACCATCTGCGCAAGATATAAAACATTTTCGGTTACACGAGCCTGGCCAGTCAGCGGAGACAGATATGACGGATCTCTATTCGTCAAACATATCTACAGATATCCTGCTGTCAATGATTATTGACCAGTCTGTGGCTTTACTCAATGCACCAGCAGCTATTCTCGCCTTACACGATGGCACAAACGGTACGATGGTCGTTAGAGCAGCACGTGGCCCCTGGGATGTACTTGTCGATACGCGCTTGCCCCCGGAAGTTGGTAAAGGCAGGTATGTATTGTCTACAGGGAAGCCGACAGCCTGGTCTGCAAATGATCCGGGTTTTGTGTGGTTCGGCATGACCGATCGCAAGACGTCGATCCTGGCGGTTCCGTTGATTACCCAAAAACTGACAGTTGGCATACTCTGGGTGGCCCGTGACACCCCATTTACGACCAGTGAAATGCATATGATCAGCTGCACCACAGCAGTTGCCGCACGTGCGCTGGCACCGGCCATTCTCACCGGTTGGCAGATGTCTGTCCAGATGCACGAGGATGCGCATATGTGCGATAAGGTTGTCGAGATCTGGACAACCTTGCTGGCATTACGTGACCGGGGAACAGATTATCATAGCCAGCAGGCGACGCACCTGTTTATGCGTCTGGCACGCCATGTGGGCATGTCGGAAGCCGAACTGGTGCATGCGCGCCGAGGAGCATTGCTACACGACATTGGCAAGCTGGCAATTCCGGATAGTATTTTATTTAAGCCCGGGCCACTCAATGGCGATGAGTGGGAAATTATGCGCCAGCATCCGGTGTATGCGCTTCAGATGCTTTCGTCTATTCCCTCGCTCAAGGCGGCTATTGATATACCCTATGCTCATCACGAACATTGGGATGGTACCGGCTATCCGCGCGGGTTGGTTGGCGAAAATATCCCCCTGGCTGCGCGCATTTTTATGATTATTGATGAGTGGGACGCCTTGCTCTCGGATCGGCCATACCGCAAAGCATGGCCCGAAGAGGAAGTGCGCTTGTATGTACAAACACAGGCTGGCCACCATTTTGACCCTTATATTGTGCAGGCATTCTGGAATCTGTTGAGCGAAGCAGACGATTATGCAACCGAGCGGTCTTATTATCGCATGGTGTAAGGGTTCTGTCTGATCGCAAGCCCCTCTTCCAGCACGCTCTTCGCGTGTATGTAATGCACAAAGGAGTGCCCTATGACAACCCGGGAGCTAAAGACAGAGCTATCAGCCATTCATAATGTACCGACCTTTCTTTCTATGCCAGTTGATATGCAACGCGAAATTTATGTGTTGCTTCAAGCTATTCAGCGGGCTGAACAGGAACCGTATATCTATCTGGCCACTCACTTGAAAGAGCGTTTGCGTTTGATACAGGAGGAGTATCGACGATAGTGTTGTAGATCGCAGGTATTTAAATGTCCCCTCTGAAACAACGCGAAACTTCATTGCAGACACAGTTTGATTCCTTCTGTAAACACGACACAACCGGACAGGCTGTATCAGCCTGTCCGGTTGTGTCGTGTTCGGCATTCTGTCAGTTTGGTGACCATCTTCTTCTATCCGATCAATATGAGCAGGCGTGCCTGGCATTGAAAGATACGTTACAGCAGTGTGACTGGTTTAGACGTTCTATTCTTGATGCGTTCTCGGCGCATATTGCGGTGCTGGATAGCCAGGGCACGATCCTGGTGGTGAATCGGGCATGGGAAACATTTGCCCATGAGAATGGTATCGATGCAAACTATGTATCCGAGGGGGCTAACTATTTTGCTGTGTGTGATCAGGCTACTGATGATGATGCCGAACTGTGCTATGATTTTGTATGCGGGATGCGCACAGTTCTGACCGGCAGGCAGGATAGTTTCGAGATGGAGTATCCCTGCCATTCTGCGAATGAGCAGCGCTGGTTTGTGGGCTATGTAACGCGTTTTGCCATAAATGATCGGGTATTTCTGGTGGTTACGCACGAAAATATCACCGCCCGGCGGCATATGGAAGATGCGCTGCGCGAGAGTGAGTTTCGCTATCGGGCTGTGTCAGAACTTGTTTCTGATTATGCCTATGCTTTGCGGGTTGAGCCTGATGGTACCATGGTGCGTGAATGGGATACCGAAGCTCAGAGGCAGACCACGGGCTATTCTGGCGAAGAATTAGATTCTTTCACAAGCTGGGTGCAAGTGGTGCATCCCCTGGATATGCCGATTGCCCTGCGTCATATGCAACGTCTGATGGAGGGGTCTGCCGATGTGAGCGAGTTTCGCATTATTATGCGCAACGGCAATGTGCGCTGGCTGCGCGACTATTGCAAGCCTGTATGGGATGCCGAACAGCATCGGGTTGTGCGTATCTATGGGGCTTCTCAGGATATCACCCGGCGTAAAACGATTGAGCATCAGATGCGTCACATGGCTTTGCACGATAGGCTGACTGGCTTGCCTAATCGGACACTCTTTTTGCAGATGCTGGGGCAGGCCATCCGCCGCGCACGCCAGCATGCTACGTATCTGTTTGGGGTGATCTATCTAGATCTGGATAACTTCAAGGTAGTCAACGATGGCCTGGGGCATGTCGAGGGTGATCGGTTGTTAACAACGATCGCGCATCGCTTGAAAAACTGTGTACGTTCGGGTGACACTGTTGCACGCTTTAGTGGCGATGAGTTTGTTATTTTGCTGGATCATTTGAGTGCTGAATCTGACGCCATCGATATGGTGCAGCGCATCCAGCATGAATTGACGCAGCCGTTGAATGTGCATAATCATACGCTGATTATCTCGGCGAGTATTGGCATTGTGCTGGGAACCGCTGCCTATGCCAGGGCAACCGATGTACTACGTGATGCCGATACGGCAATGTATTATGCAAAGTCGTTTGGTCCAGGCCGCTTTATGGTCTTTGATGCCGTTATGCACGATAGGGTGGTGCATCGCATGCAGACCGAGGCGGCGTTGCGCTATGCAATCGAGCATGATGAGTTGTATCTGGCGTATCAGCCGATTGTATCGCTGAAAACTGGCTGTATCGTTGGCTGCGAGGCGCTGGTGCGCTGGCAGCATCCCCGGCAGGGGGTTATTTCGCCTGGTGTGTTTATTCCGATTGCCGAAGAAACAGGCTTGATTGTGCCCATCACCTGGTGGGTACTCGAAGAGGCTTGCCGTCAGATGCAGTCCTGGCATCGCCAGTTTCCAACGCTGACCAGGCTGACGATCAATGTCAATATGTCTGTTGCGGCATTGATGTGTGCCGATGTTTCCGAGAAGGTGCATGGTATTCTGGATCGTACTGGCCTGGATGCACGCTATCTCAAGTTAGAGATTACCGAAAATATCATGATGGATCACGCCGCCGAGACCCTTTCTACGCTGGCGTATTTGCGTACGATGGGTATTCAATGGTGTATCGACGATTTTGGTACGGGGTATTCATCGCTGCAGTATCTGCATCGCTTGCCCATCCAGGCGCTCAAGATCGATCGATCGTTTGTGGGCACGTTGTATCAGGACGATGAGAGCGCGGCGATTATCCAGAGTATTATTACGTTGAGCCATACCCTGGGCAAGGAAGTGGTGGCCGAGGGGATCGAAACGGTCGAGCAACTCGATTATCTGCGTGGCTTGCAGTGCGAGTATGGTCAGGGATATCTGTTTTCGCGCCCGGTCAGCAGTTCTGACATGTCTACGTTGTTGATCTCCCAGGTAGAGAATGGGGCATCTCAGCGCTCAAGTATTGATATTTTGACAGGTATGTCGCTGTTAGACAAGGTTTCAGGATGACCAATTGTACGTTAGACATGGTTTCAGGATGACCAATTGTACTGTACAGTTTACAGACAGATTGGTCGCGTGAATCACCCCACCCCCGCCCCTGCAAGGGGCGGGGGAAATACAGACGGGGCGTCCTGGCGGCACACGCGGAGCGTGTGCCGCCA
>RRYU01000600.1_pt1 | contig 14078 bp, 14 predicted proteins | sample 2162651 | NCBI WGS metagenome assembly RRYU01 (sample SAMN10267283, study PRJNA491782) | microbial mat metagenome | isolation source: biomat in the production well | place: Japan: Minami-Kanto gas field, natural gas well KTG3 | collected 2017-06 | reverse complement strand
GCTGTATCACTGGCGTATTCTGCCTTTGATCGTGCGTGGTTTCGCCTGGGCTCTGCGCCGTGGCCTGGGGGTGGGAGGTGCCCTGGGCCTGGGCGCTGCAGCCAATGTGTTCGTTGGCATGGTGGAGGCGCCTCTGCTTATCCGCCCCTATCTGGCCGGTATGAGCCGGGGTGAGCTGTTTGCCGTCATGAGCACGGGGATGGCTACCATTGCCGGTACTGTGATGGTGCTGTATGCGGGGTTCATCGTCGATGTCATTCCCGGGGCCATGGGGCACATTCTCACCGCGTCCCTGGTCAGTGCTCCCGCAGCCCTCACCGTGGCAAGGATCATGGTCCCTGACAGTACTGACACGGAGGCGCAACTGGACCCCGCCCAGGGTTCCGGCAGCAGCATGGATGCGCTCACCCGAGGTACCCTGGACGGCTTGCAACTGCTTCTCAATATCATCGCCATGCTGGTGGTGCTGATAGCCCTGGTGCACCTGGCCAATCAGATCCTGGGCCTGCTGCCCGCCGTGGCGGGCGAGGCCCTGAGCCTGCAGCGCATTCTCGGCTGGATGATGGCGCCCCTGGTGTGGCTGCTCGGCATCCCCTGGGCCGAGGCCCAGACCGCCGGCGCCCTGATGGGCACCAAGACGGTGTTGAACGAGTTGCTGGCCTACCTACAATTGGCGCAATTGCCGGCGGATGCCCTCGGGGATCGCAGCAAGCTGATCATGATCTACGCCCTGTGCGGATTCGCCAACTTCGGCAGCCTGGGTATCATGATCGGCGGTCTGGGGGCCATGGCGCCGCAGCGTCGCGGCGAGATCGTTGCCCTGGGCATGAAGTCCATTGTGGCCGGTACCCTGGCGACCTGCATGACCGGGGCGGTGGTGGGGGTATTGATCTCAGGCTGATGAGCCTGGCTTGAGGATGGCGTGGGCGGATGGGAATGCCTAATTGGCGGGTCCTTTCGAGTCGGCCATTTTCTGCCGTATCTCAGGGTCTGCGCATGGGTTGAGGCTGTTTGTTACGTCTTCCTGTGCACGTCAATGATATCTGGCAGTTGCGATACCTTGTTGATCAGCTTGAGAAGCTGTTCCATGTCTGAGATCTCCACCGTGATGCGCATCTCCGCGGTGTCGTTGCTGCGGTTGGAGTGGGTATTGACGCCGATGACATCCACGTCGTCGTTGGTGAATATGGATGAAACATCACGCAGCAGGCCCTTGCGGTCCGATGCCCGGATCCAGATGTCCACCGGGTAGGTGGTGTCGGCCGGTTGATCGCTCCAGCGTACGGCTGCCAGGCGCTCACGATCCGTTTCCGGCAGGCTGGCGATGTTGCGGCAGTTTTTTCGGTGCACGGTCACGCCCCGGCCGTGGGTGATGAATCCGATCAGAGGGTCATAGGGCACGGGTTTGCAGCAACGCGCCATCTGGGTCATGAGGTCATCCACACCCTCAACCATCACCTCGCCCTTGGCCTGGCGTACCGGCTTCGAGGGAATGACCGGATGTTGATCATCCTCCTCTTGAAGCGGCGGGCGCAGTTTGGCCTGGCCGATCAGTTGCAGGGGGGAAACGTCGCCGCTGCCGATGCCGGCCAGAACGTCGTCGCCCTTCTTGAAATTATAATGCGAGGCCAGCTTGTCCAGATCCGGTCGTTCATTGATGCCCAGGCGGTTGAGTTCCCGCTCCAGAGCGGCCCTGCCCAGGCTCACGTGCTGTTCATAGTCCTGTTGTTTGAACCATAGGCGCACCCGGTTGCGGGCGCGGGTTGTCTTGAGGTAACCCCTGTGCGGATTCAGCCAGTCGCGGCTGGGTTTGCCATTTTTGGTGGTGAGTATCTCTACCTTCTGGCCGCTTTTCAGGGCCTGTGTGAGGGGGACCATACGCCCGTCCACCCGGGCGCCCCGGCATTTGTGCCCCACCTCGGAATGGATGGCGTAGGCGAAATCGAGGGACGTGGCCCCCTTTGGAAGTTCTATGACCTTGTTCTGCGGGGTCAGGACATAGATATGCACGGCTTCGAACTCGGCCTTGACGTGTTCCACGAACTGGTCCGCGTCGCCGCTCTCGTCCTTGCGCTCCAGCCAGTGGCGCATCCACAGAATGCGACGTTCCAGTTCAGCGTCGTGATCTGTTTTTTCCTTGTAGCGCCAATGGGCCGCGACCCCCAGTTCCGAGTGTTGGTGCATTTCGTGGGTGCGGATCTGCACCTCCATCGGCTGATTATTCGGTCCGATCACGGCGGTGTGGATGGATTGGTACATGTTGGACTTGGGAGTGGCGATGTAATCGTCGAACTCCCCGGGGATGTGCCGCCACAGGCCGTGCACGATACCCAGTACCGCATAGCATTGGGCCACGCTGTCCACCAGCACCCGGACGGCGCGCACGTCGAAGATTTTGTCGAAGTCCACACCCTTGCTGTGCATCTTCCGGTAAATGCTGTAGATGTGTTTGGGCCGTCCGTTGACCTGAACCGGGATGCCGATCCGGGTGGATTCCTGCTTCAGGATCTCCACCACCCCGGCGATCAATTCCTCACGCTCAGCGCGGCTGCCGTCCAGCAGGCCGGCGATGCGCTTGTACTCTTCCGGCTCCAGGAAACGCAGGCTCATGTCCTCCAGTTCCCATTTGATTTGCCAGATGCCCAGGCGGTTGGCCAGCGGGGCGTAGATCTCGCGGGTCTCGGCGGCAATGCGCCGGCGGTCGGCGTCGGGCAGCAGCTTGCTGGCGCGCATCAGGTGCAGGCGTTCGGCCAGCACCACCAATACGGCACGCACGTCGTCTGCCATGCCCAGCAGCATGCGGCGCAGGTTCTCCGCGTGGATGCGGCCGCTCTTGTCCCGCGTCATGCTCAGGGTCTGGCTCAACTGGCTGAGCCGTTCAAGGCTGCCGACCATGTTGGCCACGGCTGCGCCGAACTGTTGTTCCAGGGTCTTGGCATCGGCGCCACACAGGTTCAGCACGCCATTGAGTATGGCCGCTTCCAGGGTCTCTGCATCCATGCGTAAATGCGCCAGAATATCGGCGGAGGCCAGATTGTGGCGCAATTGGGTCTCGCCGGTCTCCAGGGTGTGTTCGGCCAGGGTTTCCCTGGCCAGTACGCAGGCGTGCTGCAGATGCCGGTTGTCCTCTTCCCCATAGTGGGGGGCAAGGTTGGCAAGCCAGGTTTCGATGGCCTGCTCGTCCGCATGCGTGTCGTGCGGGATATTGCTGGTGATACTGACCATGCGGGTGTCTCCCGAGTGTTCAGTCGAGAACGTGACTGACCAGTCCATCGGCCAGTTTGGGCTCGAACCAGGTGGACTTGGGCGGCATCACCTCGCCGGCATCGGCCACCGCCATCAGGTTCTCCATGCTGGTGGGGTATAGGGACAGGGCCAGGCGCATTTCTCCGCTGTCCACCCGGGCCTGCAGACCCGCCAGGCCGCGGATGCCGCCGACGAAATCGATGCGCTCGTCACGCCGCTGGTCCTCGATGCCCAGGATGGGCCGGATCAGGTTGTCCGCGAGCAGGCTCACGTCCAGTCTGGCCACCGGGTCGTGCGCCGGGATGCGCGCCGGGTCCAGGTTCAGGCGGTACCAGCGGTCTTCCAGGTAGAGACCGAATTCGGCGTTTGTGGCCGGCTTGACCGGCTGATCGCTGGGCGTCACCTGGAAAGCGGGACGCAATTGCCGCAGAAAGTCATCCACCCTCAGGCCGTTGAGGTCACGCACGACACGGTTGTAGTCCAGGATCTGCATCTGCTCATGCGGGAAGATGACTGATAAGAAATAATTGTAGGATTCCTCTCCGTTGTGCCCCGGATTGCCGGCCATGCGTAGGGCGGCCACCCGGGAGGCGGCGGCGGATCGATGGTGGCCGTCGGCCACGTAAAGGCTGTCCAGGGTGTCAAACCGGGCTACCAGGTCGGCGTTAATGTCCGCATCACGGATGGCCCACAGTTGGTGGCGCACACCGTCGCGGGCGTTTACGTCCACCTCCGCTGCACCGCTGGCGCGTCCTGTCAGGATGGCGTCTATGCCGTCACTGCTGGGATAGACCAGAAACACAGGTCCGGTCTGGGCGTTCAGCGCAGCCACCTGGCGCACCCGGTCGTCTTCCTTCACGGGGCGGGTGAATTCGTGCTTTTTGATCCGGTTCCGGTCATAGGCATGTACGGAGGCTGCGGCCACCAGGCCGGTCTGACGGTGCCCGCCCATGGTCAATCGGTAGACGTAGAAGCAGGGCTGGGCGTCACGGATCAGTACCCCCTCTGCGATCATGTGGTCCAGGTTGTCCCGGGCCTTGGCATAGACCTCCGGAGCGTAGGGGTCGATGCCTGCGGGCAGGTCCACCTCGGGCCTGGAAATATGCAGAAAGCTCCATGGCCGGCCCTGTACCTGCTCCCGTGCTTCCCGGGTGTTCAACACGTCATAGGGTGGGGCGGCGACGTCGGCGGCGCGTCCGGCAGCCGGACGCAGGCCGGTGAAGGGGCGGATCAGAGACATGGTTTTTCCTTCGCAATGACTGGCATCTGTAATCGATACGGACTGAATCGGCAATGATACCGTTAGCGCGCGCGCCTGACTAACCCGGATGATGGCCGCTGGTATTCAGAACATAGACTTGTACCCCATTAATGAAATGATATGGAAAAAAACCCTTGGGGTGAGTATTCTCAAGGAGGGACAACAGGCATTTAATGAGGACACGTAATGGACATCAATCTGGCAGACATTACCCTGCACATCGACGAAGAGCTGAGCCCGGATGCGCTTTCTGCGCTGGAGGATGCCTTCCGCGCCAGGGACGGTGTGGTATCCGTTCATTTCAATACTACAGCCAAGCATCCACACCTGGCGGTGATCGAGTTCAATCCGGACAAGCTCAACAGTTTCGATCTGTTGAGCATCCTTAAATACCAGGGTTACCACGGAGAACTGGTGGGGCTGTAGCGTCCAGACATGGCATGGTCAAGTCGGGCTTGTGCCGATGTGATGCTGGGCTGACTGCTGATGCCTCAAGGAGCCTCGCAATAATAACGTGCATTGCTTGTCCTTTCGCCCGCCTGCTGTGTTGCGGATAGGGTTGCATAGCTCAACTATGCGTCCCTATTCGCGCCTTACAGGCAGACGATAATCCGAAGCAATCTGTACAAGTTATTTGTGCTCGGTTCCTTACCGCCTGTGCATGACCCACACGGCAGGTGCCCTGAGATTACAGATGGGGTTACTTGTCGCGCCTGCGTGTGCGTTTTTTCATCTGGTAGGCGGCGATCTGCTGGATGAGTGTCTGCAGCGGTAGTTTGTCCAACCCGCCAAAGCGCTCGATGGCGGCCAGGACGGTGCCGTACACGTCGTCGATAGTGACTGGTGCCGGTTCCTCCGGTTCCAGTGCCAGCTTGATGCCGCGCAGACCACCCACCTGAATCTTCATGGCCTTGCCGTGGGGCATAGCCGCTTTTTCGTCCGTGGCTTTGAGCGTAAAACGGGCCTGGGTGCGCAGCAGTTCCAGCAGTTCCAGGCATCGGGCCTGACCGTCGTCTGACCTGCAATGCACGCCCTCGCGCTCGGCGATACAAAACCGCTCCGCCTGGGTGCAGGTACACTGGTTGGTGAGTATGCTCTTCTCATAGGCGCAGAAGCGCTCGTTGATTTCCCGGTAGGTGGTGCGGAACTGGTCCTGGTCCATGGGCTTACTCGGATTTCTGGGTGAATCGGGATATCTGGCGTCGATCGCGCTTGCTCGGACGCTGGCTCGGGCGTGGATCACTGGCGCGCAGGATGCGGCGTTCTTCCAGTATGCGCTCTCTTTCCAGTTTACTCGCCTCGCTCTCCAGGTACAGCTGAGCGGCCTCTGAGGCTGGTCGGCGCTGTTTGGCCAATCCCATTACCTCGACATCCCACTCCAGAGAGGACTTGCGGATACGCAGCCGCACGCCGGGCCTGACCTCCTTGCCGGGTTTGGTGCGTTGGCCATTGAGGTGGACCTTGCCGCCGTTGATGGCCTCGGTGGCCAGTTGCCGGGTCTTGAAAAAGCGGGCCGTCCACAGCCATTTATCCAGACGCATGGTGCTCAGGTCTTGGTTCATGGTTTGCTGTGTGTGCTTATCGTGAGAGTAATCGACTAGTTAAACAGAATAGTCCCCTCGGTGGGGATGAAGGCCTGTTGCACCATCTTTCGCGTTGAGTAGGTGATCCTAACTTGCCTGCAGGCCCAGCATGGTGTCCAGTTTACCGTAAGACTCCAGCCGGGCCAGGTCATCGAAACCGCCAACATGCTGGTCGTCGATGAAGATCTGCGGTACGGTCCGGCGACGGCTGCGTTCCATCATAATACGCATCTGCTCGAGGTCCCCGTCAATGCGGATCTCGACAAAGTCCACACCCTTGTGTTCCAACAGCCGTTTGGCGCGAACACAATAGGGACAGATTGCGGTGCTGTATATTTCTACCTTTGGCATTGGCATCGTTGAATATAATAGTCTGGCGGCGAGTTTTTCATGCTAGCAGTGCACTGCCCCAGGGTCCATATCGGCTGTCTGTATTGCCGGCGTCAACGGGTCTAAAATCGAGTCGACAGATGGGATAACACTAGGAGGCACACAATGGCAACTGACAATTCACGCCCGCGCAAACCGCCGGGTGGAAATATCGATACCAATAAACTTGACCGTATCGTCGCTGATGCCCGTAAGGCGCGGGAAGACCGGCAGGCCGGTTACCGGGAGCAATCTCTCAGGCTGTATCCCTGGGTATGCGCACGCTGCGGCAGGGAATTTACGCGCACCAACCTGCACGAACTGACGGTGCACCACAAGGACCATAACCACGACAACAATCCATCGGACGGCAGCAATTGGGAAAATCTTTGCCTCTATTGCCATGATTTCGAGCATCAGAAATATGAAGAGTTTCTACGTGGTGTGGGAGCGGATGACGGCAGGGAGGAACAGAAGACAACCACGCATAACCCGTTCGCGGATCTGAGGGCATTGATGAGCAAGAACGACAAGGGATAAGCGGCGCCAGCTGTCCTGGCTATCCGTACCCCTGTCCCGATGGCTAGCCGAGGCATGGTGCGAATCAGCCGGATTTAAGAATATTCCGATACCTGCTTCGCCAGGAACGACATAAGCACATGGTTGAACTGTACTGGATCGTCCACTGGCGTGAAGTGTCCTGAGCCTGGAATAACGATCAGTTCCGCATTGGGAAGCCTGGCTGTGTGGCTTTCCTTCAGAGCAAACGGAACGAAATCATGCTCGCCGGAATTCACGCACGTCGGACAGCTTGTCGAAGCCAGCCGATCTTCAATTCCCCAGCCGGAGATGGATGCCAAGGAGGCGAGATAGGCGTTGCGCTGATCCCAGTTCATCGCAATGGTTTCATGGTCCTCAAGAATTCCAATAGCCGGCCGATCAATAATCTGGTGTTGAGTGGCATGACACCGAGTTAGTCCGCCGATCCGCACCAGGTTGAACTGCCGATGTCATTGAGCGAACCCTGTTTGTCAAATGACATCCTTCATTGGCGCCAGATGCAAGCCGCACGAGTAGGGCGAGTTTCGCAAGCGGATAAGCAAGCATGCCAAGACTATCGGAGTAACCAAGGAGCCTTTCTCCATGCGCATCACCACAAAGCTGACCCTGGCCGGCGTTGTCCCCGCAGTGCTGATGATGGTAGTAATAGTGATATTGGCGGTGCGTGACATGCACAGGCTGATGGACTATATGGCCGACGAGGCCGTGACTATGACGCAGCAAGTGGCAACCAGTGAACTGGACCCTTCCGCGCATCGCGCTTTACTGCGGGAGGCGGGGCAGCAAAAATTCGTTGATCTGGCTAAGGTTGCCATCCCAGGGATCATGGTTATTACCGGCGTGATCGTGGTGATCAGCTTTTTTACCATGCGTAAGATTAGCCGTCGTCTCCAACTGTTAATGGCAAGACTAGGTGGAGTTCTGTCCAATCAACAGGATCTCACCCAGCAAGTCGGTCTGGACGGCAAAGATGAATTTTCCCGTTTGGCCTGTGATTTCGATCAGTTCATAACGGGTTACCGTGAGTTGGTGATCAAGTTGCAGGAGACAGTGGATCTGCTCACAGGCATGGGTGATGCAATGAGAAAATCGTCTGGAGACAATCTGAACCAGGCCGATACCCTTAAGTCCCATGCAGAGAGTGCGGCAACCGCTATGAATGAGCTGTCTGCATCCACTCAGGAAATTGCCGGCAACATCAACAATGCCTCCCATGAAGTGTCCGCAGCCAATGAGGAAGGGCGCCGGCTGGGTAGTGAGATCGAGGAGGAGACCCTTCAGGTCGGGCGATTGGCGGAGTCAATTGCGGATGGGGCCAAACAGGTTAAGGATCTCGGCAGTCAGGTCATGGAAATATTCTCCATTCTCGACGTTATTCAGGGCATTGCCGATCAAACCAACCTTCTGGCTCTGAATGCAGCGATAGAAGCCGCCCGCGCCGGAGAGCAGGGACGCGGGTTCGCGGTTGTGGCGGATGAAGTGCGCAGTCTTGCCACCAGGACGCGGCAGTCCACCGAGGAGATTCAGCAGATGCTGGAGGCACTGCGCACTGGATCAGAGCGTTCGGTTCATACAATGGATCGAAGCCAGCAAGAAGCGACCAGCGTGTCGAGTGCGATCAGTCTGCTCGGGGGTAACTTGAACGATCTGTTCCAGCGGTTTGACCAGATCAACGATATGAATATCCAGGTTGCCAGCGCGGGTGAAGAGCAAAATGCCGTTATCAATGATCTCAATCATACGGCTACCGGGGTCAGCGAAGGTGCGAGCGAAGTGCGGGTTTCGGCTCAGTCCAACGAACAATTGCGTCAGGACATGGATGAACAGATTGGTAAAATCACTCAACTAATCGGTGCGTTCCGTACTTGATCCGGATGCAGCGGGAGATAGAATACCCGCGAATACTGAACACGTGCTGTGTCTGCGGCTAATTTTCCGGTGGAATATAGAGCGATGCGCTTGTCCGGTTGCATGAGCTTAATCCACGGTACGATGGGTCGTAGATTCGAGCAGACATGCGGAGTTCCCGAAGGATTGAATCTGTAGGAAATATTCTTTTCTATCTTCTTTGATTTCCTTGCGCACGTGGTTTTGAGGCGTTTTTATCGTGCGTCATCGGCGTGGTTTCCCATTATAGATAATCGCCAACGCGGCGGGCTTCGACCCACGAGACTTGGCTTGTTGCATATGATGTAAAAATAATTCGGAAAATCATAATGATAACTGTTGTTGCAAATCTCAAGGGCGGGACCGGAAAAAGTACGCTGACCTTTAATCTCGCCTTGTTGCTGAGTTCAATGGGTACCAAGGTAACCGTGGTTGATCTTGATCCCCAACGCACCCTGTCTGACGTCGCCGCCATACGATTGGAGGAGGGGATTGAGCCACCGGTCCATGTACGAACCGGGCCTTTTAAGGATGTGAGCCTGCCGCTGAGTGCCAGGGAGGTGCTCATCGATGTGGGAACTGCCGACCTCGAGTCCTTCAGACAGGCCCTCATGCTCGCAGATCTTGTACTGATTCCGGTTACTCCTTCACAGGCGGACGTCTGGTCGACGCAGCGTTTTGTGCGTTTTCTGCATAAGAGCGCCCAGGGTAACCCGCCGGAATCGCTCGCCATCATCAACCGTACCGATACCAATCAAGCTGTTCCGGCCGCCGATGAGGCGGCTGCCGCCTTGACCTCTCTCCCTGGTGTTCGATTGATATCGCAACGTCTGTTCGACCGCGCGGTTTTTCGCGACTCTTTCAGCGAAGGCCTGGCAGTGTTTGAGCTGGAGCCACGGAGCAAAGGGAGTGTGGAATTCAAACTATTGGCGGAGGCCTTGTTCGGTCAGAAAGCTGCCGCGGCCAAAGCCCGTCCCACCAGGCAACGAGCGCCCAGCGCGGCAAGTCCAGTTGGTCGACATGCGCCGGATACATCAGCTGTTGAACAGTCGGCCACGCTGATACGGGGCAACGACGAAGACCAGACCGTCGCTGCCGCCGCGGAGGTTGTAGGCAAGGGCGGCAAAGCTCCGGGCGGAAAGAAGAAACATCTGGCTAGCGCATCGGGCATTTCCTCGATCACGTACCGCATCGCTGTCGGCCCGCAACAGGGCCGCAAGGTGTTCACGCTGCAGAGGCTTCCGGCCTGCGAGGAGCCGTTCGACGACGGGGAGGGCAGACGCAGTGAATCCTCGCAAGCTAGAATGTGTTGGCAAGGTAGGTTGAGACCAATGTGAACCGCGCCTGCGATCTGCTGTCGTAGGGGCTGGGTACTTTATAAAGCGCAAACATTCGAGCTAAGAAGACTCATGGCTAATACCTATGTTCACGGATATGACCCACAAGAGAACATCCGTTTACAGGACCAGGCTGCCACCCTTGTTGACTTGCTGCATTCCGATACGAAATATCCAGAAGGAAGTATAGTTCTTGAGGCGGGCTGTGGTGTTGGGGCCCAAACAGTCACGCTCGCGCAAAATAGCCCGGGTGCATTGTTTACATCCATAGATATCGCTTTAGGTTCTGTGGAGCAGGCCAGGGCCAGAGTTGCAGAGGCGGGAATTACCAACGTTACCATTCAACAAGGGGATATTTTCGATCTTCCATTTGCAGAAGGGCTCTTCGATCATGTATTCGTTTGTTTCGTCCTTGAACATCTGGCGAATCCAGTCGATGCTTTGTGCAGTCTCAAAAAGCTTCTTAAAGTCGGCGGAACAATAACCGTTATCGAAGGGGATCACGGGTCAACTTTTTTCTATCCGCATAGCAAGGAAGCAAACGAGGCGATTCGATGTCTGGTTGAAATGCAGGAAAAAGCCGGCGGTAATGCCAATATCGGCAGAGAACTTTATCCCATTCTCGATACGGCCGAGTTCAGTTCGATCCAGGTATCTCCACGAATGGTCTATGTTGACGCCAGTAAAACAGCTCTTGTTGATGGCTTCACAAAAAAGACATTCACGGCAATGATAGAAGGGGTTCGGGAGTCTGCCCTTGATGCAGGGGTCATAGATCAGGCCACCTTTGACAAAGGGGTTGAGGATCTATACAGAACCACAGAATCAAATGGTGTTTTTTGCTATACATTCTTTAAGGCAGTTGCGGAAAAACTATAGCCTGCCGGACAAAGCGGAACCCTATTTCCATGTTCCATTTCGTTCCGGCCGGACTAGATGCAATACACCCCGCAGGAGAGCCTGCATTCATGTCAAATATGAATTTTTTCAAAGGAAGAAAAAATAATCCTTATTCGCAAGATTAAACTTTATTTCAGTGAAGAACTCGATCAGGATATTGGACAGTTTGATGCAGAATTCCTGTTGGATTTTTTCTCCGAAGAAATTGGACCATTTTTTTACAATTTTCGAGGCTAAGTCTGTCTGGTTCAGGCTGGGTTTTTTTCGCCATAGCTGCTTCCCGTCCCGCTGCAAGTGCCCCCTATTACAAACTAAAAATCTAATGTTCTGAGTTTTGCTACTGGCAAGGCCGCTCCAGGCTATTTGCCGAAGCGTATGCCGGAAGGCAAAAAACGCCGCCATGCCGGTCTGGGCTGTTGATATTCGTAGATCGCCAGAGCCAGGCTCACGTTATCGCCGTATGCACCGCCACGCCGCTTCGCCACTATCGCCAGGTCTCTGGCGGCCTTTCGTTTTGACGATGATGATTTCAGTACCTGTATGACCTCGTTTGGATCGACATGCTGCCAGAACCCATCGCTGCAAAGCATGAACCAATCATTTTCACCGACCGCGGTTGCTCCGAATTCTGGGGTCAGTTCATTTTGTCCACCGAGACACATGTATAACCGGTTGTCTGCTGAATTGGAGGAATGCTCCGGTCGTCCCGGTTGGCCGTCGCCTTTCAGCAATTCGGACACCGAGTGATCCTGGGTCCGTGACAGCAGTTTGTCAGCCTTAAAGTGATACAACCTGCTGTCTCCGACATGCACCCAATAGGCTTCATTGTCCCTGATGTACAGGATAGTGCAGGTGCTTGCCGGGTTGGTTTGTCGCTGCCGCCCGATATCGGTAATTGCATCATGCGCCTTCCGGCACAGGTCGGTTAGAAATTGTTTCGGGTTCGCGGCCGGCGTGTTGGTAAATGCGTGCCTGGCGGTGTCGATAACGGATTGCGCCGCCGCTGCCCCGTCCAGTTGTCCGCCCATGCCGTCGGCCAGAATGACCAGGTAGTCATCGGGGCGGTCGGGGGCCACCAATACTTCGACCCGGTCCTGCTGTTCCGCACGACCGCCGATATCGGTTGCCAATTCAAAGCGCCATGTCATGCGCACCGCCTCTATGGTAGTCCGGACACCATGTCCCGTGTCAGTTGAAGAGCGATCCCCACATGCTCTTGAAATTTTTCACAATTCCGGCTCTGGCCTCTTCGTGCGCAGGATCGAGTTCAATGACCTTAGCAGGTGGCTGCGTGGATTTTGTCTCCCTGGCTGTCCCAGGACGGGTAGCCAGTGCGTCCTCAAATGCAGCGTTTTGCTGTACTGTATTTTCCTGCGGCAGCACCATGGCAGCTATGATGGAGACCAGGCTGACGCCAAATGCAATCCTGAGTGCCGGTGTCGATGTGCGCAGGCTATTCGCCATCAGGTGTCTCAGCCAGTTATGGAATACGATGCCGATTCCGTAGATGTCCGAGCGGCCGTCCAGCAGATGAGCTTCGGCCTGTTCCGGACTGATGTAATACGGACTGCCGAAAGCACTGCCGTCCATGGTCAGGTCCTGATCGTCATCGAGCTGTTTGGCGATGCCGAAATCTGTCAGCTTCGGTGTGCCATCCGCGTGAAACAGTATATTGCCCGGTTTGATATCGCGGTGGACGATACCCTGGCGATTCAGAACCTTAAGCGCGACCCTGCGCCCCAGTGACTCCTGTATACCGAGATAGACGGAGGCCATTCCTCCTTCAGCGATCAGCCGATCAATCTTGAAACCGGGTATTTTCATTCCGGGTAATCAGGCATCCAGCATCGGACGGAAACAAAACCTCAACTCGAGACCACGTACCTGCAGGTTGTCATTGTCATTCAGTTTGACTGGTTTCGATATGGTTTTGCCGTTAACCGATACCTTTCCGCGGCGTTTGGGAATGAGGTAGAAACCATCATTACGATGTTGAACGCCTGCTGCCAGCTTGGGTGCCAGCCAGCCTGAGAGGCCAATATCGCATCCGCTGGCCTTGCCGATAGTGAAATTTACCTTATCCAGTTGGTGTCTGACTTCTCCTTCCGGGCTGCCCGGCAGGCTGAGATAGGCGACTTTAATGCGCTTCCTCAGTTTGGCGAGATCTCCAAGACTGGAGATATCCACCTCCATGGTGGCTTCCTGCTGGGGCCGATCCGTTGATTTGTCGGAGGCGCCCGCCTTCTCACCCGGCAGCTTGGCCAGGGCCATGAACTTGACAACATGATTAAAAATCTGGATCTCGTCCCAATATTTAAGCGTATGGCGCTGTATCCGCTTGCCATTGACGTATACGCCGTTAGCGCTGTTGGTGTCTATCAGCACGAAGAACTGACCTTGTTTCTCGATAACTGCGTGATGCTTCGACACACCCTTGTTTTTTAGAATTATATCGTTGTCGTCCGCCCGCCCGATGCTGGTCTTTTGCAAAGACAACTTGCGCTGCTCCAGAAGTGCATCACCCATATAAATCCGAACGTAGGCCATCTGGTTCTCCGTTTCACGCATCAATCCGTTCTCGATGTAAACGGTATCTGCGATTATTACATCTGCCTAATAAATTAAACCTATACCGACCGATTTTGGGTACGAATCGGCGTGTTTTCGGCAGCCCGTCACAATTTTCGCCGACTGTTTAAGTCGCCATGATTTTCTATTCGGCCAATGCCTCAGGCTTAGTATGGGGCGCGGTGTCTACTCAATTCCGCAACCATCCCTCTCTCCCCTTATATCCAGGTTCCCGCCTGAATGCTATCGGCAGCCGAAGTCATGTCTTGATCGGGCGGAGAACTAAGAATGGTTGGATTTCACATCCTTGGGTATAATCCACAAGCTATTTTCACGTTCAGAATCCACGGGCCGGATGGGATGCCG
>RRYU01020018.1_pt1 | contig 14087 bp, 10 predicted proteins | sample 2162651 | NCBI WGS metagenome assembly RRYU01 (sample SAMN10267283, study PRJNA491782) | microbial mat metagenome | isolation source: biomat in the production well | place: Japan: Minami-Kanto gas field, natural gas well KTG3 | collected 2017-06 | reverse complement strand
GATGTGTTCCTGACTTTCGTCAGATAGCTCACAGATGGAAGCGTGTGCAGTTCTTCCACAAGCCTGTAGCGCCTTTCGCTCTTCATCAGCAAGGATACCTTACTCTCCGGATCATTCATATTTCCGAACACCAGTGCGTCACCTGGACAAGATTGCATACATGCCGTTTTGATCTCCAGGTCTTCAAGTTTCCGGTTTTCTTTCTTGGCTGTGAGTTTCTTCTCCTGTATACGTTGCACACAAAAGGAGCATTTTTCCACCACACCACGTTCACGCACAGTCACATCAGGATTAAGCACCATCTTGCCCAGGTCAGAGTTCTTATTGAAATTGAACTTGGGGTTGTTGATATAGCTAAACCAGTTGAAACGTCGCACACGATAGGGGCAGTTATTTATGCAATATTTTGTTCCGATACAGCGGTTATAAGCCATTTGGTTGAGGCCCTCGCTGCTGTGGTTTGTGGCAGCTACAGGACACACATTCTCGCAAGGAGCATTATCACAATGTTGGCACATCACAGGCTGGTTAAATACTTTGGGGTTGTCCGGGTCTTCCGAGTAATAACGGTCGATCCTGATCCAGTGCATAATGCGGTTTCGCCTAACCTCATCTTTACCTACGACTGAAACATTGTTTTCTGCCTGGCAGGAAACCACACAGTTGCCGCAGCCTGTACATGAATTCAGGTCAATAGCCAGCCCCCAGTGGAACCCATCATATTTGGCTTCAGGATACAGTGTTGTGGCATGCTTTTCCTTGTATTTCTGATCTTCATTTCCGGATGCAGGGTTTTGAAGAAAGGCTGCCAGGCTGGTTTCCTTCACCACATCACGTCCTTCCATGGTATGCTTTACCTGTGTTAATGCCAACGGATATGATCTTCCTGTTTTTTCCAGAGTGACACCGGGTCGTGTTGTTAATTTGTGACCTTCGTCAAATCGCATCAACCGGAAAGCGTTGACACCTATTCCGTTAGCAACAGGACCGGCACCACTGCGTCCAAAGCCAAGTGCTATGCCGAGTGTTCCTTCGGCTTGACCGACTTGAATCAGAACAGGTAATTCGAGTTCATCAGCAAACTTTACCACCTCTTCTTGTTGCAAACCAAGCGATTGGGCATCGGATGGGGAAATGGTGAGGTAATTATCCCAAGTGGCCTTGGTAACAGGATCGGGCAGTTCCATCAACCAGGGATTGTTGCTGTGTTTGCCTGTGCCTATGGCCACTTTTTCATATACTGAAAGCTCAAACCCATTTTCAGTGGCGGAAGGTGTTGCAGTCAGCCTTACCTGGTTGAATGTGATGGTTTCATCTTCCGGGTTTGGTTCAAGCTCAAACACGCCGTCATGCTTGCATTGGTTCCAGAAAGGACGAAAACCTTGCCAGAAACTCTGATTTGGAAAAATATGCTCTTCCCAAACTGATTCGAGGTAATCGCGCCAATCCAGATCACTATCCATCCACCTTAGGAGGCTGTCCTGAGCTTGGCGGGTATTGAAAATATTGTGTATGGCCGGTTGCGTGATGCTATATACACCTGTTAGTGGTTCTGCATCATCCCAGCTCTCCAGGTAGTTGTGGTCAGGACAAACATAGGTGCTCAGGCTTGCTGTTTCGTCCATACGATCGGCAAAACTGATTACGGTATCCACTCTTTTAAGGCCTTCAACAAATCTGTCGGATTGAGGAAGATCATATACCGGGTTTGTATTCCAGCACATCAACATATTGATCTCACCATTATTCATCCGGTCAATTAGGCTGAGCATCTTTTCATCGCTGCCTTGGTTGAGGTTGATGGTACGACTCATCTCCAGGGTGCGACCATAATTATTCAAAATCCGGTTAATGGAATTGACGATCAGTTGATTTTGAAGGCTATTTGTACCGCATACTACGAGTGACTTTCCACTTGCATTTACCAGTTGTTCGGCCATTTGACTCAAGTCAATAGAAACTTCAGGTCCATCGAATTGTTCATTACCGGTCAGGGCTGCAATCTTATTATACAGGGCGAGCAACAAGGATGATTCCTCAGATGGTTTAATGGCAATGCGTTCATCGGCATTGGAACCCGTAAGTGACAGGTTACTTTCGATCACCATTAGTTTATTCATGCTGTTATGGCCATTGTCAAGTTTTCGCCTGCCGGTAAATTGCTTGGTGAAGGTCACAGGCAGTAACCAGTTCCCTAGAAAATCAGCTCCGAAGCTGACGATCACATCCGCTTTGTCGAAGCGGTAAAAAGGGATTACGGGTTTGTTTACTGTTTGCTGGTGTGCTTTACGAATGGCATGATACGATACGGCATCATAGCTCACCCATTCTGTCTTTGGGTTGGCCTCAATAAAATCAGCAATGAGTCTTTTCGTTGAGGGGCTGATCAATGTACCTGTAACAATAGCGAATGAGCCTTGAATATCACTGAAAGCATTGAGTTTGCCCATGATCTCACTGTCCACAGTATCCCAATCGGATTCTTGTCCGTTTTTCATGGGGTTTTTCAGTCGGGCATCATCGTATAGATTTAATACAGATGCCTGTGTCCTGGCATTTGTTCCGCCGTATGTGAGTTTACTTAGCTCGTTGCCTTCAATCTTAATGGGCCTTCCTTCGCTGTTTTTAACCAAAATGCTGCAATAGTCATGACCGTCGTAAAAAGTGGAAGCGTAATAGTTTGCCACCCCGGGTGTGATCTCTTCAGGTTTATTGAGAAACGGGATCGCTTTCCTGACAGGCATCTGACAACTACTAACAAGAGCAACTGCACCAACACTAAAACCAAGTGATTTAAGAAAATCACGACGACTGGAATTGCCTTTTACTTCTGAATCATCAAGTCCATCAATGGTGAACTCTTTTTCGGGTTGCTTCTCAAAGAGCGATTTGGTGGATTTATTCTGGTAGGCTTGAAGACTTTGCCAGTATTTTTTTTCCATTGCTATCAAATTATATTTTTAGGCTTATGTACTTATTTTCAACCGGAATGAATTAGTAGTGACATTTCTGACACTCATTGCCTCCTATGTCATCAACAGTTATGCGCGATCGTTTGCCGGCATGAAGCTCTTCGTGCAATTCCCGGTACTGTTCGTAGAACATATTTGTGGAAAACTGCACTTCGGTTGTGCGATGACAGTCTATACACCAGCCCATACTAAGGTTCTCAACCTGCATCACTTCATCCATTTTCTCTACAGGCCCGTGACATTCGGCACAATCCATTTTGCCTACTGCTACATGCTGCGCATGGTTGAAGTAAACGTGGCTGGGCAGGTTGTGCACTTTAATCCATTCGATGGGCTGGCCCGACTCCCAGGCTGCATGAATCTTGTCTATTTCTGTTCTTCCGGTGATCGAACCTTCGCGTACCACATTATGACAGTTCATGCACAATCCCACGGAAGGAAATCCGGCATGTTTGCTTTCTTCAACTGTTGTATGACAATACATACAGTCTATTTTATTTTGCTCGGCATGTATGCGATGAGAAAACCAAATGGGTTGCTCAGGCTGATAATATTGCTGTCTGCCAAGGGCAGTGGCCTCCCTGTAAGCCACTTCCGCAATGATGGCCACACCTATCAATATGATTGTAATATGAACAAACCTGGCTTTGATGACCTTTGTGATAAAGAGGTCAGCAAGTACCACCAAAAGGATGATCAAAATAATCATGAAAGTGGTACCCATATTTCGGTTGGCGTCCCTGTCAAGCTCCAGGAGCATTTGCTCCCGTTCGGCCAGTTTATCCTCCAGCCGCTGCAGCTCTGCAGATTTTTCAACTGCCACAGGCTCAGCCGCAGCATATTCAGGTGCTAACTGGCCACCGTTTTCAATATACAGCAGCAGGTCAATGATCTGCTCATCAGTTAGGTCATTGGGTGGCATAGGGATGCGGTTATACTCCTCGAAGAGCTGCACAGCGTATTCATCGCCTGATTCGATCACTTCCTGTGAATTTCGAATAAAGCGAATGAGCCAATCCTGTTCCAAACGCTCTGTTACACCTTCCAGGCCAGGGCCGATTAGCCTGTTTGTACCGAGGCTATGACAAGCAGCACATACACGCCAGTTTTGCTCTGCTTCAGGTGTCTGTCCTTTTGCAAAGAGGAGGGGAAGCATGAAAACAAGTACCATTACGAGGTGCCTTATTTTCTTAAAACTGTAAAAAAAAGGTTGATCGGGTAAAGATTTTATCATCATACCAGCAAGATTATGGAGACTAAAATATTTTATATGTTTTGAAGTGGAATACAATACACCTTCATTATGAGTAAATTTGGTAGTTGATTTGGTTCCAAGTGTTAGTGCGCCAAAAATATAAATTTTTTGATTTCACAGTTATAAATTTCGGTAAGGACTTACCAGTTTATTATTAACAATTTATTAAGAGCTAATTATAAATTTATTGTGAACTGGTTCAGTCAATGATTTTTATTTAGATAATGGCTTATTACCAGCTGCCTCCAGCACCCCCGCCACCGAAGCTACCACCTCCGAAGCCTCCGAAACCTCCGCTTCGACCGCCAAAACCTGATCCTCCCGAAAAACTCTTCCAGCTTCCGGAATGACTTCGTGAAGCTTGTCCGGCGAGCCAGATGGCGGTCCAGAAAGGCAAACTGCTTTTTGAGCCCATATGATTTGCCGAGCGGGATGTTCGGATCATGAACAGGATGATCAGGATAATAAAAACAGGAACAAACCAGGCTGCAGGAACATCATTTGAATGGCTCTGCCTGTATTCATCTGCACTGTATTCCCCGGCTGCAAGGGCTATCATCACATCCAGCGCCTTGTTGATCCCGTTGAAATAATCATTTTGTTTAAAGGAGGGAATCATTTCGTTCTCAACTATTCTTTTTGCTAATGCATCGGGGATGACGCCTTCAAGCCCATAGCCTGTAGCAATGAAGGCATGACCTCTCCGGGAGCCTGATTTGGGCTGTATAAGCATGACGGCACCATTGTTACGCCCTTGTTGTCCAACACCCCATTTCTCGCCAATGGCATAGGCAAAATCGGCTGCTGTCCGCATGCCAATATCACGGACCATTACTACCACAAGCTGCGTGGAGGTGGAGTCGTTGTAATGCACCAGTTTCTGTTCCAAATGATTGATCTGTGAGCGTGTGAGTACCTCTGTAAAATCATTTACGAGCCTTGGCGGCACCGGCATTTCAGGAATATCGGATGCTTGGATGTGAAACACTCCAAAAAAAAACAAAAGTGTAGTAAGGGTTGCAAATAGAAAGGGTTTACTCATTATATCATTATATTTTGCCAAAGGAGATTTCATCACTTAGTTCATTAATATCATCCCGGTGGAAAGGAAAGTTTTTCTTGAGTTTTTGGCCCGCCATGGCAATTCCTTCTGCCAGTCCGTGGGCAAATTCTTTCTTTTTAAAATGCTGCGACATCAACTCTTTGATCTCTTTCCAAAAATCCTCTTCAACCACCTGGTTGATACCTGCGTCACCAATAATGGCAAATTTGTGGTCTTTTACAGCAAGGTAGAAGAGTACACCGTTGCGTTGCTCGGTCCTATCCATGTTCAGTTTGTCAAATATATAGGCTGCACGATCGAGTACATCTTCTTTACAATAGTTTTCGATATGTACCCTTATTTCGCCTGAAGTGTCGAGCTCGGCATTGATGATTGCCTTTTTGATCAGGTCTTTTTCTTCGTTTGTAAATAAATTTTTTGCATTTGGCATGATAAATCTATTAAGGTTTTACATCAGTTGAAAAAGAACAAAAAAATTTACTCAGTTGATATACTTAGAAATCCACTATGGGAGCTGTGTCTGCTCCCTGCACCGCTTCAAAATAGGGCTTGCTGTCAAATCCCATCATGCGGGCGATGAGTGTTTGCGGGAAGGTACGGATATAAGTGTTGAATTCCCTTGTGGCATCATTAAATTTCATCCGTTCCACTGCAATGCGGTTTTCAGTTCCTTCGAGCTGGGCCTGTAGCTCAAGGAAATTCTGATTGGATTTCAGTTCCGGATAGCGTTCTACCACCACCATCAATCTTGAAAGTGCTCCACTAAGTCCTTCTTGTGCTTGCTGAAATGCCTGCATATTGGCCTCAGTCAGGTTATCGGCATTGATGTTTACCGAGGTGGCTTTTGCACGTGCTTCAACCACACCGGTAAGCACTTCCTGCTCCTGGGCGGCAAATCCTTTAACTGTATTTACGAGATTGGGAAAGTTGTGACCGCACAGTTGGTACACATTTTCAACCTGGGCCCATTGTGCAGTCACAACTTCTTCGGTTCTTACCATTTCGTTAAAGGTTTTGCGGAAAAAGCTGTAAAAGAGAATTGCCAGTATGGCAATCACGATCAAAACGATAATGCTTTTTTTCATGTTGTGCTGTTTTAAAAGGAGCGCTAATTTAGTAAGAAATCCATACTCATGAACTTTTTTAAGCAAAAATATTCGCATTGTGAGCCGGCTCACTTTCCCGTAGTGAGGTCATAAATCGAATTCAATCACAGGGACATTTTGAAAAAAAACAACCATTACCTTCTTGCTATATTCCAAAATTGATTAATTTAAAAGCAAAAAGTTTGATTAGAAAATAATCATTATACAGAATATTCTATTAAAATCAACTTTATTAAGATTTTATTAATGATATACAACAACGGATTAACTCTTGCTTATGCTTCTCAACGCACACAGTTATTATAGTCTTCGGTATGGTACCATTCCGGTTGAGACATTGGTTGCCATGGCTATTGAAAATGGTTATAATACCCTGGCGCTCACCGACATCAACACCAGTATGGGCATGATTGATTTTGTTAGGGAGTGCCATCGCCAGGGGGTGAAACCGGTGGCAGGTATGGAGTTCCGCAGTGGCGACAGGCTGCTGTATGTAGCCCTGGCATGTGATAATCGGGGCTTCCGCGAATTGAACGAGCTGCTTACCAGGCACAATCTGGACAAAACTGCTTTTGCCGAAGCGCCTGTTGGCCTCAGTCATGTGCATCTAGTATACCCTTTAGGCTCGCGGCTGCCAGCAAGCTTGCATGCCAATGAATGGCTTGGGGTACGCTTGTCGGAGGTGTCGCGGCTGCTCCATTCGGGACTGCAAAAGCATCAGGATAAAATGGTTGTGATGCAGCCTGTTAGCTTTGCTGAAGAGAGAGGCTGGCATGTACACAGAAACCTGCGCGCCATTGACCACAACTGTCTGCTCTCCAAACTTTCGGAGACACAGTTTGCCGGCCCTAATGAAGTGATGCTTCCTGAAGCCAGATTGCGTGCTGCCTTTGCCCTGTTCCCACGGATTTTACACAATACCGAGAAGATATTGGATGAATGCAGCATCGATTTTGATTTTAAGAGTCACAAGAATCGCAAAACCTTTACCGGCAATGCATACGATGACCGCATACTCCTTTCCAAGCTGGCCCATGAGGGGTTGATTTATCGCTATGGAGCCCAAAATAAGGAAGCGCACAGAAGGGTACAGAATGAACTTGATATTATTGACAAGCTCGGTTTTTCGTCCTATTTCCTGATTACCTGGGATGTAATCCGCTATTCCATGTCGCGTGGCTTTTATCATGTGGGGCGTGGTAGTGGTGCCAATAGTGTGGTGGCTTATTGTCTGCGCATCACCGATGTGGATCCCATTGAGTTGGATCTGTACTTTGAACGTTTCCTCAATCCAAAGCGTACCAGTCCACCCGATTTTGACATCGATTATTCATGGAAGGAGCGCGATGATGTGATTGATTATATTTTTAAACGCTATGGCCACAAGCATACCGCCCTGCTGGGTACCATTTCCACTTTCAGGGGCAAATCCATCTTTCGGGAGCTGGGCAAAGTACATGGCCTTCCCAAGTCCGAGATTGATGAGTTGACCAACGACCCCCATCGCTTCAAGGACTTGAACAATATCACCCGCCATATTTATGCATTGGCACAGCAGATTGTGAATTTCCCCAACCAGCGCAGCATACATGCGGGCGGGATATTAATATCGGAAGAACCCATCAGCAGTTATGTGGCCCTCGACCTGCCGCCCAAGGGCTTCCCAACTACGCAATGGGATATGTATGTTGCAGAAGAAATTGGATTCGAAAAACTGGATATCCTCAGCCAGCGGGGCATCGGGCATATTGCCGAGGCGGCCTCCATCATCCATGAAAACAGGGGCATCAAAGTGGATGTGCATGATGTGAAGCGGTTCAAGCAGGATGAAAAAGTGAAAGATCAGTTGCGCCGTGCCGAAACCAATGGTTGTTTTTACATCGAAAGCCCTGCCATGAGAGGTTTGTTGCGAAAACTACACTGCGACAATTACCTCACCCTGGTGGCGGCCAGCTCCATCATCAGGCCGGGGGTGGCCAAGTCGGGCATGATGCGCGAGTACATTCATCGTTTTCATAATCCTGATGGATTCAGCTACCTGCATCCTGTTATGGAACAACAGCTTAAGGAAACTTATGGGGTGATGGTGTACCAGGAAGACGTGCTCAAGGTGTGCCACCACTTTGCGGGGCTTGACCTGGCCGATGCGGATGTGTTAAGGCGCATCATGAGTGGCAAAAAGCGTAGAAAACGCGAATTTGAAGATATTGTGGAGCGCTTTTTTAACAACTGCCGCGAGCGTGGCTATCCCGAAGAAGTTACGAAAGAGGTGTGGCGGCAGATAGAGTCGTTTGCAGGCTATTCCTTTTCGAAAGCCCACTCAGCCTCCTATGCTGTTGAGAGTTTCCAAAGCCTTTACCTTAAAGCCCACTTCCCCCTGGAGTTTCAGGTGGCGGTGATCAACAATTTTGGTGGGTTTTACCATACGTGGGTCTATTTCAATGAAGCAAGGCGACAGGGAGGCCTGATAAAGCTGCCCTGTGTAAACAACAGCCATTACCTGACTTCTATAAGCGGCTCAACGATTTATATCGGATTTGTGCATATGGCAGGGCTGGAGAACAAGCTTGCCAACAGCATCGTGGATGAACGCAAGCGCAATGGGCCCTATTTAGGTTTGCACGATTTTGTTGACCGGGTGAACCCTGGTATGGAACAACTCATCCTGCTGATCAGGGTGGGGGCCTTTGCCTTTACTGCCGAAACCAAGCCTGCACTGCTGTGGGAAGCTCATCGCTACCGCAAAAAAAGCAAGCTGGCAGAGGTGTCTTCAGCGCTGTTTCGCGAGCCGGCTTCGACCTATCAGTTGCCGCAACTGGAACACAACCCCATCGAGGATGCCTACGATGAGATCGAGCTGATTGGTTTTCCGGTATCAGTAAGTGATTTCGATCTGCTGCGCACCCCTTTCCGTGGTGAGGTGCAAGCCAACGAAATGCTGCAGCATACAGGGAGCAAGCAGCGTATGCAGGGCAAGCTGGTGACCATCAAATATGTGAGGACAGTAAGGGGAGAGCTGATGCATTTCGGGACCTTTGTAGATCACACGGGCGAACTGTTTGATACGGTTCATTTTCCACCCACATTGAAGGCGTATCCCTTTCAGGGAGCGGGTATGTATTTGCTGTTTGGTAAGATTGTAGAGGAATTTGGCTATCCCATGATGGAGGTGGAGAAGATGGTGCGGATGCCGCTGAAAGCTGATCCGAGACAGGAGTAATACAACTCATGCGTTTATTGGGTTGCCCTGTAAATTCACAATAAGTGTAATTTTTTATGCAGTAAGCAAACCAACTATTTTGATGGCGTGTGAAATGTAGCTGCTCTTTAGTGGGCCTATTGGTAAGAAGACAGGGATCATCATGCTTCACCATTATTAAAAATCAGCCGGATACACATACCACCTCCACATGGTTGGATAAACCTGAAATTGTACTACAATCTAAATTAGTCTGACTTTAGCACGAGCTCAACCCGACGATTCAATTTCCTTCCCTCGTCTGATTTATTACTACCTGTTGGTGCAAGCGGCCCAACACCATAAGACAAAAGTCGGCCTTCATTGATTTTGTGATCATTAACCAGGTGTTCTACGACAGCTCTTGCCCTTCGTGACGAGAGGTCAATGTTGTATTGTACTTCTCCTGTCATGTCGGTATGTCCTACAACAAAAATTACCACTCTCGGGTTTTGCTTCAGAAATTGAGCTATCTCTAACAAGATGGGCAAGGATTCATTTTTGATACTGGCCTGATTATGGTCAAAAAGAATTCCTTGCAGAGCCACCCTCCCTTCATTAAAGAGTTTATTGCCAATAAAATCTGCATCGATCGTTATAAGTTCATCTTCCAGCTTTGTTGTTTCGATCACATCAAGCAGCACCACAGTTTCATTATCGTTGTAGCAGGCAAAAGATACAACGATAATCCAACTATGGTGCCTGAACCTAGGCCCATCTTAATACCGACATTGGTTGGATAGGGATTGGCTCTGTAAAAAGTGCCTAACCAGGTGTTTCCGCCTACCTCCTTTGATATGTTCCTTTCCCCATGCTGTTTATTAGCCAATAAGCTGAAGCCTTCTTTGTTAAGGGCCGAAAGATAATTGTGATATATTTCAGTAATTGTGCGGTCACCAGCTATTGAGTAGTAGATGCGTGTGTGTTTACCTGTAACATTTTGCCAATCATCTATGTTTCTATAGCCAGTTTCGGGACCTGTGGCAATGGCGAATTCGCTATAATTTTTCGTGTCGCAATATTCGATTAGCGATCCCGGATACCTGGTTATTAAAGGGTGGTCGCGGCATCCTGATTTATCAGTTTGGCCAAAAAGGCCAGTCTGTGCTATCAGCAACAGCGTATAAAGAGCAAGATTTTTCATTCAATTTCAACTTAGGTGATTCATTACTTTTGCGCATGTTAATCTAACTTGCACCCATAGCTATCCCACTAAAGGAGCCATTGGCAGTAATCTTTTGGTCGGGATCGTTTGGGTTTTCAAGTTCAATAGAGAAATTGCCATCGATGTAATAAATACTAATGCCGGAAGAGCTTGCAAAAAAATCAGATTTGGTTATTGTTACTGAACCTGAAGTAGAAATATATCCATCTGTAGAGGATGGGTTAAAGGAACTTCTGTCTATTTCACTTTGATTCATTTGTCTGGTGCCCTTGTCCAGACTTGTAGCAGTTGCCCCAATAGAGAAACTCCACCCAGTTGGCAGTTGCATTGCCGTTATTTGCATCAGATTGAGTGTAGAGCTATGTGATCCGTTAATGACATAATCACCGGCGGTTCCTTCTATTAATGTAAAACTTAGATCATGGGTTTCGGCGCCAGTGATGGATACCTGAAAATGAGAATCAGGTAATTTATTATCTCCATTATTATCATTATCCTTATCTTTCTTTCCACAGCTCATTACCCCAATGGAAAGCATGGTTATGACCAGGACGCGAAAAAAATTTGAGCTTTTCATAGATTGATTTTTTTTGTAATTATTAAAAGATTAATTGAATACCATCTTTTGATGATATGTTATTCCGTTTGCCTTAATCTTCAGCACGTAGATTCCTTGATGCTTGGCCGTGAGATTGATTTTGTTATAACCCGTGTTAAGGTCTATATTCTGGTAAGAAACCATTTGGCCGGTAGCTGAAAATAACTGAATATCAGCCCATCCTGCAAAAGATGCGATTACGCTTATTGGGTTTCCAACACGGACAGGATTTGGCGATACAGTGAACGAAGTATGTGAAGCTTCTTTGAGTGCTGATGGTTCTACGGGATATGGATTTTTGTCGTACCATATTAAGGGTTGCGTTGAAAATCCATCAAAATTTTCTTCCATAAGCAACAGCCAGAATCTGTAATCTGCAGATACCCAGGCCCACTGATCTTTGGTTTGTGTGGTAGAAGGAAATCCTCCGACATAGTTTGTCTGTTCCCTGTAAAAGTAGTATCGTACAACATTTTCATAGGTTCCTGTAGGCAGTATCAAAGTACCGTAACCGTCAGCAATAAAATCAAGGCTACCTTCAAAATCGACTGATCCCACATTTGGTATATATGACACCCCATCAAATTCATTAAAGAAAGTACTATTGTAAGTATAAGGCAGGGGTATGATTTGTTCACGATTTTCAAAAATAACAACAGCTGTATCATTTGGTGGAATTGAAATAACATGGCCTTCAACCATTAAACCACTGCTTCCAATATGATAAAAGCTATAATCACCTTGCCAGCTTTGTGCACACAGATTAGCATCAGGAAAAGAATCCCGGCGAGGAGCATCAATTGGATTGATATAGATAAAAGATTGTTCCTCGCTTTCGGTTAAATGGCTCATATCCCATACTTGCATTGCCCCTGCTGCACCGGGATTTACCGGATCGGAGCAAATACTTATGATCACATGATCACCGGTTTTCGGCATATTATCAGTTGTGATCTGTGGCTGTGCTGCAACAACTTGTGACAACCCAAGAATAAGTAAAAGAGTAAATGTTTTTTTCATATTGAATGGATTTAATTTTTACAGATCAAAAGTAGTTGTGACAATCAGTCGAGGCAATAACCCAAATGAGGTAATTTGAAACTGGATCTGCTTCACAATTACCCTTTTTACTGTGAGAATGCTTAAAAGAAGTTGCTATAAAAGAGTTTGGAACCCAGATTAAGTGGTGCTTGTCTTTAAAGACCGATGGCTGTGTTATGCGCGTCATTCATGTCAGTCGTCCAGAAGTTTCGGGACTCCTGACATTCATTCCTTGCTAGCCTTGCTCTCGAAGCGCTCAAACCCAGTACATCATATACAGACACTAATTAAGTATCCTAAGGTTTTGGGGTTTTTAAGACTCTTTATTGTCCTTTTGTTTAGTCAAAAGGACCAAAACCATAGCGTAATCCCATCGCCAACCCGCTCTTTAAAAATGCCAAGCGCTACTGCCAAAAAAAGGAACTCCTCCTGCGTGCGGGTTCCTGATGACCTTGTCGTGCCTTCCGAGGTCATTTTTTGCGTATCGCTAAGCATTTTCAAATTCACACTCATCACCATCGCGGATTACGCAGGCCTGCCCGCTACAATGAATAGAATTCTTCAAAGGATAATTAAGGTTTTCGTGAATGTGTAAGGTTGAAATTCATTTAACAACTATGAAACAACTGGCGGGCAGGCCACAGCAAATGCGATGCCGCTGAGCAGTGAATTGAAAAACATCAGCAAAACGGCAAAGGTGCCCACCTTTGGCGGTGCATTTGTCTTGTCCTATAGGACCAGACACTACTTTGCCAGTTGTGGCGATGTTTTTCAAGAGCGGGGGGCAATCAATTGCTGAAAGCATTTGGTTCTTTATGCTTTAAAGCACAAAAGATTCAACTAATTAGTGCTTGTCTTTAAAGTCCGATGGCTGTGTTATGTGCGTCATTCATGTCAGTCGAATAATTAAGTAAACTCCTGACATTCATTCCTTGCAATCCTTGCCCTCAAACTTTAAGGCTCAAGCCCATGACATTATGGACGGATATTAATTATATCAGTCTGTCTCTCAATGCTTTTGATACCAGTGAGGCCCTGGAATGCACATGTAGTTTTTCATAGATGCTTTTGATATGCGTTCTTACTGTATGTCCACTAATGAAAAGGTTAGTTGCAACATCAGTATAACTGTATCCTTTGCAGAGGTACTGCAGGATCTCTGTTTCCCTGGATGAAAGCGGGTTAAAGCCTACAGGTTGAAAATGCAGGGCTATCTTTCTGGCAATACTCGGCGTCATTGGGGCGCCACCATCCCTCACTTCGCGAATGCTGGTGAGCAATTTTACCGGGGGGGTATCTTTCAATAAATAACCTGTGGCGCCGGCAGCCAATGCCTGAAATACTGTTTCATCATCATCCCTGATAGTCAGCACTATAAAATCAGTTTCAGGCAGGTCTATCTTCATGAGCTGTATTCCTTCAATGCCATCCATCCCTGGCAGGCCAATATCCATTAGAACAACATCTGGTTTACTCTCCTGCAAATGACTAACAGCGGTTTCGCATGAATGATAGACTTGCTTGCAAGAAAAACCTGGTGACCTGTCAATCAGTAGTTCAAGTAGTTTCCGGATATCTTGGTCATCTTCAACGATTGCTACTTGAATAATATCATCTGAAGCTTCTGGCATGGATTGGGAAATCTGGTA
>RRYU01003337.1_pt1 | contig 14101 bp, 12 predicted proteins | sample 2162651 | NCBI WGS metagenome assembly RRYU01 (sample SAMN10267283, study PRJNA491782) | microbial mat metagenome | isolation source: biomat in the production well | place: Japan: Minami-Kanto gas field, natural gas well KTG3 | collected 2017-06 | reverse complement strand
GCTGCAATCCGGCCGTCAATTGTGCGGTTTTTGCAGCACCAGCACAATGTTGCCTCGCGCATCGACTGGGATATCCGTTTCCGTATCCCAGCAAGCTGAGAAGTAACCGGCCTTTATCAGAGCGGCCGCCTCGTTCGCCATGCGCAGTAATTCCTTGAAACCATACTCCCGATGATGGAAATGCGCATCCCAGTTGCCGTTTGCCGCCGGATAGACTTGCTGAGGATTCTCCCGGCGGGCTATCTGCTCCAGGTTGTGTTGACAAAAAAAGTTGGGGGTTGTCAGATACAGATGGCCGCCCGGTCGCAGCAAGGCCAAAAGACGCTGCAAGAGTTCCACAGGATTGATGACCAAATGCTCCAGAACTTCTGTGAAGATAATCAGGTCGTAGCGTCCGGACAATTCCGGGAACTGCTCGACAAAACCCGCATCTTCCAGGTCGATGGGATAAAAAGCCGAACAGCCTGATATGTCATGGCAAACCCTTGCTGTAAAACCTATATAATCTGCGGAGGTTGGGCGATCGGAGAGATGCAGGCGGATTCCTGGGAAAAACTTTTTGTATAACGCGGAAAATTCCGACGCCCCGAATTCCAGGAGCATGGCCTCAGGTTTGTTTTCGATAAGCAGCGCTACGGCATTGAGAAGCTCCCAGAAGCGATCCTTATGCGTCTTCCCGTATTCGTCTTGGCCGATGATCAATTCTCGTCCGCTGTGGAAAATGTCTGCCCAGGCCTGGTCATAATTCCCCCGTTGCAGCGCTGTCGATTCCTCCAGCTGCTTCGAAAAGCGCCTGATTTCATCAAGACAGCCTGCCGTTTCCGGAATCTGCCAATAGCCGTCCATCGGATCAACTGGTGGAGCCAGGCTTTCCCGGCCTTTTTTCATTTTAAAAAAATCCGACCAGGCCAAAACACACCTCCAGGATCAATCATCTATTTATCACAGCCTTGTTCCAACCTGAGTTTCTATGAACTGAGGAGACTCGCCACCGCGCTTTTGGCTTCCGCCTGAAAGTTTACGTCTTACCTGGCGGAATCTGCCAAACCGGTTAAAACGGCAGAGGCAGAGCATACTTTCAGTTTCAGATTCCAGGCGAAACAACGCTGTCGTTATACACGAAATAAAAAGGGCGCTCCAACATTATCTCAGGATGCCATGAGGACCCCGTAACGTTCAATCGGGGGGCTCTGTTGCCCCCTGTTTCCCCGTGTACCGACTGGCGTTGATAGCGGGGGAGAATTCAACATTGACGACCTTTCAGGGGGCACCAAGATAGGTATCGACTCCCCTGAGAAACAGATCATACTGCGTTTCCATGGCCTCCTTGAGGATAATGGCCGGCAGGCCCCTGGCGAGGTTGCAGCGCAAGCCGACCCAGCCGACGGCATCGCCGGCACCGAGACTGACCAGATAGCCTTTTTCTCGATAGCGATACTGCTGCAGGCTTTTCCCGGTGTACAGACCGAGGATGTTGCGCGCAGCCAGCTTGCCTTTTCTGACGGCTGCCTGGGCGGTCAGAGAGTTCAACCCGGAGGAATGAAACTGTGAGCAATCCCCGGCCGCGAAGATCGCCGGCAAGAGCTGTGCGCCGGCCATGACCTGGCCATAAGGATTGGTGTCCAGGGACAAGGGCGCGGTCACCCCGGGAAACAGCATGGCCAGTTCCGAGGGCAAGCTGAAGGTTCGCCCCGTGGCCGCCTCTGCAAGATGAATCTCCTGCTGATCCTGGCCAAGGTATCGGGTCCCGGGCAGATATTCGATGCCCTCCCGCCGGAGTTTTTTCTCAAGGTAGCCGTGGACGCCGGCGGGCAGGCCCGGAATCAGGCGCGGGTTCAGATCGATCAGGCGGATCTGGTTGGCGATCCGGGCTTTTCTCAATAAGTCGTGCAGCTCAAACAGCACCTGCATGCCGGTCGCACCACCGCCGACCAGGGAGATGTCCATCCGCTCCACCGCGCGGTTGTTTATCCGGTCCTGCAGCTGCTGCCTGGCCCGGCCGGAGCGCAGGTCGCTTTGCTGCAAAGTGTTTTCACTGGCTGCCAGCGGCACCGGCTTGGCGCCGATACTGACCACCAGCCAGTCGAAGTCCAGCTCTGTCCCCGCCAGGGGCAGCGTTTTCGCCTCTTGCCAGCGGACCAGATCTTCCAGAGTCACCGGAAGCTGCTGCTGATGAAACTTGAACTGAAACCGGTCGGCCAGGCGCTCGTAGGGCACCAGGTAGTTTGTGATCGGATCGGCCAGGGTCTTGTGCAGGTTAGTGATTTTGCAGTGCTCAGGTTGCCCGTCCAGCAGGTGAAGCTCGAAATTCTTGCCCTGTCTGGACAGTTCGATCAGGCAGGCCAAGCCTGCGTACCCGCCTCCCATAACGACCACTTTTGCCATCTGCTGCTCCTTTCTTGCCGCAAAGCGGATTATCGGGCGTAGCCGGTCAGCTCGACATAACCCCGGCCGCGCACTGGTGCTCCCCGGCTGACCCCCCGCAGGGAAACCGCACCCTCCCAGTAGCGCACGCTGGTCTGCAGCTCCTGGTCAGCCAGCAGTGGAACAATGACCAGATCCAGTTCCTGGTCGGGCACCCGCAAGCGCCAGCGGGCCGGATAGCGGCCACCGCTGTGCGGACTCTGCCAGTGATCGAGGATTTCAATCCGCACCTCGGCCGCGGCCAGTCGGGTCGTGCCGCCGTCCGGCGCGACCAGCACGCCGCTGCTCAAGGGATCGGCACCGCCATCCTTGAGGCGCAGCTGGTAGTACATCAGCTCGCGGCCGTCATCGAATTGCAGGCTGAACCAGTCCCAGCCAAGCTGATTGCCAGCCAGGGCGCTGGTACTCCATTCGCGATCCAGCCAGCTGGAGCCGGTCACCCGGAAGGTTTCTGCCCCGATTCGGACCACACCGGCGGTCGGCATGCGGGTCAATGAGTAGTAATAAGAAGCGTTGCCTGGTTCGGAGCTCTTTTGGCTGAGCCCCTGTTCGCCCTGCAGAACGATCGGCTTGGCGCTGTCCAGGCGCAGATCGATGGCCACCCCGTCGGCGACCGCTCGCAACTGCATCGGTAAACTGGACTCGTAGCGGCCAGCTGCCGACCAGTCTTCGAGCCAGACCCGGAACGGATCGGCCACGGCGCCCGCCAGGCCCAGGGCGGCCCGGCTGAACCGCTCAAAATGATAAAAACGTTTCGCAGCCGGGTCGGTCAAGGCGAAGTGCGCCATGTAAACCTGGTCAGCGGCCCAGTTTGAATCCCGCTCGATTGGCTCCGGGCGCAGGGCGATGCGAAAGAAGGTCAATTGGTAGCCGAAGCGTCGCCCCTGGTCGTTCTGCAGGTTGCCGGTATAGTACCACCATTCGGTTTTAAACTGGGGGTGAGGCCCGTGGTCCGCCGGAAAAATGAACGGTCGTGGCTTCAGGGCGCGGGCGAAGCCGGCCTGCGGCTGCTCTCCCAGCGTCTCGGCGACAGTCAGCCGTGCCTCTTGTGACGCAACAGGATGCGGCGGCCGCTCCCGGCAGGCGCCGATGATCAGGGCCATGCAGACCAGCAGGATCAGACGGATCATGAGCTCGGGCCGCATGCTTACTCCTCCCGCAGGGCAAGCGCCGGCGAGGTCCGTGCCATGCGCCAGGCCGGATAGATGCCGGCCAGTAGGGCCGCCAGCAGGGCCAGGCCAACCGCCTGCAGCAGGATCATGGGATCGATGGCGATCTGCATGCTCCAGCCGAAAGAGCGACGATTGATCACCAGGATCAGCACCAGCGCCTGCAGGATGCCAAGGGGCAGGGCAAGGACGCCGGCCAGCAGGCCGATCAGGCCGGTTTCGCCGGTCACCAGCCGCCAGAGTTGCTGCGGGGTCAGGCCGTTGGCACGCAGCACCGCCAGTTCCCGGGAGCGCTCGATCTGCATCGCCATCAGCGCATTCAGGATCCCGACAAAGGCGACCAGGACCGCCAGCATGCGCAGCACGGCAGTGACCGCAAAAGTCCGGTCAAAAGTGGCCAGCGAGGCCTCCCGCAGCGCGCGACTGGAATAGATCGTCACCTGCTGGATCCCGGCGGCCGCCGCCCGCAGGCGTGCGGCCAGTTGCTCGCTGTCAGCCCCGGTCGGCAGATAAATGCCGAGGGCGTCGGTCTGCGGCGGATGCCAGTATTTCTCAAAGAGCGCGCGGTTCATGGTGATCCGGCCCCGGTCGGAACCGTAGTCGGTGAAAATTCCGGCGATCGTGAAAGGCCGCTCGCCGCGGCCGGTCCGCAGGCGGATCGTGTCGCCCTTGCGCAAGTTGCGATGATAGGCGTAGGGTTCGGAAACGATCACCGCATCGTCACTTTGAAACGCCCGGTAGATCTCGTCACTGTCGCCCGCCTGGAACCAGTAGCCTGCAAAGCTGCGGCGCGGGATTTCGGCAATGAACAGTTCGCTGAAGCCGTCGGCGGTTTCCAGGCTGAGATGCCGCGCCCGGGTGATCTCGCTGATTCCGGGGACAGCTGCGACCGCCTCCAGCAGGTCTGCCTTCAGAGGCATGCGGTCGGGGCCGAATCCGCTGTCCGCCGTGGTGAGATAGATGTCGGCCTGCAGGTAGCTGTGCAGCCACTGCTCGACGGTCACCCGGAAGCTGCCGATCATCAGTCCGACCCCGATCGTCGCGGCAACGGCGACGACCAGCGCCGCGGTGGCGACCCCGGTGCGGCTCAGGCCGGCGACCAGGTTGCGCGCGGCCATTTTACCAGGCAGGCCGAAGCAGCGCTTGAGCAGCGGCTGCAAGTGGTTGAGCAGCCAGACGGCAGCGCCCGGCGTGAGCAGGGCGTAGCCGACAATCAGCAGAAACATCAGGATGAAGCTGGCAGGCAGACTTTTGCCCGGCAGCAGGAGACCGCCGAGACTGATCGCGATCAGGACGCAGCCGCAGCCGACCAGCCGCGGCAGCAGGCGACGCTGCCGGCCTTCGATGCTGGAGCGGGTCAGCACCGTGCGCGGCACCGCGCGCGCCGCTTCCAGGGCCGGCACCAATGCCGCCGCCAGTGTTGCACCCAGGCCCAGCAGCAGGCCTTTGCCCAAAGCCAGGGGGGTCAGCGTGAGGCTGCGCACATTGAGCACGAAATACAGGTCGCTGATGGTCCGGGTGACCAGCGCCAGCAGACCGTTGGCGAGCAAGGCTCCAAGGATCAGGCCGAGCAGGGTGCCAAGAGCCCCGACCAGCAGCGCTTCGGTCAGCACCAGGCGGAAAAGTTCACGACGGGTGACGCCGAGGGTTCGCAGAGCGCCGAGCAACTGGCGACGCTGCAGTACGGCGAAGGTCATGGTGTTGTAGATCAGGAAGGTGCCGACTACCAACGCCAGCAGACTCAGCGCGGTCAGGTTGAGCTGAAAGGCGCGGGTCATCTGGTCCATGCTGCGTTTCCGGGTGTCGGCCCTGATGATTTCTGCGTTGGCGGGCAGCAGCTCCTGCAGGGCCGACAAAGCCGGCCTGCCGGTCTCTCCGCCGGCAATAATCAGGTCGATGCGCGACAGCCGGCCAGACAGGCCCAGTAGCTCCTGGGCCGCGGCAATATCGAGGACCAGCAGGTTGTCCAAGGCTTGGGCCGCGACCTGGTTACGGGACTGCAGCAGACCGATCAGGGTGATGCTGTGGCGCTCGCCGGCGATCTCCAGCGGCAGGAGTTCGCCGGGCTGCAGAGCCAGCCGGGCGGCGGTGGTGGCACTCATCAGGGCGGTGCCCGGCTCGGTCAGCAGGCGGCTGAAATCAATGCCCTGGTCGATGCCGGGTGAGTAGCTGCGAAACGGACGTTCGGCAAAGGGGTCGACGCCGAGGATCCGCAGCGTCAGACCCGGCCGCTCCGGCACCGCGGCAAAGCCCTCGACGATCGGAGCGCTGGCGCGCCATTGCCCGGTCAGCCGGATCTGCCGGTATAGATCCTCCCGGAGGCCGGCCGGACCACCGACGATCTGATGGCTGGCTCCGCCGGCCAGCGCATCGGCGGACAGCTGAAACGCCCGGTTGGCGCTGCTGTTGGCAAGATCGATGGCGACTACCACCGCGACCCCCAAAGCGATCCCGACCACTGCGAACAGAATCTGCAAGGGGTGACGCAACAGGTAGCGAAAACCGGCCCGCCAGAGGATCATGCCGGATCCTCCGTTCGCAACCGAGTTGCCAGCAGTCGGCCGTCGTCCAGCGTCAGCACTCGGTCGGCCAGTTGTGCTATCTCCGGACTATGCGTGACCATCAAGGTCGTCATCAGGCTTTCACGAGCCAGACGGCTCAGCAGGTCGAGAACCTGTCCACCTGTTGCGGCATCGAGATTACCGGTTGGTTCGTCAGCCAGCAGCATCAACGGGCGGTGAATCACCGCCCGGCAAATGGCTATCCGCTGTTGCTCGCCACCGGAAAGGCGATCCGGGTAGCTGCGCGCCCGGTCGGCCAGGTCAACCTGTTCCAGCAGAGTCCGGGCTTTGCTCTGGGCTGCCGCGCCGACCTCGCCATTCAGTTCCAGGGGCAATAGCAGGTTTTCCTCGATGGTCAAGGTCGGGATCAGATTATAGAACTGAAAAACAAAGCCGATGTGCTCGCGACGAAACAGGGTCCGCTGCTGTTCGTTGAGCCGGGTCAGGTTTTTCCCGGCGACGATCACCTCGCCGCTGGTCGGCAGATCAATGCCGCTGATCAGATTTAAGAGAGTCGATTTGCCGGACCCGCTGCGACCGAGCAAAACGACAAATTCACCTTTCTCGATCGACAGGTTCAGCTCACGGAGGACCCGGCGCTCGCTGTCGCCCTCTCGAAAACTCTTGGTCAGACGGTTGATGTGAACCAGGGTGTGTTTCATCGGCTCCGTGACTGGGCTGCAAAACCCTTGATTGGACAGAATCTTGGCGCGCATGATGGCAGGCATCAGTCCGCTATGCGGGACCTGCTGATCAGCTTGACGCTGCTCGCCTGCGGTCCTTCATCTCCCTGGTCTTCAGAAAAAGTGACCTCCATACCGGTTTCCAGTTCATCAAAGTCTGCGTTCAGGAGGCTGTTTCTGTGAAAATAGACATCCCTTCCTTCCGTGCTGAGGATCCTGCCGAAGTCCCCTTCCGGGTGCAGTTCCAGAATCCGGCCGGCCGGTTTTTTGTTGCGGCGTTTCACTTGACCCTTCATGCGGTCTATCTGCTCCTGCATCTGACGCTGCACAGCATCAAAAACATCGCGAACCGCAACATAGGGATCTTCATGAGCCGGATTGAGGTTGTCTTCGCTGCTGGCGGCAATGGTGATACCAGGCAGAGAGATATCAATTCTCGCCAGGTAGAGGCGGCCTTTGTTTTGATGTTTATGCGGGATTTCAACGACCACTGCGCAGGAAATCAGATTCTCGCTCATGTCATCCAGTTTTTCTGCCCGCTTCCGGATATAAGACTCGAGGGAATCCGAGGCGGTCATGTCACGGAAGGTCAGTTGTAGAGGGATCTGCATCATTGAGTTCTCCTTTCGAGAAGATCGCGTGGGCTGTGCCCGATAATTTCTGCAGGGGTTCCGGCAACGGTGGTTCACAAGGAACATGCATCCGTTGATGCCATGCCTGCTATATAAAAAATAGCATAGTCTGCAAGGTTAGCCATGCCTTTCCAGGTATGCCAAAGCTCGCGGGGCAACCGGTCTCATTGAATCATATCTGTGGGGCACTTGCAAAAAGGTGGTGAAAAGTTAAAATGCCTCCATATTACTGCTACATTTAAGGACGAGCCCTTGGCCTCTCTGGATTTTGATCTCGAACAGCGGATTTTCAGGAATTTTTACGACAGCAACCGTTTGCTGCTCGAAAATGCCCGAAAGACCTATGTCCGGATTATCGGTGCGCTGATCAGGCAGTCTGATATCGGCGAGGTGACGAAAATCGAAGGACGGGTCAAGGACCGGGAAGAGTGCATCAAGAAATTTCAGAGGAAATACCAGAGCCGGCTTGAAGCGGATGAACAAGCCTATGAGATCAAGGATTACATTTCCGACTTGATTGGCGTCCGCATCATCTGTCTTTACGAAGATCAGATCGAAGTCGTGTCCGCGGTCTTGCGTCAACACTTCAAGGTTATCGATGTCACCGACAAGATCTCGGCCGTTGAGAGTACCGAAAGCTCGTTTGGCTACAAGGGTCTGCATATGGATCTTGCTCTGAATGAGTCGATGAGTGCGTCTGCAAAGTATCGGCAGTACGCCGACTATGCTTGCGAAGTGCAGATCAGGTCTCTGATTCAGGATGCCTGGAGCGTGTTGGATCACAAAATCAAGTATAAGAAATCAATCCCCAATGAGCTCAAACGCCGGATCAATATCCTCTCCGCCCTGTTCGAACTGGCCGACCGCGAGTTCAAGGAAATCCGCAACGCGACCGCGGAACTCCTGCAACAAGCCACGGTAGCGCCCATCGATGATGTCGCCGAAGAGAGTTGGCAGGCTGCCGGGCAATCTCCGGCACCGGCCAGCGAAAAAACCATCAATGCTTTCAACTTCCTGCGGATCGCAGGCCACTTTTTCAGGGACTTCGAATTCGAAGATTACAAGGTTGACGGTTTTGTCCAGGGGATTCTCAGGCTGGATGACAATTTTCAAAAAGCAGATCTGCACAAAAGCCTGAACGAGCACTTGAAAACCGTCAAAGAGTATCGTGATGATTTCCTGACCCAAAATCCCGACAACACCTTCAGCCCCTATACCTCGATCAGGCACTGCTTGTATCTCTATGACCGGGAAACCTTCGGCCGGATTCTTTCCAGAGGCCCCAGGGAGCGCTTTGAGAAGTGGCTGAGGGAGTCTTCTGTCCCGGATCGGGCCAACGGCTCATAATAAGCTTATGACTCACGCCTCACCTGCCGGGATCTGCAAAAGGGTCTGAAATCGGCAGCACCAATTCAAACTCATCGGATCAAGAAGTATTCTTTTAACCTTGTCTGAATCTGGAGGTGACATGGACATAGTCGCAACATATCTCGACGCACTAAGCTGGCAAGCGCTGATCAATACCGCGCTGCGCATCCTACTGGTCCTGTTTTTCGCCTGGATCGTGATGAACCTGATGAAACGCCTGGTCAAGCACATGGAAAAGCATTTGATCAATAAGGCCCAGGTGGAAGGTGAACCGCCCTCGGAATCGGCCAAGCGCGTGGAGACGCTGACCAGGCTGCTCCGGCAGGCGGTCAACCTGCTTGTCCTGATCACTGTCCTGCTGGTCGTGCTCAGGGAGCTGGGCATCGACATCGCACCGATTTTGGCCGGTGCCGGGATTCTCGGTTTGGCAGTCGGCTTCGGCGCGCAGAATCTGGTCCGCGATGTCATCTCGGGATTCTTCTTCATCCTCGAGAACCAGGTGCGCGTCGGCGATGTCGCGGTCATCAACGGCACCGGCGGCCTGGTGGAGGCAGTCAACTTCCGCACCATCGTGTTGCGCGACCTGTCCGCCACCGTGCATGTTTTCCCGAATGGCACGATCAACACCCTGAGCAACATGACACATACCTGGTCAGCTTATGTTTTCGACATCGGCGTTGCTTACAAAGAAGATACGGATCGGGTTGTCGAGTTACTCAAAGAGGTTGGTCGAGAGATGCGCGAAGATCCGCAATTCGGTCCGCATATCACCGAAGAGCTGGAAATTTTCGGGGTCAACAAATTCGCAGATTCAGCCGTCGAGATCAAAGGACGGATCAAAACCAAACCGATACAACAGTGGAGTACCGGGCGCGAGTTCCTGCGGCGGGTCAAGCACAGTTTTGATGAAAACGATATCGAAATTCCGTTTCCGCATCTCTCCATCTATCGCGGCGAGGCAAGCCCGGCGTTTGAACTGGACGTCCTGGAAAGGGTTAGGGACCGGCAAATCGCCGGGACCACAGGCCCTTGAGCCGGGCCGGCCAAACACGGCACCCTCTGCCGGTCGTGCAGCAAGTGATGGTCCAGGATCACGCCCTCCACCCCCCGGCCGTCTTCAGCCTCTTCATCACGCCCCCTGGCTGTGCCGGTCCGGCACGTCGCCTGCTGCAATCAGACTCCTTCGGGTAAGAACGGGCCCGACCAGCTCGAAAATCACGGTCGAACCGAGCACCACCGGCAGGATGATGTCCTTGACCGCCGTGAAATGCTGCGCCGCGATCAGGGCCATGCCGATGGCGACCCCGGCCTGGGGCAGCAAGGCCGGCCCGATGTTGCGACGGATCGACGGGGCGGCATCGCACAGCCGGCCGCCCAGCCATGCCCCGACGATGCGCCCGGCAATCCTCAGTACGATGTACGCCGCAAGCAGCGGGCCCGCCTGGGTCAGGGTCTTGACGTGCAGCTCACTGCCGGACAGCAGGAAGAACAAGATCAGGAACGGCCATTCAAGCCCTTTGATCTCGTCGAACGGGCGCGTGTGATGTCCGGAAAAATTAGCCACCACGGTGCCGAGGACCATGGCCGCGAGGATGTAGGAGGTCTGCAGCCACTCCGATAAGCCGGCACACAAGAGCACGATTCCCAACGCTTCTGCCTGGGTCGGTCTGCCGGGGTGGACGCGCCCGCTGAGAAGGGCCATCGGCAGCCCGAGCAGAAGGCCAAGCAAGACCGCCCCGCCGATCTCCCAGGCTCCGGAGATCACGCTGGGCAACAGGTCGCCCTGGCCGGAGACCGCCTGGGCGGCGGCGAACAGCAGACTGAACATCAACAGGGCCCAGCCGTCGTCGATCGCGACGATGCCCAGCAGGGTATCGGTAAACTTGCCCTTGGCCCCCTGCTCCTGGACGACATCGACGCTGGAGGCAGGGTCGGTGGCCGTGGCAACGCCGGCCAGCAGTAAGGCAATTTCAAAAGGGACCCCGAAGAGCGCCAGCAACGAAAAAACCAGAAGCGCCGTACTGAGGACCACCCCGGCCGAGATCATGATCACAACGCGACCCAGTTCGTCAAACCGCTTGCGGGTCATCTTCTGACCCAGCAGGAACCCGATCATGGCGAGCGCGATATCGGTCAGTACGGGGAACCAGCCCGTCGTGAACTCCGGCAGCCAGTCCAGGACCGAGGGGCCGATGACAAACCCCGCCAGCAAGAGCAGCGTCACCCTCGGCAGAGGGGTGTGGCGTCCGGCCAGGTCGGCCAGGAGGCCGAGCAGAAACAGGCCGCCGAAGGTCATCAGGATATGTGCGACAGTATTCACCTCGGCCATGGGCTGGCTCCACTCAGTGCCCCCGATCTGATGGTCTATGCAACTCCGGGAGTCAGTTCATTTTGAATTCTGACATACCCGCGAGACTTTTCAATCTGCGGCGAGGGTCTAAAAACACCTGTTCCCGGGCAGGAAGCATGCCTTTTGCTCCTCATCGGTTATATTTTTAGCAGGGGTGCCCGGAGCCGCACCTCTTTCGGAAACAGAACCCTTCTTCAGCCGGAGATATAGAAATGCACTCTCTGTGGAATACTTTTCTCAAGGGACTGATCGCCATCCTGCCCGTCGGCTTGACACTTTACCTGGTCTACTGGCTGGGGGCCACGATCGAGAAGGCGCTGCGCATGGTCGTGACCGGCGGGTTGTCCCGGTCTGGGTTGTCGCCGCAACAACGCTGACCGGCTCCGGATGTCTGCAGCGCTGCGGTGCCGTTGCTGCGCGGCAGCCAAAGTGGCGGCGTGCCGCGACTCGGTCGAGGCTCTGGGAGGAGGGAGGGCCGCCGGCAAAATCTTCGGCGAGGCGTTGCGAATCTGCCTGAGAAGCTTGTGCAGGGCCGTTGCGGCAAGGTCCCGGCAGTAAGCTTCGACGCGGGCAGTTCGGGCATGGCCGGAGGCCTTTTTGACGGCGCCTGGCGAATCCGGTGGTATAATAGCAACTGTGGCAACTGTGGCAACCAGCTGAGACAACGCCAGGCCGGTCCGAAGCACAATGGTCTGCAATAATCCGGATGACAATGGCGACGGGACGGGGTTTACTATTCAATGCGTTATGCTAGGCTGTTAAGCAGGACATGATGTCAAAGTCAACGCTTTTCCGTGGAGCGAATTATGAACCGAAACAAGGGCTACAACGCCGGGCAGGACCGACAGGATCGGCTGATCAAGGAAAGGAATCATGATCCCTACATGGCGAACCGCAAACTGACCGAACCGACATTCTGTCCTCAATGCAGTGTCGTGTTCAGTGCGGGCAGATGGCAATGGCAATCAGCGCAGCCGAAGGGAGCGCAGGAAGAAACCTGTCCTGCCTGCCAGCGGATTAATGACAAGATGCCCGCTGGCATTTTGACCTTGAGTGGTGATTTCTTTGCACAGCATCGCACCGAGATCCTGAACCTTGTCAACAACAAGGTTGAAGAGCAGAAAGCTGATCATCCGATGAAACGTCTCATGGCTGTTGCTGATCAGGACGATGGCAGCACGGTCATCACCTTCACCGATACCCACCTGCCACGGGGCGTCGGACAGACGATTGAAAACTCCTATGAGGGTCAATTGGAGATCCAATATACGGAAGGGGCCAGTGTCGTGCGCGTCTACTGGCAACGCTGAAGCATGCAGGCTCCGGAAATCTGCTTGCCGGACTAATATTCCCCGGGCGGCAGGCCGGCAACTGATCATTCCCAGCTAGTTTCAGATGGCGCCACCAGATCCACACCGTGCCGGTTGCCCTCGTGGGGGCAATGCTTCGGAGGCTTCATGCGCGACGGTCGATTCCCGCACATTCTGGCTGCGGTCTTCCTGGTTTTTTTTATCTTTCTGGCAATCGACCCGGTCTCGCGGGAAGTCTGGATCGCGGAAGTCATCCCGGTGGTTCTGGTCTTCGGCCTGCTGGTGATAAGTTTCCGCTATTTCCGCTTCAGCAACCTGTCATATGCGCTGATGGCCTTCTGGATGTTCTGGCACACGGTCGGCGGCCACTACACTTTTGCCAATGTCCCTTTCGATTTCGTGACCGAACTGTTTGGTTATGAACGCAACCACTTCGATCGCATCGGTCATTTCTCGGTCGGCTTCTATGCCTATCCACTGATGGAACTGGTGACACGTAGACGCTGGTGCGGAGCGGTCCTGGCGAGCTTTTTCGGGATTTTCTTCATTATGAGTATTGCCGCCGGCTACGAGATTGTCGAATGGTGGTTCGCCGAAGTGGTCGGAGGCGGGGCCGGCATCGAATTTCTCGGCTCCCAGGGGGACATCTGGGATGCACAGAAAGACATGCTGGCTGACACCCTGGGCGCGCTGTTGGTGGTGTTGTTATTCTGGCTGGTACGGCCTGATCGGCCAGCCAAAAGCATGGCAGCGCAGGAATGACTATATATTGGTTGCTTTTTGGGAACCATTACTGCTATAGTTCCTGTTCACGGTGTCCTTCGGTCGGCACCTGGCGTGCTCAAGGACATTTCTTGTTGATATTCCCCTGACACTTCACTTAACCGTTTCCAGCCTAGACCGTTCCTTTGCCAGACGCATCGGTAGGCCGGTTCAAATCCCGGAGTTAATCTATTTATGACGTTCCAAGACCTCGGCCTCTCGGCCGAACTGCTTCGTGCTGTGTCCGATCAGGGTTACAGCCAGCCCACACCCATCCAGGTCAAGGCCATACCGGTCGTCCTCGCCGGCCGCGATGTCCTGGCCGGAGCCCAGACCGGCACCGGCAAGACCGCCGGCTTTACCCTGCCGTTGCTGCAGCGGCTGAACGCCGCAACGCCCGGCCGCGGGTTTCGGCCGGTGCGCGCCCTGGTGCTCACTCCCACGCGTGAGCTGGCGGCACAGGTGGGTGAAAGCATCGCCACTTACGGTCGGCATCTGCCGCTGCGCTCCACCGTCATCTTCGGTGGTGTCAACATCCGACCGCAGATCCAGACTCTGCGCAACGGGATTGATATCCTGGTGGCGACACCGGGCCGGCTGCTGGACCACGTCGGCCAGAAGACCCTGGACCTGTCCAAGGTCGAAATTCTGGTGCTGGATGAAGCCGACCGCATGCTGGATATGGGTTTCATCCATGATATCCGGCGGGTGCTCGCTTTGCTGCCGAAGCAGCGTCAGAACCTGCTGTTCTCGGCGACCTTTTCCAATGAAATCAAGCAGCTTGCCGACGGCTTCATGAACGCGCCGGCTCTTCTCGAAGTCGCCCGGCGCAACACGGCCGC
>RRYU01003704.1_pt1 | contig 14108 bp, 15 predicted proteins | sample 2162651 | NCBI WGS metagenome assembly RRYU01 (sample SAMN10267283, study PRJNA491782) | microbial mat metagenome | isolation source: biomat in the production well | place: Japan: Minami-Kanto gas field, natural gas well KTG3 | collected 2017-06 | reverse complement strand
CCCCCCGACTCGTAACTGTTCATAAAAGTTTTTCGGGATTTCCATTAATGAAGCTTGAATAGCTATCACATCATAGGGTGCTTGAACGTTCCAGCCATTAACGCCATCACCTTCAATTACTGTGGCATTTTTGCAGCCATGAGCAGCCAGTTTTTCCTGAGCCGACTTCGCCAGCTCACTATCTATTTCGATAGATGTGACTTTCTTGCCCAGTTTTGCCAGCATCGCTGTGACGTAGCCACTTCCGGTGCCAATTTCGAGAATGTTGTCATTTGGCTGGATATCCAAAGCCTGTAACAATCTTCCTTCAACACGTGGGAACATCATCTTTTGTTCGGCATTTAACGGGATCTCTATATCTGCCAACGCAAAATTCCTATAAGCCTCAGGCACAAACTCTTCGCGCGGGATCTGCTGCATTGCTTCCAGTACATGGTCATCGATCACATCCCAGGGTCGGATCTGTTGCTTTATCATATTGTGGCGAGCTTGCTCTAGGTTCATATCAATCATAGTGTCCCCAATTTCAGTTTGGTCTATCGTGCAGTTCTAAAGAGTAAGCACAATTGACAAATCAGACAAGCCCTGTAGCACTTTTAGTTCACATATATAAGGTCAATGGAGTTGATTTTGGATAAAAAAGCAATTGTTGAATGAAATAGAGCAATAGGTTAGTGTTATTCACCTGCTAGGGGTGCCAGAAATACTGGCTGAGAAGATACCCTCTGAACCTGATGTGGTCGAACCACCGTAGGAAAGCAATCTGCTTGGTATCTCATCTCCTTCCCTATATTAAAGAAGTTTTACCCTTATGAGGTTCCACAATGAGTGCCATCCCGGACGATTTTTTAAAGAAGACAAATCAACTTTCAGAAGAGGTGATCAAGCCTTTTCCCAAATCCAAAAAGATCTATATCACCGGTTCTCGTGAGGATATCCGGGTTGGGATGCGTGAAGTGATACTGGATGATACTCATACCACTTCAACTCCTGAAAAGAATCCCCCGATCACCATCTATGATACATCCGGTCCTTATACTGATCCGGATGCAAAGATTGATTTAATGAAAGGGTTGCCTGCACTGCGTGAGAACTGGATCATTGAGCGTGGTGATACCGAGCTTTTAGATGGGCCAACATCTGACTATGGGCACACACGTCAAAGCGATCCTGATCTGGCACATTTACGTTTTGAACATTTACGTCAGCCTCGTCGGGCCAAAGCTGGCAAAAATGTGACCCAGATGCACTATGCGCGTCAGGGCATCATTACTCCTGAGATGGAATATATCGCTATTCGTGAAAATAATCGTTTGCAGGAGTTCAGAAACGATCCACGTTATAGCAAGTTATTAAAGCAACATGCCGGGCATAGTTGGGGAGCCACACTTCCTGAGGAGGTAACAGCTGAGTTTGTGCGTGGTGAAGTTGCATCCGGTCGAGCCATTATTCCTTCAAATATTAACCACCCGGAAGTTGAACCGATGATTATCGGACGTAATTTCCGCACCAAAATCAATACCAATATTGGTAACTCCGCTGTGAGCTCTTCCATTGAAGAAGAGGTAGAAAAAATGGTGTGGTCAGCACGTTGGGGCGGCGATACCCTGATGGATCTTTCAACCGGCAAGAATATTCATGAAACCCGTGAATGGATTTTACGTAATGCACCCACACCTATTGGTACGGTACCGATCTACCAGGCGCTGGAGAAAGTTGATGGCAAGGCTGAGGAGTTAACCTGGGAAATCATGCGCGATACCCTGATTGAACAGGCCGAACAGGGAGTGGATTACTTTACCATTCATGCAGGTGTTTTATTGCGTTATGTGCCACTGACAGCTGAGCGCGTCACCGGGATAGTCTCCCGGGGTGGATCCATTTTGGCGAAATGGTGTCTGGCACACCATCAGGAGAATTTCCTCTACACCCATTTTGAGGAGATCTGTGAAATCATGAAGGCCTATGATGTGGCTTTCTCTTTAGGTGATGGTCTGCGCCCTGGCTCGTTGGCAGATGCTAATGATGCAGCCCAGTTTGGTGAGCTGGAGACGTTGGGTGAATTAACAAAAATTGCCTGGGAACATGATGTACAGGTGATGATTGAAGGACCGGGCCATGTACCCATGCAGATGATAAAGGAGAATATGGATAAGGAGCTTAAAGATTGCCATGAAGCACCTTTTTATACGCTGGGTCCTATAGTAACCGATATCGCTCCTGGATATGACCATATTACCTCTGCGATAGGTGCTGCACAAATTGGCTGGTATGGCACGGCAATGCTCTGTTATGTCACCCCAAAAGAGCATCTTGGATTACCAAATAAAGAAGATGTTCGTGAAGGTATCATTGCGTATAAACTTGCTGCCCATGCAGCTGATTTGGCTAAGGGATTCCCAGGTGCGCAATTACGCGATAATGCGATGTCCAAGGCACGCTTTGAGTTTCGCTGGGAAGATCAGTTTGCTCTTGGTTTTGACCCGGAAAAGGCACGAGATTTTCATGATGAAACCTTACCCAAAGAGTCTGCAAAAGTGGCGCATTTTTGCTCTATGTGCGGACCACACTTTTGCTCGATGAAGATCACTCAGGATGTACGTGATTATGCTGAGCAGCAACGCCTTGGAAATATCGAAGTAGCACTAGAAGCAGGTATGGCAGAGAAGGCCAAAGAGTTTACAGAAAGTGGTGCCGAGATTTACAAAAAGATTTAACAAATCAGGAATAATCAAAATGTCATATACAAATGCAACGATTACAAAAAAAGCTAATGTCTATTTTGATGGACAGGTAACTAGTCGTGCAGTTGTCACTGCAGAGGGTGAGAACATCACCCTTGGTATTATGCTACCCGGCAGTTATAACTTTAATACCGGCGCCGCTGAGATTATGGAGATGGTGCAGGGGAGTTGTAATGTCCGCTTATCTGGGAGCGATGCGTGGCATAGCTACCATGCGGGTGAATCATTTAATGTACCTGCTAACTCCAGTTTTGATATTGAGGTAACAGAGCTGATGGATTATATCTGTCATTTTGAGTAAAAAAAAGGCAACCAGTTAACTGGTTGCCCTTTTCGTTTTCTACATTCTTTACATTAAATATGTACTGGCTTTACTAATAAGCTAATTCTTGCGGCAATGCTAATTGGTAAGTGGAGCCAAGAGAGCGTGAAAACTTTTACCTGGACTACTAACTACTACAACTACTGTGCGACAACGTTAGCTGCCTGTAATCCTTTTGGTCCGTCCTGAACATCAAAATTTACTTTTTGTCCTTCTGCAAGAGTTTTGAAACCTTCAGACTTGATTGCGCTGAAATGGACAAAAACATCTGCACCATTATCATCTTGACTAATAAATCCAAAACCTTTGGATTCGTTAAACCACTTTACTGTACCTGTTGCCATTATTTTTTTCCTCTATCTTGTAACAATTGGCATTAAGCCAAGAGCCATAATAAGTGAACAAAAAAAGAATTGACACAGTTATAGGCCTTGAAAAACCATTTTTTTCTAAAAAAACGGTTCAATAATAAGGTTTTTTTATTTCGAATCGCTAATTTTATAGAAATGGATTATGAGCACGTTCATAACCAAAGGTTGAATTTGGTCCATGGCCGGGAATAAAAGTGACCAAATCACCCAAAGGAAACAGGCGCTCCTTAATGGAGTGAAGCAGAGTCGTGTGATCTCCACCAGGAAAATCTGTTCGTCCAATGGAATTGTAAAACAGCACATCCCCTACAAAGGCGGTATCAGATTCTTGATGGAATAACGAAATATGTCCCGGTGTATGTCCTGGAGTATGGATCACCTTCAGTGATTCAGTGCCAACCCGGATAATATCACCATCATTGAGCCATTCATCCGGCTCAAAACTTTCCACATCTTCAAAGCCAAACATCTGTGACTGGGTTGAGAGTGACTCAATGAGAAACCTGTCCCCCAGTTGTGGTCCGCTGATAGGGATATTCAGTTGCGATGCCAAATTAGCCGCACCGCCAACATGATCGATATGCCCATGCGTTAATACGATTTTCTCGATATTAAGTTTGTTGTTTTTTGCAATAGACATAATCTTCTCAATTTCCCCTCCGGGATCGATAGCGATTGCTGCTCCAGAGTTTTCACAAAAAACCAGTGAGCAGTTTTGTTCAAAAGCAGTAACGGGGACTGTCAAATATTTCATCGGATTTAATGGCCTTATTCAAATTCTGTTTTTGAGAGTGATGCCAGCCACCGTTCTACCTCATATGAAAGGTAGAGCTGTTCCAATAATGTAGCAGCCCAATCTTCATGTTGTAGCCGACGCAGTAGAACAATGGCGGTTACCTGAATAGCAGGAATTTCACTCCATGCGGCATGAGCAAGTCCATGCCAGTGGTTGGCATCCATTAACTTGGGTTTTTCTATCTGTTGGAAGCAGTTATCACAGATATGGATGCAGTGTTCAAGCTGAGGTGGTTCTGGAATAGGGGCAACCTCATAGATTTGTAGCGGAGTATTATGTGTACTACACAGCTCACAGCTACCCTTGGCCCGTCGAACAAGTGCTTTGCCAAATATGCTTAACTGGCTGCTACGATGGTTATGTTTATCAAACCCTTTTGACATATTTGTTTAATGTTTAAACAGTGAAGCAGAAATATAACCTGTTTTAGCACTGATGGCATCTGCTATATCTGCATGAAGACATTTGATATTGTATAAACACTCCCCATTCTTATAAAAAAACTGGAACAACGAACTTCACCATGAAACTAGCGGTTATTTCTGACATACATGGCAATATCCCTGCTCTGGAGGCAGTGCTGGAAGATCTTGAAAAATGGCAGCCAGAAAAAGTCATTGTCAATGGAGATGCAATTAACCGTGGCCCTTATAGTCTGCGTGTGATGGAAATACTGGATAACTATTTAGCAGACGCCGATAAAATTCAGGGTAACCATGAGACGTTTGTTTTGAGCTTTCACCAAAATAATGAAGATGTAGAAAATGATCCACTCTATGATTTGAAAAAATTTACCCACTGGAGTTATCTGCAACTAGGAAAGAAGGTAGAAGAACTTTTTTCATGGCACGATAAAATGACAGTGATGAATAAGTACGCCGGTGATGTACAGATCACTCATGCTTCACTATTGGGAAATCGTCGTGGTGTTATGCCGGAGTCCACTGATGATGAGATAGTTCAAAAACTAACCAATGCCTATCCACTAAATATTATCTCCCATACCCATCGACCATTTATTCGTACCATTAATGCCAGCACCTATGTTAATACCGGCTCTGTTGGACAGCCCTTTGATAACGACCCCAGAGCATCTTATGGAAGGTTTGTAGCAGATAAAAGTGGTTGGCTCGGTGAAATACGCAGGGTTGAATATGATAAAGCGCAGGCTGAAAAGGACTGTATTGATAGTGGTTTCCTCGAGTTGGCCGGGCCTATCCCCCAAATTATCTATCGTGAGTTGCGCCATTCCAAGGTTCTGCTTGGGCCCTGGATGAAGCGATTTGCACCACTATTGCATGATGGATCTATCAGTGTGGAAAATGCAGTAAAGCAATATCTTGATGAAATTGACTAATTTTCGTGGTTTATTTCAATATTTAAACGGTCAAATAATGTTGCACTGAATACCTGTAGTTGTTTCCTGGCTTGATTGATTTGCTTGAGATTTAGCGGTGTCGACAAAGATTGAATCAATTGATGACATTCCCGGGTGAAATCATCCAGAGCTTCAACTATCTCCTGTGGATTAACAGGCTGATGAGCATTTGCTACATGAATCTTTGAAGGGCTTTTGTCAGTACCAACGACCTCCACCATTGCAGAGCGCGGAATCATCCTCTGATGATTATCTGCAGAAATAGCCAGTAAAGGGGTGCTTTTGCGATAACTGACGTTCTGGTAGTTGAATAACATACCAATTTCAAGGTGGGAAAAGCGTATTTGATTCATTAGATGGTGCTCACAGGTTCCACAGTGGATCGATTGCATTATAATGCGCGATTAAAGTGATACAAGCAGGTGATGAAATGGGTGGATGGGGGTGTCCTCATGAAGTTGATGGCAAATGCTTAAAGGTTAACAACCGAAGCTGTGATCCCGGTATGAAAGGGTGCATACTCTTTGGGCGCTTTGTTTTCAGTAATGATGCAAAAAATCGGCCTGGAGGTCCACGTCGTCGCGATCCAAACAAAAGCACAACAGAAAGCAATAACGAGAAATAATTATTTAAAATGCATTTCACTATTCTACCCATAAAATCTATCTCCAGGCTGTTCTCGTGATAAAAAAACAACGGCCATTTTTAAAATGGGCAGGGGGTAAATATCAGTTGCTGGATCGCCTGATGGGTGCTCTCCCTCCGGGAAAGCGTTTAATCGAACCCTTTGTTGGTTCAGGTGTTGTATTTCTCAACAGCCATTACCCCAAATATCTATTGAATGATATTAATCCTGACCTGATTAACCTTTATCAAACGATACAAAAATATGGTGAGGACTATATCAATGATGCCTCTCTGCTGTTTATAAAACAAAATAATCAGGAGAGTAGCTACTACCAGCTACGTGATAGGTTTAATGCAAGTGCCGACCCTTATGAACGCTCGTTGCTATTTCTCTATATGAACAGGCATGGATACAATGGACTGTGCCGATACAATCAATCAGGTGGTTTTAACGTTCCGTTTGGACGATATGTGAAGCCTGTTTTTCCAGAAGCAGCTTTAAGACATTTTTTACATGTGTCAAAAAAAGTGAAGTTTAGTTGTGATGATTTTCTGGCTGTTATCAAGAAAGCGAAAACAGGTGATGTTGTCTATTGTGATCCTCCCTATGCTCCGTTGTCTGTAACCAGTAATTTTACCAGCTATGCCAAACAGGGGTTTACTCTGGCGGACCAAAATGCATTGGTAGATGCTGCTATAGCTGCATCTAAACGTGGAGCAACGGTTGTTATTTCCAATCATGACACCAAACAGACCAGAAACTATTATCGTGATGCAGAAATAAATCAGTTTTCAGTAAAACGTACTATCAGCGCCGATCCAAAAAGGCGTCAACCTGTGCCAGAGTTGTTAGCGGTTTATTCTCCACAGTAATAGACTTTTAATAGAGATACATCGCCAGTTTGCGCTGATATTGTCGGGTCAATGGATCATCCTTGCCTAATAACTCAAAAAGGATTAACAGGGACTTTTGTGCAATCCCGTTGTCAAAGTTCCGATTAGTTTTAAACAGGGTTAACAGCTGCTCCAGTGCAGATGGATAGTCACCCGCTGTTGCTGCACAGGCAGCTTGTGCATATAAAAGTGCAGAGCCTGTTTGTTGTTCTTTATTTGCACAGGCTTTATGGAACTCTTCCAGTGCCAATTGGTTTTGTGCCATGGAATAAAATTCACTACCCTGCTTTATGGTTGCCAGAATCGCATTACCAGAGGCCTGATCTCCCGCATCAATTAAATAACTCGCTGCAGAGATTTTGATTTTGTCATTGTCTGGTTGTTGTGCGAGAAGATTATTAAATGCACCGACGACAGCATGATGATCCCCTGTTTGAGCTAGTTGTTTAATCTCGAGTAATGCCTGATCAGTTGCTGAGAGTAGATATTTCTCCAGTATTTCGCGTACTTCTGTTTCAGATTTAGCTCCGGAAAACTGCTCAATCACTTCGCCATTGTTATAAATGCGAACATCAGGAATACCCCTCACCCCATGTTGAGTTGCCAGATCCGGAAATTCCTCAGTATTTACCTTTGCCAATAAATATTGATACTCATTTGCAAGTTGTTCGAGCATAGGTTTGAGTTGTTTGCAAGGAGCACACCAGGGCGCCCAGAAATCGACAACAACTAATTGTGTGGCAGATCCCTGGATGACAACTTCATCAAATGTCTCAGGTGTCACATCAAGTAAATAATTCATTTTTTCCCCACTTTATTGTGTTTGTTCGACTAAGGTGTCCAGTTCACCATCCATATGCATCATGGTGAGCTCATTAAAGCCGCCTATCCATTTATCATCGATAATGATTTGAGGAACTGTGCGCGCATGATTGGTAACAATCATCATCTCCTTTAACAGCTCTCTGTCCTGATCGATTCGTGCTTCACTATAGGGGATCTGCCATTTTTTCAGTAGTGTTTTAGTTTTTTCGCAGATAGGGCATGTGGCAGTGCTGTAAATTTTTACACGGGGCATTGTCTTTTCCAGATGATGTTAGTGACAACCATTATAGAGACGCTCTCCCTCATTAGTTAAGTATCCCATGATGAATAGATATCGATTATCCTTATAATATTCATAGGTTTAGGGATAAAAAAATTGATAGACATATCGATGAAATGAATTATTATTAATTTCTTGGGATATTTTTATAAGTCCTTAGCCCCAACTACCATTTTTCGGGGATTATCAATTATTTTAATTTTGTGCTTGACACGCAATATAAGTAATTGATTAAATGCTTATGCATGTAGTTTTACAGGTGATGAAAATAAATCACCATATTCTTACAAGTGGAAAATAAATGGAGAGGTAATGAAAATGAGAACTTTCTTAAAAGTAGCAGCAATTGCAGCAATCTTTGCACTGCCAATGTCTCAAGCAAATGCTTGGTGGGGACCATGGAACAATAATGGTTGGGGTAACAACGGTTGGAATAACAACGGTTACAACAATGGTTATGGCAATGGCTATGGTAATGGTTGGGGTGACCTGATGGGTGATACCGACTTTAACATGAGCTTCAGCGGTAGTGGACGTGGACGTGGAAACGGCTATGGTAGCGGTAATGGCTACAATGGCTGGAATGGTTACAATGGCTATAACGGATACAATGGTTATGGTCCAGGCTATGGCTACGGCTATCCTCCTCCTTACTACGCAGCACCTTACGGCGCTCCAGCTCCTGCAGCTCCTGCAGCACCAGCTGAAAACAAGTAAGGAAGTAACATTCCTTAAAAAGCGATATCGCACAGCGGTATCGCTTTTTTTTTGCTTCAAACTACAAACAAGAATTTAAGTAAGGAATTAATCCAATTCTTTTAATGGAGGCCAGACAATGAAAATGTTCAAGCAGCTCATCGTGATTCTATTATTTGTTTTGGTATCACCACTTTATGCAAAAACAGTAGTTTTGATCCATGGATATCATAGTGATGGTGATGTTTGGCGATATACGGGCATTGCTCCTCGATTACTGGCTGGTGGATATGCGGATGGTGGTCATCTCATTACCACTCCTATAGGAATGGTTAGAATTAATCAGAGAAAAGGGCAGGGTCAGGGACAGTTTATAACGCTCTCACTTCCATCTGAAGCGCCATTAATGGTACAGGCCTCACATCTGAATGATTACATCAGTTATATACGCAATAAGATTGAACCGGGTGAGCTAATCCTGGTTGGGCACTCCGTTGGTGGCGTTGTAGCACGGTTAATGATGGTGAAAAGCCCGGAGCATCGTGTAGATCAGTTAATCACAATTGCTGCACCACACCTGGGTAGCGGAATTTCTGAAGTTGGTGTGATCGCAAGTCAAACGCCAGTGAGCTGGTTTTTGCCTGTTATCGGTGCAGAGTCGATTAATCGCTCACAAGGACTTTTATACGATATTTCCAGAGAGCAGACGGGAAACATTCTTTTTTGGCTTAATCGTCAACCGCACCCAAAAGCACAATATGTGTCGATTGTACGCGAAGAAGGCGGTATCTTTGAAGATGGAGACATGATCGTTCCTACCTATAGTCAGGACATGAATCGAATTCCTACACTGGAAGGACGATCTGCACTTGTTTTTTCAGTGGGAGGCCACAATTTAATCGGTGCTGATGGTGATCTGTTATTACAGATATTATCCAAGCCATAGCAAAGCTTTTTATCTGCCTGCTGTGATGTAGAATAGCAGGCTTTCAGATTACCGACATTTTGAGATTGAAAAAAGCGCTAATCTGTTTAAAATAACCGACTTTATTGCTAGGTCATTAACTTAAAGGAGAATAACTGTGGGTGTACTCGTTGGTCGTCAAGCTCCCGATTTTACTGCTAATGCTGTCCTGGGTGACGGCACAATTGTTCCAGATTTCAATCTGGCAAATGAAATTAAAGACAAATATGCTGTTGTCTTCTTCTATCCACTCGACTTTACTTTCGTATGTCCGTCAGAGTTGATTGCATTTGATCACCGCCTTGAAGAGTTCAAGAGTCGTGGTGTTGAAGTCATCGGTGTTTCTATCGATTCACATTACACACATAATGCATGGCGTAATACAGCGATCAATAATGGTGGTATTGGTGAAGTAAAATATCCACTTGTTGCAGACATTAATCACGCAATCTGTCAGGCATATGATGTTGAGCATCCTGCAGCAGGTGTTGCATTCCGTGCTTCATTCCTGATCGACAAAAATGGTGATGTTCGTCATCAGGTTGTTAATGACCTGCCATTAGGTCGTAACATTGATGAGATGCTGCGTATGATCGATGCACTACAATTTACCGAAGAGCATGGTGAAGTATGTCCTGCTGGTTGGAACAAAGGTGATTCAGGTATGAAGGCAACAACCGAAGGTGTTGCAGAATATCTGGCTGATAATGCTGATAAATTATAATCGGTAATACCATGAATAAGGCCGGCTTTTTAAGTCGGCCTTTTTTTTGTAACTTCTTAAAGTGTATTTAGTTTGATACGTTACGCTCATTTTATTAACTGATATTGATCAATATATGACCACATATGCTGCGATTGACCTGGGTTCGAATAGTTTTCACTTAATTATTGCCCAGGATGATGATGGACACTTGCAAATTATTGACCGGCTAAGAGAGTCGGTACGCCTGGCTTCAGGATTGGATCAAAATAACAATCTAACCGAAGAGTCTCAGTTACGAGCCCTGGCATGTCTGGAGCGATTTGGACAGAGGCTACGCGAAATACCCATTAGCAGGGTTCATGCTGTAGGCACAAACACCCTGCGTATGGCGACTAACTCCAAGTCCTTTTTACGAAAAGCGCAAAAGGCCATAGGTCACCCCATAGACATCATTGCCGGGGTTGAAGAGGCGCGTTTAATCTATCTGGGGGTATCACAATCACTTCCAGGCAGTGATGAGCCATATCTGGTAGTGGATATTGGTGGTGGTAGTACCGAAATTATTTTGGGTCTTAACTTTGAGCCGACACATATGGAGTCAACCAAAATGGGGTGTGTCAGTTTTAGTCTGCGCTATTTTGGAGACGGGATCATTACCCGGGATCGGGTAAATGCAGCTCTGGTTGCTGCGCGATTACGCTTACAGCCACATAAACGCAGGTTTAAAGAGATTGGGTGGCATCAGGCGGTTGGTGCTTCAGGGACTATTAAAGCCATTAGTGAGATTGTGCAGCAGATGGGTTGGTCGAATGACGGAATCACCTATCAAAGTATGCAAAAATTGATCGATGCTCTGGTTGATGCTGGTCATACGGATCATTTGCTTGAGCAGCTCAAGGGACTCAAAGAGGAGCGGATTCCAGTCATTTGTGGCGGTGCCGTAGTGCTTATGGGAATATTTGAATCACTCAAAATAGAGCAGATGATGGTATCGAGCTGGGCATTACGTGAAGGTCTGATTTATGACATGCTCGGTCGAAGTGGTGAAGAAGATGTGCGAGAGCGTACCATCAAAAGCCTTGCTGAACGTTACCAGGTTGATCAGAGACAATCTGAGCGTGTATTGAACTCTGCAGTGGAGTTTTTCAAACAGGTACAAATCGACTGGGAATTAAACAGTGCGGATAATCTATGTCTGCTGACCTGGGCTGCGCGTTTATATGAAATGGGACTAGGGCTGGCGCACAGTTCCTACCATAAACATGGCTATTACCTGTTGGAACATGCAGATATGCCGGGCTTCACCAAAAACAGGCAGCACGATCTTGCGGCACTGGTCAGAGCACATCGTGGGAAATTCCCTAAATTCGCGTTTAAAAAAATTGATAAAACAAGACGGACTACACTCAAACGCTTAGCTATCATTCTTCGTCTGGCAGCAGTTTTACGACGTAGTCGCTCAGACAATGTTCCCAGTATTGGAATGTCAGTAAACAAAAAATCCATCAAGCTTGAGATCCCGCAACAATGGTTTGAAGAACATCCATTAACCGAGGCTGACTTAAGTATCGAAGCAGAATATTTGGCTGATGCCGGGTTTGATTTGAAATATAAATAACGTGTAGAAACTTAGACTTAATCTGACAGACTGTGTTGGCTAAAATTAAGACAATTTGCCGCTTTTGGGCACAAGCAACTGTTTAGTCGGATATATTTTAAGATTGCTTAGATTCCTATTACAGTCATTTAATAGCTTCGTTACATAATATCAGTGAGCCACCTGTTAGGGTGCGCATATTACAACAAAGAAAGCTAAGTATCTGATATCTAATAACAACTTGATGTTGATAGGTGGCTGTAATACGATGCTCAAGGTGCCTCACCACAAATACAGGGATTTTTTATGCCTACTCAAAGTTATGCACATTAAGGACTCTGATAATCCTCTAGCCGCCTCCTGCAAACGGTGGTATTCGTCAAGTTCCCAAACAAAACGACCCACCGAAGAGGAGACGACCATGAAACTTTATTGCGGAATCGACCTACATAGCAACAATAGTGTGATTTCTGTATTAGATGAGCAGTATCATGTGGTTTATGAAAAGCGACTACCCAATGATCTATCCACAATACTCACTGTCCTTGCACCCTACCAAGCAGAGCTGATTGGTTGTGTTGTTGAATCAACCTACAACTGGTACTGGCTGGCAGATGGTTTGATAGAAGCAGGTTATTCAGTTCATTTAGCCAATACTGCTGCAATACCTCAATATACGGGCATCAAATACAGCAATGATGAGAGTGATGCCCGTCATTTGGCTCACTTGCTTCAATTGGGGATACTTCCAGAAGGTTATATTCAACCGAAACAAACCCGGGATCTTCGTGACTTATTACGCAGGCGATTATTACTGGTACGCCAGAAAACCATGCACCATTTAAGTCTGCAAAGTCTGATAGCAAGACACACAGGAGAGCGATTAACGACCAGTCAGATCAAAGCACTAACGACCGATGGTATTGCAGAGAAACTGGATGAGCCGATACGGTTGGGTGGTCAAATTACCCACCTTGCGAGGCAATGGTTGGAAAATGCCATTGCAATGATTGAGCAGGAATTAACAACACGTTTGAAAACAGATAAGCGATATCAGTTACTGACGACTATTCCCGGTGTTGGAGTGATATTGGGAGCAACGATCCTATTGGAAACAGGGGATATAAAACGATTTCCTGCACCCGGACACTACGCCTCTTATGCTCGTTGTGTCAAAACAGAGAAAGTAAGTAATGGAAAACTAAAAGGTCGTGGCAACAAGAAAAATGGTAACCGTTATCTGGCATGGGCATTTATGGAAGCGGCACATTACAGTGCGATATGGAGTCCATTGATAAAGCGCTATTACCAACGCAAGAAGGCCAGAAGACATTTACTGGTTGCAAAGAAGGCTGTTGCCAATAAGTTGGCGCGTGCCTGCTATCACATGCTACGAAATCAGGAGCCGTTTGATGTAAAACGTGCTTTTGGGTGAGAGTAATGCTGTACGGGTAGCCCGATTTAGGGTTGGCGTTATAAGCCCTGGACTCTGATTGGCACCTGTACAGCAATTTACAAAAAACTGGTTTACCTGAAGCGCCTTACACAAGAGCTCTTTTGAGGCTGGCATCGTTAAGATAGCCCTGACTCTGTATGAATGTTCTGGCCTTGTGTAGGTACTGTGAATTTTCTGGGGTGGTATTGCCACTGGGGACAGGTATTACAAACAGCCATTTGTTTTACACTGTCTGGATCCTGATGGGTGACTGATGCGTTTCAAATTGAAATAGCATGATGATTGAGAAGACAGGTGCGTATCTGGAACCAGTTTTGTTATTAAGATGATGTTTTATTGTCAGGGTGTTTATCGCCCTGTTGACCGGAGGCGGCTAATGGGTGACCCTGAGGGATCGGGATTCCTACTCTGACCCTGAGGGATCCCCACGAATTTACCAAGCATTCCCGTGC
>RRYU01018110.1_pt1 | contig 14117 bp, 6 predicted proteins | sample 2162651 | NCBI WGS metagenome assembly RRYU01 (sample SAMN10267283, study PRJNA491782) | microbial mat metagenome | isolation source: biomat in the production well | place: Japan: Minami-Kanto gas field, natural gas well KTG3 | collected 2017-06 | reverse complement strand
TTTTTTCTTGCTAAATATGATTTAATTCATTTGCATCATAGTGATGCAACTTTTATTTTACTACTATTAAAAATAAGATATAAAGTTTTCGTAACCACTCATGGTACTCATAACTTAGGTTTATTACCAAAGTGGAAAAAATATAAGCAGTTATTTAGATTCCAAATTAAATTTTTACTTCCGCTAGCTAATGCTATCACATGCGTGTCAAAAAATGAACAAAGATGGCTTGTCGATAATTATAATATTAAAGCAAAATATGTCCCCAATGGGATAGTTACAAATATCCCTTTTTCTAAAAAAGGTACTAAATATTCAGTGTTTTTTGCCGCTGGTAGAATTATTCAATCTAAAGGATGTGATACTCTTTTGGTTGCTTTAAACAAAATCAATTTTACTGGTAAAATTGGAATTGCCGGTGATTTAGACCAAATGCTTAACTATAAAGAATATATTTTACAATTATCAAGCAAACTAGATGTATCGTTTTTAGGCTTAATTAAAGATAAAAATGAATTATTAAATCATATTCATTCTTCCGAATTATTTATATATCCATCAGAAAGAGAATCAATGTCAATGATGTTGTTGGAAGCTGCTTCGGTCAAGACCCCAATCATCTGCAGTGACATTATCGAAAATCGAGATGTATTTAATAACGATGAGGTTCTTTTTTTCTCATTAGAGGAAAATAATGATCTGAATAATAAAATTAAATGGGCAATGGGAAATTATGACAAGATGAAAATTAAAGCAGAAAAAGCATATAGGCGAATCAAAACCCATAATAATTGGGAATCTATTAAAAATGAGTACGATTTAATTTATAAATCATTAATTTAGGAAACAATGTAATGCAGCAGTTGACTCAACAATTGAAATCAGGTAAAATGGAAATACTCGAAGTACCTTTTCCAACTTTGGGCAAAGGTGAGGTCTTAGTTAAAAATCGTTATTCCGTTATTAGTGCCGGGACTGAAGGATATATGGTTTCTGAGGCGTAAAAGATATATCTTCCTATTGAACTATAGTAATGTAATATTCGTTTCGATTATAATAAATTAAACACTATCTATTACTAAAAAGTTTATGAACTATGAACTATTAATATGAATACAAATTCAAATATATTATGAAAACAGTTAATAATTATTTGATTCTGTTAGATATTCTAATCGTAACTATTACTTTTAGAATTCTATATTACCTAAAGTTCGGTGAATTTACTTTAGAAGGCATTTACTTATTCTTATTTATCATTCACTTGGCCTATTGGTTAATCCTTTCTTTATATTATAGAAAATACTCCCTCGCTTTTTGTTATGATTTCAAATTATGTGCAAATTCAATATTATGGTCAACTGCATTAACTCTATTTTTAACAACTAGCACTGTCGCTTTAACAGAACTAAGAGATGCATCAAGATTATTTATTCTAAAAATGACCCTCATACCAATGGTAGTGGAGTTTGTAATAATCAGTCTGCTTAGATTGTTACCAAATTTTAAATCAAAATTTCATCAAGAAGAACATAAAGTATCTGAAGAAATTCAGTACTTGGAATTAAGACCAAGATGGATGGTGATCGGTGCCGGAATGTTAATGCTACTGTATTTCATATTGATAAAATTTAAAACGGGTAATTTCCAACTATATCCATGGAGTGAAAGAATTCTATTAATTTTATTTGCATCATGGTTTATAAGTATAATTTTAACAAAGAAATATTCTATTATTAAAACAAACAAAGTTTTTTACCAGATTAGTCCATTTATTAAATCTGGAATAATTATGCTAATATTAGCAGCAACGACATATTTTTTCTTTCGCGTTGAATCTTTATCTAGATATTTACTATTCGGAACAATTTTACTTTATACAACCTTAGAAACACTATCATTCTTAATCTATTATATTAGTAAAAAATATGATTACAAATCAGATGCTGATCATAGAATTTCAACTAGCACTGATAGTCAATGGGAAATTGAAGACTTAACCTTTGATTCTGATTCAGAAAAATATCAATCTGATACAGATGTTGATATAAGGTCTATGTTCAATCAACTCAGCAAACTTGAAGATAAAGACCAAATAGTTGATTTTCTTGAAGAGCAACTAAAGGATTTTAAAGTCAATTTCTATTCAAGTTCTATTTTTTCTACGTCGTCCCTTGAAAATATTGAAATCATTAAGAATAAATCCAAAAATTTGGTTATCAACCTGCATAAGCTAAACGACTTACGACGTATTAACCAATTTTTAATCACTATACATTCCAAACTTATTCCTGACGGAATATTTTTCGGATACATTTTACCAATTGAAAGAACCTTCGTTCGTCTACAAAACCAAATACCAAGATTATTATTCCCTATTTTCTATCCATTTCACTTTTTGTTTACTCGTGCCTTGCCAAAAATTCCAAGTATAAATCGTCTATATTTTATAATCACGAAAGGGCAAAACAGATCCATTTCAAAAGCCGAAATGTATGGACGATTAAATTTCTGTGGATTTAAAATTGAAAAAGATATTTTGATAAACGATAAACTATTTTTCCTGGCTAAAAAGGTTAAAACAGTATCCAAAGTCACCAATCCATCTTACCATCCGATTGTTAAGCTAAATCGCATTGGCTACAATAAAGAGATAGTTCAAATACATAAATTTAGAACAATGCATCCTTACAGCGAATTTTTACAGAAAGATATTTATGAGGATAATGAATTGGACGTTTCCGGCAAATTCAAAAATGATTTCCGGATTACAACTTGGGGAAAAATAATGCGAAAATTTTGGATTGATGAACTACCGCAGATCTACGATTGGATCCAAGGTCGTATCAATCTTGTGGGAGTAAGAGCATTGAGTGAACAATACTTCAGTCTCTATCCTAAGGATTTACAAGACTTACGAACTAAATTTAAACCGGGCATCATCCCTCCTTACTATGTAGATATGCCAAAAAGTTTAGAAGAAATATGCAAAAGTGAAGAAAGATATCTCAAACAAAAAGAAAAATCTCCAATGATAACCGATCTGAAATACGGATTTGGGGCGATTATCAACATCCTATTTCGAGGAGCGAGAAGTAGCTAAGAATTCATAGACTTAGTAAACTATAAATTAAAAAAATGGAAGCTATAATAGCTTCCATTTTTTTATTACAATCGATATTGAAAGCGTATTAATTATACTCCAATAAATCCTTTAAACCATTTAAGCGAAACTGTGAGTATCTATCCATTGCTGCTACCGGCTCCTGTTCATTAGCGACATTTTCCTGAGCTTGGAATACTTTTAATTGCAATTCGTGAACTTCCTTGTCATACAATTTTTGTTCATTGATATCGTAATTTATACCTGTAAACCTTAAGGGTGATCCATCATTTTTAAATTCAATTATTTTACCACGCATGTTGATCCAATTCCATAGATCATAGGCAGATTTCATGCGTATCTCGATGTTTATAAAATCAATAATTCCCTTTTTAAGTCTTTCGATCTCATCTAGAAATATGTAGCGGTCTTCATGATGAATCATATCTAATAGATAATTTTGTTTTAAGAATTTTTCCTTCTTATCGTATCCCAATAATAATAGAGCATCAGGACTGAGATTCACTTCATCAGTCTCTATATTCCAATCCCATTGGCCAAAATCAAAACCTTTCAGTGCGAATGACATAAGATTATTTGATTCATCGTTTTTATTATTTACAGTTGTTGATCTTAATGTCCTAGCAAACTTGGTGATAGTGGATAGCACCTGCGAATTATTAACCTGTGATATTTTGTTCATTTTATTCCCCCGCTATTAATTTATTAAATTATTGTTTCAATTTAGTTTGTCTTTCCCAAATCCTCTATTCTGAGCATATTGATCGATTATATCTTTGGTTATTGCAGACAAATTTATTCCCATCGGTAATAAATTCTGTTCTTTTTCGCATTCATATTTATAGGTCAGAAATCCTTTTTCATAATGATATAGAAACGTGCTAAAGATGCTTTCAATTTGCTCATTTACATCAGTCTTAATTAAGCGTTTGACGGCATTAATGTCTCTTTCCATTTCCATTATCTCATTATTCAGTTTTTTAACTGCTTCTTCAATTTCAACGGATTTCTCTTGATTAGTTTTTATATTCTTCCACAATTCGATTACTTTAGAACCAATACCAAGTATTTTTTTTGTGGACTTATTTTTTGAAAATTTAATTATTTCATCACAATGAGTCTGGAAATATCGTTTTGCTTCATATAAAATAAAATAATCAGCGTCGGATAGTTTTTTCCCTAATTTTGCATCCTCGTAACCAAAAGAATTGAATTCTTTTTTGATCCTATCTTCTATTTGCATCGTATTTATTTCCCCCAATAATTCAATTATTTATTATCTACGGCCATATAATAGAAGGATGAACTATTCGTATTGAATCTTCGAGTCCATCGCCGTTAAAATCTTTTTTATGATTAGGATTAATTGTATAATTCGCAGTTTTTAATTCCCAATCGGTTAACCCGCTCCATGAAATATAATTCTGATATAAAATATCGGTCCTGCCATCATTATTGAAATCACCATAAGCAAATGAGGCAACATCTGAACTGGTATACTTTATTTCCGGGCCTACAACTTTCCAGATCTGCGTTGAGCTTTGAGCATTCCAATTGATTTGCCGAATGTATATTGGATGCCCCACTACGTTACCAATAAGATTTATATGATTAGGTTCAACCTGTAAAATTCCATTATAAACGCATTCTCCATTAACAGTTGGATTAGTACCACCGCCACCGGTTGCAAGATTCCACTCATAACTCGTATCAATCGGTTTACATACCGAATTAACCGGATCACCCCACATCAATGTCTGTCTGACTGGATAATCTGGCGAACTCATATAATCATTTGGAAAGTAATTTCCAATAATATTGGCCATATCTTCGGGAATCCCTCTAATAACTACGGAATGCCATTTTGGAGCATTCATAGGTAGAAAATAATTATTTAAAATGTTAAGTGTTCGACCAGCAAGATTTTCCGGACTGGAATCATCCTTGGTATACATATCCGGGCAACCCCATAGATCAGTATAACCGCACCCATGCATATCAAATCTATGTGAATAGCCATCGGGACCGATTAAATTAGATTGCGCTGTGTAGGATGGCGGTTCCATATTAGTATTTTTGATCCCGGCTATGTCATGGCGGTTTTTATTAAAAATATTATAGGAAGCAACCGTAGTGGTTTTATTTCTATTTACGATTCCATATCCGATGAAAGGATTTTGATTATTGTGAATATAATTATGATGAATATTAGCGTTTTCGGAATCATAGATATACACAGCATAGGTATACCAGTTATAGATTTCACAATTATGGACTTCTAAATTTGTTTTGTATTTCTGTTGAATTCCTGCCGGGTTTTTTCCGTAATTAGCTGTGCTTGACGTACTATCGGGACCTCGTAATCTTAAACCTGTGATTTGCACGTTATTTCCAACATCAATTGCCGGATAATTAAAATACATCCCAACTTCCATGAAATTTGTGAAAATTAAAGCACCGTTGGAGCCGTTTCTTCCTCTGCCGCTTGCCAAGGTAACGCCGTCCGGAATAATTAGTGTTTTTTCGGCCGGAATCTCAATTTGAAGATTATCATTAATATAAACAATATCACCATAATTAGCATTTGCCACGGCGGTTTTAAGATAATTAAAATCATTGGTACTGATGATCAGATCACTTTCTTCAGGTTTGATGATCGGGAAATATCCACTCCCGCCGCCAAATGGTTTCCCAATTGGATCATTAAGTACTATTGGAGTTACTGCTGTATCTGCCACCATACCGAGTGGTATAAAAAACTGAGCCTGAATTGGGAAGCTAAGCACTAATGCTAATAAACCTAATATTTTATTAAATCGCATAATCGAATTTTTTATTTTTATCTTCCATTGTTTAATTAACTGCTAGAAGTATATTTTATTTTTAAAATTTCCCCCGCTCCCAAAAATTTTCCTCAAGCTCTGAATCAAATCCAATCTCCGCTCACCAGTATCTTTATTGAATTCAATTTCTAAGTAAAATTAGAGAGCATCGCACACTCCTTCAATCAGGTGGGAACTGCATTTAAAAGTGGGGCTGAAGATGATTAGAATTTGTATTCTAACCCAAGAGCGTATAGGTAAATATCCTATATTAGACTAGTATTTAAATTTAATTTTCTAAGGAAGTGAGCCCGGTACGAATCGCGTACTTTGTTAATTCTGGCACATTATGGATATCGAGCTTCTCCATGATATTTGCCCGGTGTGATTCAACGGTTTTTGGACTAATGAATAATACTTCGGCAATCTGCTTAGTGGATTTTCCTTCGGCAATCAATTGTAGTATTTCACACTCGCGATTTGTTAGAATATCTACGCCAATTTCTTCGGTATCCTTCTTAATGTCTGATATTTCCTGCAACACAATATCAGAGATCTTTTGACTCAAATATTTTTTACCTTTATAGACCGTCCGTATCGCCTCTACGAGCTCGTTGCTGGTTGAATCCTTTAATAAATATCCTGATGCGCCGGCTCTAAATATACCGACCACAATTTGTCGCTCTGAATGCATTGATAAAGCCAGGACATTGATTCGTGGATTCCCGTGCTTTATTTGACGAGTGGCCTCAATGCCGTTCATATCCTGCATAGCGATATCCATGACCACAATATCAGGATTCTTATCAAAGGCTATTTTAACAGCATCCCGGCCATTATTGGCTTCACCTACAACATCAATATCACTTTCTTTCACTAACAGACCTTTTAGTCCGTCTCTCATTATTACATGATCATCTACTAATACGACTGATATCATAATAATACCTCCTAATTCTAATTAATTTTTGATTGGCAAATTGATAACTACTCGCGTACCTTTTTTAGGTTGCGCATCAATAATAACCTCTCCGCCAATATACTTAATTCTTTCGATGATGCTAAACAATCCAAACTTCTTCTCATCGATTGCCGCATCTCGCATTGATTTAAAATCGTAACCGATACCATCATCTTTGATGGCAATCCTATAGGCATCCTTTAACAGCTGAAATGAAACATTTACACTTTTCGCTTTTGAATGTTTCTTAACATTATGTAACAGTTCATTGATGCTTCTATATAATATTATCTCGTCATTTTTTTCCAATTCGTATGATTTTGAATTATCTGTTAATGATGTTTTAATCTTAAAACTTTTTTCTATCTCATCCAATTTCCAACTAACTGCTGAAATTAGACCCATTTCATATAATACCGGCGGACTTAATTCGTAAGTTATATTTCTTGATTCTTTGATTGCATCTTCAACGAAAACAGTGATTTCATCGATTAGTTTTTTATGTTCAGCATTGGTTGTCTGTTTATTCAATTCACTTGCTTTAAAATTTGCCAAAACTAAAGATTGACCTAGCTTATCATGCAAATTTAATGCTAAGCGGCGCTTTGCTTGCTCTTCAGTGATTATCAGTTCACTGGTGAGCGATTTTAAATTAGCTTGATATTTTAATATATTATCCCGCGCTTTATTACGTTCGGTTACATCGCGTACCATGACAGTGATACCCTTTTTACCTTTTTCAGCTGGAGTATATAATTCTAATTCTCTCTTATTGTACTTAATCGGTAAACCATTAACGGCAAATCCTTTTGCCATTTTTTTAAACACGTTAAGGTTCTCTAACATTATTTTTTTTGATAAGAATTTATAGGCTACTTGCACCCCATTTTTACCAATAATATCATCTTTTTTGATACCGGTGATTTGTGTAAAAGCGGGATTTATTGATAAGACTGTCCCTTTCCAATCAGCATAGACAATACCGTCGGTAGCTCCTGAAAATATGGACTCGTAACGGTCATGGCTTTCTTTTAATAATGCCTCTGTTTGCAGTCTTTCTTCAATCTCAAACTCTAGCTGATTATGACTCCTCGCATTTTTAATAGCCGTAGAAGCGTATGCCGCAAAAGTATTTACCACTTTTAAATCAATCTCTGAAAAAGGAATATGCTGACGTATTAAGGTAATGGCACCGATGATTTCGCCATCAATTATTAAGGGTGATGCAATAACATTATCGGGATCTGTTTGAGGAGTCCCCGGTATATGAAAAGCTCCTTTAACATCATCTTCAAAATTAAATATTTTACCGGTTTTGGCCTTGATTGCCTGACCGGTTAAACTATTATCGAGCCCGATAGTTGTGGCTAGTGCCTTTTTTGTATAGGGCGGATAATAGCCCGTAACGGGACGTAGAGTTTTTCTATCTTCATTAAACATAAACACTATTACACCTTTGCAGTGCAATAAGGTTCTAGCTCGTTTTGACATTCTAATCAATACTTCTTCAATATCCAATGATTCGTTCAAATAACGTGCCGTTTCATACAAATTGGTTTGCATTTCCTCGGCTGCTTTTCTGTCGGTGATGTCCATGCCCGAACTTAAGATTCCAATTATTTTACCGGAATCATCTTTTAATACAGTGTTGCGCCAGGCAATGAATCGTTTCGCACCATTCCGCGCTACGACTTCATTATCATAAAACTCGGCAAGTTCTGCTTGACCATTTATAAGTTGATTAAACACATTTTTTACTTCGGACTTTATTTCATTGGGTAAAAAATTATCGAACCAATTTTGGCCTAATATTTTTTTTCCTTCATCTCCTAGAACTTCACAGGTTTTTTGGTTAGCTAAGACAACATTGCCTTTTTTATCCAGAGCCAAAAACATAACTCCCGCAATATTAAGATATAGTTGCGATTTATCCCGTTCCTGAATGATTTGTTCCAGCATTTTTTGGCGTTCAGTGATGTCTTCCACAATTCCGTCATAGTGTATCACGACACCTAATTCATTTCTAGCGGCCGTGGCTGAAATGGAGGCATAGAAAAGTGTCCCGTCTTTTCTCCTTAATTGTAATTCTTCGTTTAATACAAATCCTTTGGTTAATAATTTTTCTTCAATTATTTTTCTTTCGTCGGGTTTAGGATACAGATCAACGACTTTATATCGTTCTAACTCGCTTCGGCTTCTGAAACCGAACATCTTTAAAAAGGCCGGGTTTACTTCAATGAACTTACCATTCTTACCGGGAGAGTTTCGGTAAACACCGATATTTAGATTTTGCGTTAATGTCCTGAATTTTTCTTCGCGGTCTATCAACTCGCTCACAATACTTTTCTGTTCAGTAACATCTTCTTTAACTGCTAAATAGTGGGTGATAATATTAGCTTTGTCCTTGATGGGTGATATAGTAGCTGATTCCCAATACAGCTCCCCGTTTTTCTTTTTATTCAGCAATTCACCCGCCCAAACATTACCCCGGGTGATTGTATTCCAGAGGTCTTTATAAATTCTTTCCGGCATAACACTTGATTTTAGGATACTTGGTTTTAACCCAACCGCTTCTTGATAGGTATAACCAGTCAATTTTTCAAATTTTGGATTTACATATTCAATTATTCCATCGGTATCCGTAATTACAACTGAAACCGGGCTCTGCTCAATTGCGATCGATAATTTTTGTAGTTCCTTTTCAGCTTTAACAGACTCGGTGATATCAAACATATAGCCTTTGATCGTGGTGAGTTTGCCATCCTTGTCAAAATTACCGCTGACATTCTCACGTACGATAATTTTTTCCCCATTGACCTTTTTTAATTCTAACATATTGTTTGATATAGTTTTTTTAGCCTCAAGGTTCTTAATATATTTATCACGATTGATCTCGTCATCGTAAAATTTATTGCTATCATATGCTTTTGCTTCCTTAAGATCTTTGAAACCGAACATCCGTAAAAACTCGGGATTGCAGTCCAAGATCTTGCCATCTCTTGTTGAAAGAAAATCACCGGAAATATCCTCTATAAAGAATTTCCGATATCTTCTTTCACTATTTGACAGTTCGTCCTCAATCTGATTACGCTCAAAAGCCGCTGCGATAATATTTTTAACGGTTTTGAGAAGTTCAATTTCACTGTTATCCCAGATTCTCTGTTTTACACAGTCATCAAATCCAATAAATCCAAAGAATTTATTTTTCACATAAATCGGAAGGACAAAGATAGATAGAATTTTCTGAGGTTCGAGTATATCGATCAAATCCTGCGGTAGCTCAAAAATATTGCTGGAAAGAACCATTCCATTCTCAATCAATATTTTTTTCCAGGAAGGGATTAGTTTATACGGGACTTCCTGCAAATTATTAATTTGAGGTTCAATATCGTGACCGCACCATTCATAGGTATTTTTTGTATATTTCCCATTGTCAAAATCTTCAAAGATATACACCCGGCTTACCTTTGCAAATTCACCTATTAAGCGCAGAGCTTTAGCTACACTTTGATCGAATTGGCTCAATGTTGAGAAGATGTAAGAAACTTCAGTCAGTAGACTTTGCTGATCTAAATTTCTTTTAAGTTTTTGTTCGTATTTGTGTTGCTCGGTAATATCGTGAACCACACCGACAGAACGAATTGCCTTGCCGGTCTTATCATAAAATGTTTTACAGGATTCGTTTACAATTTTTATCGTTCCATCTTTTAATAGCAGACGGTGCATAATATTATAAGGTAATTTGTCTTTTACAGATTTGGTATAGGCATCGTTGACATACTCCCTATCATCAGGATGAATATTATCAAGGAACGCCTCATAAGTTGCACCGAATTGCTGTGGTTCCAAATCGAACATTCTGTAAACCTCATCCGACCAAGTAAGCGTATTTGTAATCAAATCTAATTCCCAACTTCCTATATGAGCAATTTGCTGGGCTTCGTTAAGGCGTACTTCCCTCTTCAGTATTTCTTCCTCGGCCTGCTTACGTTCTGTGATATCTACAACAGTTCCTCTCACTCCAACAGGTTTATTATCTTTGAGAATTAAACTTGTATATACTAATACAGGAAACGTGCTTCCGTCTTTTCTCAATGCAGTGAATTCATGATCTCCAGGTTGTTTCCCTGTTAGTAATATTTCATTATTCCTTTTTGCTCGCTCTCTATCCTCGGGGATTACTGTTTCAAGTATATTAATTCCTTTATCAAAATCTTTTTGTGAATAACCGAGCAGTTTAAAGCCAATTCTATTGGAATAAGTGATAATTCCATGAATATCATGTTCATAAATTATCTGCGGTAAAAGATTCGACATATCTCTGAATTTTTCTTCGCTTAATTGCAAAGCTTTTTCAAACTGAATCTTTTTAATGGCATTGCTGATTTGACCTGCAATATTTGTAAGCCGAACTTTGTCATTTTCTGTGAATATGTCTTTGCTTGATATCTCTAATATACCGATTGGTTTACCGCCTGAAATTATCGGTATGACTATATATGACCGAGTATCGATCAATTTATAAATAGTATTTATAAATTTTTTAGCGATTCGACGCGTCTTGTCAGAAAGAGTACTTGCCTCAGTGAATTCCTTTATTCTTTCTTTAATTGACTCGGGATCGGTTATTAATTGTGCCTCTTTTGCATTTAGATATTTATAAGTTAAACTTCCTTCTTTGATTGGAATACTGATCTCCGGAAGCGTGATGCCAATAAATTTCTCTATTCTATTCGTAGCTGATTTTGGAAGAAATAAATTTTGCATCTCCAAAAACTTTTTATCTTCACTTATTAAAAACAATGTTAAACTGCTATTTAAAAAAATATTTTTGATTTCGAAATGTATATATTTGACGATCTCCTCGAAGTTTTTACCTTGATTAATGGCAGCATTAACTGAATTAATAAGTAATATATCCGATGTTTTTTGTTGAAGCTCTTTTTCAGATTTTTTCCTATCTGTGACATCTCGGGCAATATAAAGAACACTATTTCCGGTTTTTGGAATTGCCTTGCCTTCAAACCATAATGTCTTGTCATTAATTATCAATGGATATTCTATAGCGACAATTTGATTTTTATCCAGACACTTACGAACAAATTCAAGAAACTTGTCAGCTTCGGGTTTCGAGAATAATTCATGTAGTGTTTTTCCAATTACTTCCTGTGGTGGTTTTACTAAAAGCTCCGGAGACGTTGGTGCAATGTTGATATATCTCCCATCATAATCTATTTCAATCACAATATCTGTCATCGCATTGAAAAGTGTCCGTAATTCATTTTCTGATTTGCGCACTGCATCTTCTCTCTGCTTCCTCACGGTGATGTCTTTGGCTAATCCAATCATAGCAACCGGATTACCTTTTATATCTTTTAAAAGTGTTGATGTCATTAAAGTTGGAAATGGTTTACCATCTTTCGTGATATGTTCAACTTCCCCACTATAAGTACCATACTTTTTGACTTTTTCATTGAATGGGAATACATCGTTCTCGAGTTGTTCTTCACTGTGAAATATTGCCAGATTCTTTCCAATCAGACTTTTTGCATCCTTGTATCCATGCATTTCACACCATGCCTTGTTGACAAAAAGAAGATTACCGTCAAGATCAGCTTGTGCTATGCCCTCTGTGGACTGTTCCACAATAGATGATAGTGATCTGAGTTTTTCTTCTGTTTTAGTTCGCTCGGTGATATCCGTACTAATTCCTATTTGAGCATAAATATCGCCATTAATATCCCGTAGTGGAGCAACCGATAATTCAATCGGAAATGTTGTTCCATCCTTTTTCCGGTTCAGTAGTTCTCCCTTCCATCCTCCTCTCACGGTTTTATAACGAATCTCTTTCCGTAATTCATCATTTTCCTTGGCAATTAAAATCTTTGAAGGTTTACCGAGTATTTCATCTTTGGAATAACCGTAAGTTCTTTCAAAGGCGGAATTGACAAATATCAAATTATGGTCTCTATCCGTAACACTAACACACTCGTTCATATTTTTTACGGTTTCACCAAGTAATTTGAGATTTTTATTTGCTTGTAATAATTCAAATTCTGCAGATTTGCGATTCGTGATATCTCGAATAAATCCTTCGAGGTATAATAGATTTCCTTTTTCTGAAAATATACCACACCCCCGTTCCCATAACCAGCGTTTCTCACCGTTTTTTGTTATTATGGGATATTCTGACTCAAACATGTTTTTGTCTTTTAATATTTTTTGCCATTCATCCCACAGCCTTTGCTGATAATTAATATCAATGATATCATTGAATGCAATGCTATTATTATCAATGAAATCATGAGGAGAATAACCAGTCACTTGTTCGCATCCGGGGCTAATAAATTTCATCGTCCAATTTTTATCATTTAAACAACGATAAGCAAAACCGGGCATATTTTCAACAAGTGTACGATATACTCTCTCACTCTCACGAAGTGATTCAAATATCTGCTTTTCAGTGGTAACATCCCGTATCAACAACAGTTCTGCTTTTTTGCCCTCATAAATAGTGACAGATGATCGAAACTCACAATTTATTCTCTGATTTTTGCTATTCAATACATCAAGCTCAAATTCATTGGGAACACTTTTCCCGCTGTTCCAATCTTTATAACGCTGTATAATTTGCTCATGAAAATCAGGATGCAATAAATCAAAAGTATTTTTACCAATCAGTTTTTTCGGAGTATCACCGTACATTTTACCGGCTTTCGGATTGGCATAGCGGATTATATTATTTTGGATTACAATTATGCCTTCATGGGCAGAATCAGCTAATGATTTATAATTCTGCTCGGAATTAATTAGAGATTGTTCATATTCCTTGGCATTGGAGATATCCTGAAAAAATGTGAGAAGTAGTTTTTTACCCTCAAAATCAATTACAGTGGATTTGTTTTCTGTCCAAATCAATTTTCCGTCTTTACGGATTACGCGGTATTGGATCGAGGTGTTTTTTGCTTTACCATTTCTTACATCATGCAGATACTTTCTTATTTTATTTACGTCATCAGGGTGAGTGCTTGCCGCTCTTTCCTCATCGGTAAGTTTATTGAATTCATCGATTGTGTGACCATAGATCTCCTTGAACTGTTTATTTCCAAAGATAATTTGGTTTTCATCGGAGATCACGACACCGTGCAAGGAGTTTTCAGCAATTGCTTCGAACATAGCGGTACTGCCGATATATGAAAGAGTTTTTTTT
>RRYU01011645.1_pt2 | contig 14133 bp, 12 predicted proteins | sample 2162651 | NCBI WGS metagenome assembly RRYU01 (sample SAMN10267283, study PRJNA491782) | microbial mat metagenome | isolation source: biomat in the production well | place: Japan: Minami-Kanto gas field, natural gas well KTG3 | collected 2017-06 | reverse complement strand
CCCCCCCCGGCTCACCATAATTTAATAGCGTCATTTGCGGGTACATTTCCCGCAGGGCACTTAGAAGTTTTAAGTCCCTATCGTCTAGCCTGGCCCAGGACATCGCCCTTTCACGGCGACGACAGGGGTTCGAATCCCCTTGGGGACGCCATTAAACGAAGAAGCCTCTCTGCTCACGCAGGGGGGCTTTTTTCGTTGTATTTTTTGAGTTAGGTTGGCTGTAGGTTGGTTTGAGGTTTCTTAGATTGATTCTAGATTGAAAGAAATCGACCGAAATCCACGATTTGAGCTATCACTGGTGGGCCCTGAAGGGGGCCCAGATTCCCTGTCCCTCAGGCTTGTTGTGAAATAAAATTCCGCTACCTTTTCAGGTAACGGTCCGTGGCAAAACTTACTATTTTTGTGTACGGGCAAGACCGCTTCAAAATTCTCCCTAACCGATAAAACCCCCAATTTTTGATGAGTAGAATCTGTGTGATTAATCCTTAGGTGACGTAAGACTGTGATCTGAACCAACTTATGAGAAAGCCTCGCCCTGCATATACAGGTTGAGGCTCATTTTGTTCTATAAATTGTAAGTGTCGAGGAGAGAGATATCGATTATTTTTCCCGGAGTGTCCATGTGGATACCGGATCCGAGGCGCGTGAGGACTTCAGCCTTCTTTTATGCGATGCCACCACACGGACGATAATCCTTTCTCCAAGTTCATTGCTGACAGACTGGATTACCTCCTTGGGAATCCGCTGCGATGTTTCGATTTCACTGAAGACTCCCGCAATTCGGCGACGACACCGAATGGATAACTCACCGGTCTTTTCCCGCAGCAGGATTTCAGACAGGGTTTTGGAGGTACGACTCAGCCGGGTCAGAACTTTGGCCTTATCCTTCTCCAGAATAGGGAGGATGCTGGTTATGAGAAACGTTTTCTTGGCTCCAATATGAAGGCAGCCTCTTTCTTGAGGCGGAACCTGCCGGGAGAGGCAGATCCCCTCCCGGGCGCTATTCTCCGACGGCGCTCTTACTGTGAACATTCTGGTCTTGATTAGAATCCTCTGCAGCACCATAAGAAAAGTCAGGGGTCCAGCAAACCCGAGCCTTTTAGTCGCGATTTTACTTCATGTTGAAAGCTGCATACCAAATCCCAGAAGAATCGTCATGGGATGGCCGGACATGCTCTAAAATCAAAGCAGGTTGCCTCAACCCGGCGAAGGATATTGAGTGCATGGAACCTCTAAGCCGGCAGCGATGAAATCCAGCATACATCTCGTCATGGTGGCATAACTGATGGACGGCACCATATTCGGAAGGAGGGACGGGAAATGGTACATGGACATTGCATGGATCATCGACCCCAGGGCGAAGTTCAGGCGCCAGTAGAGGCAGTCATGCGACATGTGTGGCAGCGCCTCCGCCAGGATATCGAAGAGAAGAATCTGAACCGGCTCTATATGCCGCAGAAAGGTTTCGCTGATTGTATCGCTCTGCTCGCTGAATGATTGCCCCAAAAGACGGATGAAGCCATCCGCCGCCTGGCCGCTGTCGTGAAGGGAGATCATCGGCCCAAAGAAAGCATGGAGTGCGCCGTGGACGGAAGGCCTGACCGACGCCGCCTGCGCGTTTTTGCGGATCATTTCCAGTCTATTCCGCTGGACTTTTTTCAACGGAACCAGCCGTCGTTCTAAAACCGACTGCAGCAGGGCCTCCTTGGAGCCGAAATGATAATTCACTGCTGCAATGTTTACCCGAGCCTCGGCAGTCAGTTCTCGCAGGGACGTGCCGCGAAGCCCTTTATCAGTGAAAATCCGTTCGGCGGCATCAAGGATGCGCGTCTTTGTGCCCGATTGGCATCGTCCACCGTCTCCGTCTTCTTTCGTCGCGACCCTGTTCATTCACACCCATTGAAGTTGTGGTAATTATACGACTCTTTCTTTGATGAGCTGTTTATTCTGTCCTGGGAATTGTAGCGGAACCGGCCCCTGAACACAAGTTTAGCTTATGCAGCCTGAGAATTTTCTTGCCAATCGTGGTGAGTTTCTATGGCCGCTTTGAAGGTTTTTATCTCGACGCGCCACTCACGGTTGTAAAGGTCCACGAATTTTTTTACTGTTTCGCAGACATCTTCTACGGTTCGGAATACACGACCATAGATGGCACCCCAGATATTCTTTTTCATGGCCTGCCTCCTTGATTATGGCTCTATGTGATGGATTTCCGCTCACCACATAAGGGGCAGGTCGCTTATTTCTACTGACAGACATAATGCCTGAATAGGTCTCTCATGGCGGGCCCGAGCCCTTTGTGTAAAATGTGCTGGTGAATCTGGGTCCCTCGATCAGTCGATCAGTCTGTTGATCAGTCTTGACAAAATTATTTTGCGCCCCTATAACTGACGGAACGTTCATTCCGGAAAGAATTCCATGCCTAAGATCTCTCAGAACAAAGCGGAAATTATTTTGCAGGCGGCCCTGAAGCAGTTTGCCGAAAACGGTTTTCACTGCTCGCCGGTCTCGCAGTTGGCGATCTGCGCCGATGTCAGCGTCGGCAGTATTTACCGCTATTTTAAAGACAAAGATGCACTGATTCACGCGGTTTTTAAGCATGTCGACAGTCAGCTTCAGCAAGCCGTCAGCCACGATTTCGATGCAGGGCTGTCTGCGCAAAAACAGCATATCCAACTGATAGTTAATCTGATTTATTATTTAAAAGAACACCCGCATGAATTTAAATTTCTAGAGCAATATTATAGCTCACCCTACGGCAGCGAAGAAAAACACGCGAAATTTCTGCGGTCTGAGATCAACGAACCGCCAAACCCTTTTGTCAGCCTTTTTGCCAATATCTGTCAAAAAAATCAGCAGAAGCTGCCCTTGCCCCTGTATCTGGCCATGACCTTCGGTCCGGTGATTTTTGTTCTGCGCGATGCCCTTTCGGGTCACGTCGATCTGGACGATGTACTAATAGAGCAGATCGCCGCCGCCAGTTGGAGGGCGCTCGAAACATAAGTTGTCTTGCAACCATTTTATCCTGAAAAATACCTGTAAATTTTCACTTTCAACCCTGGAGATCCTGTCGATGCAATCCCCAAAAAATCCGTCAGTAAGAATTTCTTCTTTTTTGATCCTGTTTTTGAGCGCGCTGCTGTTTGTCGGCTGTAATCAGCAGAAAACGCAGGCGCCCGCTCAGCAACCGCTACCGCCGGTCAGTTTCGTGACCATGGCGCCTGAAAAAATTGCCCTGGCAACGGAATTGCCTGGTCGCACTGCGGCTTTTAAACTTGCCGAAATCCGGCCGCAGGTCAGCGGCCTTATTCAGAAACGCCTCTTTACCGAAGGGGCCGAGGTCAGAGCGGGACAGATCCTTTACCAGCTTGATCCACAACCCTTTACTGCCGCCTTAAACAGCGCCGAGGCTGCCCTGGCACGCGCCCGCGCCAGTTTGCCGTCCCTCAAAGCCCGAGCCGCCCGCGTCAACGAGCTGGTGGCGGTCAAAGCTGTCAGTCAGCAGAACTACGACGATGCCGCTGCGGCACTGGTGCAGGCCGAAGCCGATATTCAGTTCTGGCAGGCCAGCCTGGAATCGGCGCGCATCAATCTGCAATATACCCAAGTACAGGCCCCCATTTCAGGGCGAATCGGCAAATCAAACGTCACCGTCGGCGCCATTGTCACCGCCTATCAACCAGTGCCTTTGGCAATTATCCAGCAAATCGATCCGATCTATGTTGATGTCCCCCAATCGACCAGCGACCTGCTGAGCCTCAAACGCCGCCTGAAAGATCGGCGACTGGTCAAAAGCGAAAATCACAACAAAGTCACACTCATTCAGGAAGATGGCACTCCCGATCCCCATGAGGGGACGCTGCAATTCAGCGACATCAGCGTTGATCCTTCCACCGGCTCGGTGACCCTGCGCGCCCTCTTTCCCAATTCCGATGCAGAACTCTTGCCGGGCATGTACGTCCAGGCCCGCATTCGGGAGGGGGTCAATGAGCAGGCGCTGTTGGTGCCACAGCAGGGCGTCGCCCGTGACCCGAAAGGCAACCCCTATGCGCTGGTGGTGGACGCCGAAAACAAGGCCGCATATCGCCCCCTGACCCTCGACCGTGCCATAGGTAATCGGTGGCTGGTGGCAGAGGGACTGGCCGCCGGCGATCGGGTGATTGTCGAAGGATTAACCATGCTGCGACCGGGAACCCCAGTTCAAGCCAGCCCCTTTGTGTCTGAAAAAACTTCAACTGACGCGGAAAAATCGCCCACAACTGCCAACTAACGGAGATCAGGGATGTTATCGAAATTTTTTCTCGACCGCCCGGTCTTTGCCTGGGTTATTGCGATTATCATTATGACTGGCGGTGGGCTGGCGATCTACAATCTGCCGGTGGCTCAGTATCCGCCCATCGCCCCGCCCTCTATTGCCATCGACTCTTTTTTTCCGGGAGCCTCAGGTGAAACGGTGGAAAACACCGTCACCCAGATCATCGAACAAAAAATGACCGGGCTGGATGACATGCTCTACCTGTCCGGCACCAGCTCTTCGTCGGGCGCGTCACGTATCGACCTGACCTTTAAGCCAGGCACCGACCCCGATGTCGCCTGGTCGAAAGTTCAGAACAAACTGCAACTGGCCATGGCCAGCCTGCCGGATGTGGTTCAGCGTTCAGGCGTCGCGGTCAGCAAATCGACCCGAAACTTTCTGATTATTGTCGGTCTGGTCTCCGAAGATGGCAGCATGGACGGCAACGATCTCCGCGATTACGCCCAGTCCAATCTGGAAAAGATTCTGTCACGGGTTCCGGGCGTCGGCGAAGTCACCACCTTCGGCTCGCAGTACGCCATGCGTATCTGGCTGAATCCCGATAAGCTGGTCAGCTACAACCTCACCGTTGAAGACGTGATTCTGGCTTTGCGTAACTACAACGTCGAGGTTTCTGCCGGCCAGTTTGGCGGTGCCCCAGCCGAGCCCGGACAGCGCATGAATGCGGCGATTATTGTCCAGCATCTGCTGCAGACGCCGGAAGAATTTTCCGCCATCCCCATTCATACCAAAGCCGATGGCTCGGTGATTCGCATCAGCGATATTGGTCGCACCGAATTGGGCACCGAACGTTATGATGTAGTGGCAAACTTCAATGGCAAACCTGCCGCGGCCTTGGCGATTCGACAGTCTGCCGGGGCCAACGCCCTGGATACCGCTAAAGCCGTCAGAGATAAACTGACGGAGATGAGTCAATATTTTCCTGCAGGAATGAAGGTCATTTACCCCTATGACACCACCCCTTTCACCCGCGTTGCCATCGACGAAGTCGTGAAAACCCTGCTTGAAGCGGTTTTTCTGGTTTTCGTGATCATGTACCTGTTTATGGGGACGTTTCGTGCCACCCTGATCCCCATGATCGCCGTGCCGGTGGTGCTGTTGGGGACCTTCGGCATTCTGGGATTATTCGGTTTTTCCATCAACATGCTGACCATGTTTGCCATGGTACTGGCGATCGGCCTGCTGGTGGACGATGCGATCGTCGTGGTGGAAAACGTGGAACGCATTATGTCGGAAGAAGGGCTTTCGCCGCGCGAAGCCACCGCAAAATCCATGGACGAAATCACCAGCGCCCTCATCGGGATCGGGCTGGTCTTGTCAGCGGTCTTTGCACCCATGGCATTTTTCCCCGGTTCAACCGGGGTTATCTATCGGCAGTTTTCGGTCACGGTGATTTCTTCCATGCTGCTGTCGGTGGTGGTGGCCCTGGTTCTGACCCCCGTGCTCTGCGCCAGTTTTTTGCGCCCGGTGGCCAAAGGGCACGAACCTTCCGATGGTGCCGTCTGGTTTTTACGCCCCTTCTTCCGCTGGTTTGACCGCATTTTCTTCAAGGCGCGTGACCAGTATGTGCGTTTGGTTGGGCGGATTCTGGTCAAAAAATTTCGTTATCTGGTTCTCTTTACCCTGATTATCGTCGCCATGGTCTACCTGTTACAGCGTATGCCAACCTCCTATCTGCCCAACGAAGATCAGGGTATTTTGTTCGTTCAGGCCATGCTCCCTTCGGGATCGACCCTTGAGCAGACCGAAGCCGTTCTGGCCAAAGTTCGGCAGCACTTTGAACAGAATGAAAAAGACGCCGTCGACTCGGTGCTATCCGTCGCAGGGTACAGCTTCTCCGGGCAAGGGCAAAACATGGCTCTGGGTTTCGTTAAACTCAAAAACTGGGATCAGCGCCAACGACCAGATCTAAAAGTTGGTGCCGTTGCCGGGCGCGCCATGCAGGCCTTTTCTAAGATTAAAGAAGGGATGGTCTTCGCATTTCCGCCACCGGCGGTCATTGAACTGGGCCAGGCCTCGGGTTTCGATTTGCAACTGCAAGATCGTGGTGGCCTGGGTCACGCTAAATTAATGGCAGCGCGCAATCAGCTTCTGGGGATGGCGGCGCAGGATCCACGCCTGGTCAAGGTGCGTCCCAATGGCATGCAGGATGTGCCCGAATACCGGGTCGATGTCGACTGGAACAAGGCTGGCGCCCTGGGAGTGCCGATCAACTCGATTCACAACACCATAGGTGCCGCTTTTGGTGGCGCTTATGTCAACGATTTTATTCAGGCAGGGCGGGTCAAGCGGGTTTTTGTACAGGCCGATGCCCCTTATCGCATGCTGCCGCAAGATATCAACAAACTTTATGTGCGTAACAACCAAGGCAAAATGGTGCCATTTTCTTCCTTTGCCAGCGGGCGCTGGACAACCGGCTCACCCAAACTGGAACGCTATAATGCCTTTCCCTCTATCAACTTCTGGGGCGAACCCGCCCCGGGGTATAGTTCCGGCGACGCCATGCAGGCCATGGAAGAGCTGATTGCCAAGCTGCCTCAGGGCATAGGTTTTGACTGGACCGGGCTTTCGTACCAGGAACGCATGGCGGGATCCCAAGCTCCCATGCTCTATGCTTTTTCGGTCTTTGTTATTTTCCTCTGCTTGGCGGCACTCTATGAAAGCTGGCCAATCCCCATTGCTATCATGATCTGTCTGCCCCTTGGAGTTATCGGGGGCGCCATAGCCGCCAGTTTTTCGGGGATGCCCAACGATGTCTATTTCCAGATCGGACTGCTCACCACCTTGGGTTTGACCACCAAGAATGCCATCCTGATAGTTCAGTTCGCGCGGGCGCGCGTCGATGAAGGGGTGGGTCTGGTTGAAGCTACCCTCGAAGCCGCCAAACTGAGGTTACGTCCGATCATTATGACCTCGCTGGCGTTTGGGTTCGGCATTTTACCCCTGGCCCTGGCCAGTGGAGCCGGATCGGGAGCGCAACGCGCCATCGGTACCGGCGTGCTGGGCGGCACAGTCACGGCAACCTTTCTGGTAACCCTGTTCGCGCCCCTGTTCTATGTCATTATCTACAAAGCTCTGGGCAAAAACAGAAAGCGGGTTACCATGAAACACAGTGAAGAAAATCTTCCGGGAGGAACATCCCATGACTAAACTGTTTACAAGACTTCTGATAGTCACAGGTCTGGTTCTGGGTGGCTGCACCCTGGCTCCCGACTATATTCAGCCGCAAGCTCCCGTACAGAACGCCTGGCCGCAGGTCGACGGCGCATCCGCCGACACCTCTGAAGCCTCCCCGGCGGCAGAACTTAACTGGCAAAGTTTTTTTGCCGACAGCAAACTGCGCCAGGTGGTGGCCCTGGCGCTGGAAAACAACCGCGATCTGCGCCTTGCCAGCTTAAATGTTGAGCGTGCCCGTGGCCTTTACGGCATTCAACGTGCCGAGTTGTACCCCAGCCTGGATGCAAGCGGAAGATACAGCAAGCAGCGCTTTGCCGAAAATACCGTCTTCGGCAATTCCCAGGTGAGCGAATCCTACTCGGTCAATTTGGGTATCAGCGCCTGGGAGGTTGACTTTTTCGGTCGCATCCGCAGCCTTAAAGCTCAGGCCCTTGAGGCCTTTTTGGCCAGTGAAGAGGCGCGGCGCGGGGCGCAAATTTCCCTGGTTTCCGAAGTGGCCAGAGCCTACCTGACTTTAGCCGCTGACCTGGAAAATCTTCAACTGACCCAGGCGACCCTGGCAACCCGCCAACAGTCATATGAGATGATCCAAAAAAGTTACGCCATCGGCTACGCCACCGAACTCGATCTGCGTCAGGCCCAGATCCCCCTCGAAGCGGCCCGTGTAGATGTGGTGCGCTTCACCCAATTGGTGGCTCAGGACAAAAACGCCCTGAACCTGCTCGCCGGAAGCAATGTTGCCGAGCAGCTGTTGCCGGTAAATCTTTCAGGCGTTGCCGCCCCCGCTGAAATTTCGGCGGGGCTCCCTTCGGAGGTTCTGTTGCAGCGTCCGGATATCCTCGCCGCCGAGCATCAACTCAAAGGAGCCTACGCCTTTCTGGGTGCGGCCAGGGCCGCCTTTTTTCCACGCATTTCCCTGACGAGCACCCTGGGGACAGCAAGCAATGAACTTTCGGGCCTTTTCGGGACAGGAACCAAGACTTGGTTGTTTTCTCCCAGCCTCAGCTTGCCGGTTTTTGACGCCCGCACCTGGGCCGCCAATCGGGTCAGCCAGACCGATCGTGATATTGCCGTGGCTCAGTACGAAAAAGCCATTCAGACCGCCTTTCGCGAAATCGCCGACGCTCTGGCGGTTAAAGACACAATCGACGAACAGATCAAAGCTCAGCTGGCCTTGACATCAACCACAGCCGAAGCCCACCGTCTTGCCAATCTGCGTTATGAGCATGGTCTGGACAATTACCTTGGGGTTCTTGACGCAGAGCGCGCACTGTTTACGGCCAGGCAAAGCCTGGTTACACTGCGCCTGGCCAAGGTGGCGAACCAAGTGCGCTTGTTTGCGGTTCTGGGCGGAGGTGCAGATCAGCCACAGGTTACAGCGGCGACCGAATGATTGCTAACCCTTTCCGCCCCTATTAATTTGCACATAATGTCACTGTTCAGCCAAGGTTTGTGGCTCCTATTCCTAAGGACATTTTTCGTCGTGGTAAGGAAATCAAGGGTTTGCGCGAAAGGAGTAGTACTTGACGCCGCCACAGCGGAAAAGGGCTATTTCCGGATGGAAAATAACTATCCCTGGCAAAGCCGGGGGCTTTATGTTTGAACCGCTCAAAGCGGTGGGTTTAAGCCATGGGCAGCCTAAAAGCGGCTATCTGAGCAGTTTCTGTTGTTCGACACTGCTGTCTTCGCGCTCTTGACACCATATGTAATTTCGGATCACTTCCTCATAATGGCCTACGGTTGATGCAAAATGTTCTCTTGTCCAAAAGTTCTCCCCGGTAAAGTTCCGAGACCGGCCTCCAAAGGTCCGAGCAATATGAATCGCGCTCTTTCCTTGGATGTAACTGACGACCTGAGCTACCGAAAACTTTGGCAGGATCGCGACATACAAAGGGACATGGTCAGTACACAAATGACCTTCCATCACCAATCTTTCGCGCTGTCGTGCCAATTTCCGAATCACTTCCCCGAGATTCTGTGGTTGCTTACCCCGGACACCCTGGGGGACAAAGTGAAGCGGATGCTGTTAATCGGTTTTTTGCCGGTCTGGATGAGAAGCCGTTTGAGGTCGTGCGCTTGCAAGTTATCGGACGGCCACAATTTCCCTTTTTGTTAACTGCGGGGAAATTTGCCTAAGTCTTGTTGAGTGATAGGACCCTTTATGTTGTTTCTGCTTGGAAAAATTGGGGATTTTACGTTCTATTATCTGGAGCATGCCGGCCGGATGACGCTATTTCTAGGGCAGTGTATGTGGCGCATTATGACGCCGCCCTATCGAGTTTTCCCAGTCATCCAGCAAATCAATTTTATTGGGGCTCGCTCGATTTTCGTTATTTTCTTTACCGGTGGATTTACTGGGATGGTTCTGGCTCTTCAGGGTTATTATACTTTACGAAAATTTGGGTCTGAAGGCTTGCTTGGCTCTGCGGTGGCGCTCAGTCTGCTTCGCGAACTTGGTCCGGTGCTAGCGGCATTGATGGTCATCGGTCGCGCCGGCTCGGCGATCACTGCCGAAATTGGAATCATGCGCAACTCCGAACAGATTGACGCTCTGGAGTGCATGGCCGTTGATCCTTATCGATATCTGATGGTCCCGAAATTCGTGGCCGCAGTCATCAGTCTTCCGTTGTTGACGGCAATTTTCGATGTCGTGGGTATCTTTGGTGGATATCTGGTTGGCGGTTTGGTCCTGGGGGTCAGCGGCGGTACCTATTTTCAGGGGATGTACCAAAGCGTCGATTGGAATGATCTTGAGATGGGGCTGGTCAAGTCCTTGGTCTTCGGACTGCTTATTGTCTGGATTTCGACTGCTAAGGGCTATTTTCTGCATTGGGAGCAAAGTGGCGGCTTTGGAGCTGAAGGTGTGAGTCGAACGACAACCAGCTCAGTGGTCCTTGCTTCGGTCACTGTGCTGGTGTGGGATTATCTGCTTAGTGCGATCATGCTTTAGGGCTCTTGAAATATGACAGAAAATAAGATAGTTGATTGCCCAGTTGTGATAGAGCTGATAGGGGTTGAAAAGAGTTTCGGCAACCAAAAGGTTCTGGCAGGAGTCGACCTCCGCGTCTGCGAGGGGACGACGACCGTTATTGTCGGTGGCAGTGGCGAAGGCAAAAGCGTAATTCTAAAGCTTATGTTGGGTTTGTTGAGACCTGATGCGGGGAAGGTGACTATTTTTGGCCAGGACATTGCCAAAGCGACTGCTCGGGAATTGAAAGATGTGCGGCGTAACTTTGGGGTGCTATTTCAGAATGTCGCACTGTTCGATTCGATGACAATTTTTGACAACGTTGCACTTCCACTACGTGAGCGGACTCAAGAAAGTTCGCAACAGATCAAAGACAGAGTAGAAGAGTTATTCGAGATGATGGACCTGCCCGGCGTTGGTGAGAAATATCCGGCTCAACTTTCAGGCGGGATGCAAAAACGGGTGGGGCTGGCACGAGCTCTGGCTCTGAATCCCAAGATTGTTTTTTTTGACGAACCGACTACCGGGCTGGATGTTCACAAGAGCAATGAAATGTATCGCCTTTTCCACCATACCCAGGCTCGGGTTGGGTATTCTGCGGCAATCGTAAGTCATGATGTCCCGAAAATCTTTAAACTTTCAGATCAGGTGGCTTTGTTGGCGAAAGGGGTTATTCAAGGTCAGTTGACCCCTGAGGAGTTCCAGAGGTCCGAGAACCCGTTGATCCGGGAGTTTGTCGAAACAACAATGGGGCCCATCTATTCAAGCGAGAGAGAGGAAGGTGCTCTGTCATGAAACGGATTAATACTGAAGTCGTTGTTGGCCTGTTTGTGGTCATTGGGTTTGTCTGTTTTGCCTGGATGTCTGTGCGTTTGGGTGAAATCAGTTTTTTTAAAAAACCTTCTTACCAGGTGAGTGCAAAATTCGGATCAGTTTCGGGACTGAAGCCGAATTCAAGAGTAGAGATGTCTGGCGTTCAAGTTGGGAAGGTCGTAGATATTCACCTGGAACCAGAGTCTTATGAAGCAGTTGTCCAACTGAAAATCGACAAAGAGATCGTTCTTCAGGAAGATGTCATCGCATCGATCCGTACCGCCGGCATCATAGGTGATCGTTATGTCAATATTACTCCGGGTGGGCTCGATGATTTGCTTGCAGATGGTGATAAAATCACCGAGACTGAATCGGCGATAAATCTCGAAGACCTCCTCAGCAAATACATATTTCAAAAATAGGAAATTCTGTGCGGTTTTTTTATTCTATTATCTGGTTATGCGCTTTACTCAAGTTGTGCCGAAACTAAGCGTCTGATGTGTTAGCGGCGACGAGCAAACAGCTTTCTGCATAATGCGCCAGAACCATTTGCCTGGAGACTTGCCGGTTTGCCGATTGAAATGGAAGACATACTCATCCAGACAGTGGAGGCGGTTCCGCCGATTCGAGCTGCAACATCTTTTCGATACAATCCAAGCTCAAGCCAGCGACGACGCAGGTGATCGCCGAGGGTGACGGGTACGTGGGTAAATCCTTCAAATGGCTGAATTATCTGTTGTTTTTATAATTTAAAGCTGTTTTCGGTCAGCTTTAGATTGTTGGTAAAGGGAGGGGACATCCCCGTCCCTGTGGCTTTCGCGGTGATTCCGCCTGCGGTTGCGCCTGCACCCCGCCGATGTTGCAACGTTACCGCAGCAGCCTCTTCGGTCCACTCCTCGATCGCATCGATCTCCATATCGAGGTGCCGCGCGTCCCGCACAAGGACCTGACCGACCAGTCGCTGGCTGAAAGCAGCGCAGTCATCTGCCAGCGTGTCAACGCCGCCCGTCAGATCCAGCGTGAGCGCCTTTCTCCCTTCGGCCTGCACGCCAACAGCCAGATGCAGGCCCGCCACATCCGGCGCTTCTGTAAGCTCGATGAAAAGGGCGACGCGCTTCTGGAGCAGGTCACCGACAAGCTCGGCCTCTCGGCACGCAGCTTTACGCGGATTCTTAAGTTGGCGCGGACGATTGCTGATCTGGCGGGAAAAGAAAATATCCATCAGCAGCACTTGGCCGAGGCGATTCAGTACCGGGGGCTGGATCGGAGGACAAAATGAAGCATAAAGCGGTTTAACCACCGCAGTTCTCTTCCTATCGCTTCCTTCAGATCCTGCCGTTGCCAGATTCGGGTTGTCTTCCCACTGATCTGGGTGACGTCGGTTTCTTTCAACGGGCCGGTTTTGTCAGCTCCGCTGGGCAAACCCAGAAGGACATCCCCAGCAAGGCGGACGTCCTTCTGAAGAATCAAACTGATAACCGCGCTATTTCTACGCATCAATTCCGGCACCAAAATTGATGTGAAACACGGCACCATCCAGGACCAGAGCCGGTACAGATTTAACCCCGGCAGATTCTGCTTCTAGCACACGCGTCTTGCTTTCGCCGAGATGGACGATTTCAACATCATATTTCGAGGGGTCAATCGCGTTCGCAACATGGTGTTCGGCAGCGACACAGACAGGACATCCAGCATGTTAGTGGGTGTGGGCACGGGGTCTGTCCTGTAAGTTGGTTCAGATTGTTCGGAGCTGCCAAAAACGGTGGGTGTCAAGGTAGTTGGCACTTCTGTCCGATAAGTTATGTCACCAAAACTTGGCCCCCAAAAGGTAGGGTGGATAACCAAATTACTAAATACCCTGCATTATAGGACGCTGGCGTAATCAGCCGGCGGGGGCTGTCTAACCATAAGCGATGGTGCCCTCTATTGCGGACCGACCTCGGAATGCTAAAGTTTCCCACTTGAAAATATACAGGGCACTATCTTCCCATTTCTTGAACATGACAATCTCAGGGCATGGACAGTGATTATGCTATCAATAAACTCATATGGTCGCCCGGACCGGAACAATCTTTGATCCTGTTTTCAGCCCTTCAAGATATTTGCTCCACTTGTTCATCAGCTCCCGCCGCTCTTTCAGGAAACTGGTACGGTTGTAGGCCCTACCTAGCGCATCTTTTACTTGGTGTGCTAGCTGGGCCTCGATGATATCGACACGGGCTTGTAGTACCTCATCGGCTAGCGTCCTGAAGACTGCCCGCCAGCCATGCGAAACAAACTCTTCATTACTATATCCAAGGCGTCGCAGGGCAGCGTTCAGCGTGTTGTCACTGATCGGCCTTGCTGTTGAGCGGGTACTGGGAAAAAGGTATTGGCCAGCTCCCGTCAAGGTGTAAAGCGCTCGCAGGATGTCGACGGCTTGTGGTGACAGCGGGACAATATGTGCAGCCTTCATCTTCATTCGCCCTGCCGGTATCGACCAGGTTGCAGTCTCCAGGTCAATTTCTGACCATTCCGCGTGCCTAAGCTCGCCTGGACGAGTCGCAACCAAGGGATGCAAACGAAGGGCGTACTTAACAACAGCACTGCCGTCGAACCCATCAATGGCGCGTAGAAGAGCGCCAACCTTCAATGCGTCGGGCATCCCGTCTTTATCAAGGGCCGCATGGTGTTTGCGCTGTACGGGTTTTATTGCCCCGCGCAGGTCAGTTGTTACGTCTCGCTCGCAGAGGCCGCTGGCCACGCCGTAGCGCATGATCTGGGAGATGACACCCCTAACGCGGTGTGCAGTCTCTAGTGTCCCTCTGTTCTCGATTGGTCGCAGAACCTTTTCCAGAATATCCTTGGCTTTCAGTTCCGA
>RRYU01000893.1_pt1 | contig 14152 bp, 10 predicted proteins | sample 2162651 | NCBI WGS metagenome assembly RRYU01 (sample SAMN10267283, study PRJNA491782) | microbial mat metagenome | isolation source: biomat in the production well | place: Japan: Minami-Kanto gas field, natural gas well KTG3 | collected 2017-06 | reverse complement strand
GTCGAGGCACTCCAGGGGTGGCCGCTGCTCGTACAGAGCGGCGGCATAGCGGCATACAGCTACGAGGATGCAGAACGGGCACGCCGGAGTGCAGTGGCGCAGGATCGGGCGGGGCGGGTACTCTTCATTGCCGTTGCGAGTACCAGCTTTACCCTCGCGGAGTTCTCCGCATGGTTAGCGCAGTCGGATCTCGACATTGATGTTGCGCTCAACCTTGATGGTGGCTCCTCCACCGGCATGATCCTGCGCACCAACAGCCTCAGCGACCGAGTTGATGCGTTTGTGCCGCTACCGATTGTGTTGTTGGTGTTGCCACGGGCATAAGCCACCTAGAGAATCCTCTTACCCAAAGCCGACAACACCAACTCAACGGCCAACTCAGCCGTGGCATTATGGATATCGAGGATCGGATTGACCTCAACCACATCAAGGCTACGCAAGCCCCCCGCCTGAGCCAGGAGTTCCATCGCCAGATGCGCCTCGCGGTAGGAGATACCACCCAGAACTGGCGTACCCACACCCGGCGCGATCTTGGGGTCAATGACATCCAGATCGAGGCTCACATGGTAGCCGTCTGTCGCATGGCTGATGCAGCTAATCGCCTGCTCCATTACTGCGGCCATACCACGCCGGTCAACATCGTGCATAGTAAAAGTATGAATACCGGAAGTGCGCAGCGCCTCGCGTTCAAGCGGATCAAGATCGCGTACCGCCACCAGCGCGATCTGGTCGGGTGGAATAGCCGGAGTACGCCCAGCGAGAGCGGTGAGGAGCGGATGGCCACGGCCACTCAGGGCGGCGAGGCTCATGCCATGGATGTTGCCACTAGGGGTAGTGTCGGAGGTATTGAAATCCGCGTGGGCATCAACCCAGATCAGCCCTAGTTGGCGACCACGAGTACTCCCACTGACAGAGCCAATCGAGAGGCTATGATCACCACCCAGAATAAGTGGCAGTTGCCCCTGCTGGACACACGTAGCAACCCGATCCGCCAACTCGGCACACACCCGCCAGATAGGATCGAGGTAGCGCAGACACGGATCATCACCGAGTATTGCCCCGGTCTCGATCATGGGTGTCGGTACATTCCCCAGATCGCGAACAGCATGGCCCAAGGCAGCAATACGGGACTGAAGCCCGGTATAGCGCATCGCGCTCGGTCCCATATCCACACCACGTCGTCCAGCCCCCAGATCGATTGGAACCCCAATCAGGGCAATAGAGTACATAGTTCCTCAATCATCGCGTAGGGGGCGCGTCGCAACGCGCCCCCTACACACGTATTAGGGTAGCACCGGCTTCCAGCCGGTCGGTGGTGCATCGTGACCGGCTGGAAGCCGGTGCTACCATACCGAAGGTGTCCAGCACACAACACAACCCCGGCATTGCTGCCGGGGTTAGGTGTTCTGTATCTCAATCGTAGTAAGAAAGAACCTGCTTAGCAACGTACTGGTTTTGTGTGAATGGAGCCGATTTGCTGACCTCTCGACGCAACCGTTGGATACTGAGACGCTGTGCGATGTCGAGTTGAACGGGGCTAGATTGCTGGCTACGATGCTAGTGTGATGCCGAGTTGAACGTGGCTAGATTGCTGGCTACGATGCTAGTGTGATGCCGAGTTGAACGGGGCTAGGTTGCTGGCTACGATGCTAGTGCGATGTCGAGTTGAACGGGGCTAGGTTGCTGGCTACGATGCTTGTGTGATGTCGGTTACAGAACCCAAAAGATCATTCCACCACAATCAAGATACAGAATTGCGGTAGTGGGTAACAAAGAAGAACTAGTACATATCCCGTCCGCAAGTAGCATGGTAGCATCACAGGCGGCATATCTCAATGGTGCATGGGTAGGGTCTACAAGCATCTTGAAGTACTATGGAGAGAATACCAGGAAGTACCACAAACATGCACCGTTATATCACAAATGCTTAATGAGGAGCAGCGTAACATCATCAAACGGGGGTTGGCCACGGCTATGGGCATCAATCGCACCGCTGATCGCCTGCATGATCACCCCAACGTCATAGTCAGCATAAGTGGTAATAATCTCGCGCAGACGTTCAACCCCAAACTCTTGCTGGGCATCATCTATCGCCTCGGTGACACCATCGGTATAACAGACCAAGAGATCACCGGGGGCCATTATCGTCTCGGCTTCGTGGAGATGGATCGCATCGAGCACCCCCAGGGCGATACCGGGCGTATGCAGCGCCTCAAAGGTGGCACTCTGGCGACGGTAGAGCAAGGGAGGATTATGGCCTGCCGAGGTATAGCGCAAGCGCCCGGTAGCCGTATCGAGCAGGCCATAGAAGAGCGTAACAAACATCCCCGACTCAGAGTCGCGACTAATCCAGCGGTTCGCACGCTCAATAGCCCGTGGGGGAGAGGAGCCATCGAGGGCTGAGGCACGCACGAGAGAGCGGGACATAGCCATAAACATCGCAGCGGGCACACCCTTATCGCTCACATCCGCGATCACAAAGCCAAGTTCGCCCCACTGGGAGGAGGTATCGTGGACCCAGGTCGAACTTCCAGCCACATCATGCACGAGCATCGTAGCATAGGGTTGGAGGGGATCATTCGGAGAGGAGCGCGGAGGAACGCGCCAGAAGTCATAGAAATCGCCACCCACCATACGGGCCGAGTGCCAAGCGGCATCAACCTGCCAACCGGGGATACGAGGCGGATGGGCGGGGAGCAGCGCCGTCTGGATCTCACGAGCGACACGCAGTTCCTGTTCCATACGTTCCGCCTCTTCAGCCTCACGGGCAAGGAGGATACTTTCGAGCGCCCCGGCCACCTGGGCAGCAGCGCCGGTACTGAGGCTTATCTGGCGGGTATCGAGCATCACCAATGGCTCATCCCAATCGAGAATGAGCGCACCTAAGAGGCTGGCGCGAGCCAACATGGGCAACACCACCAGCGTGCCACTCCCAGCAGGCTCGATCACCTGTGGCCAGAGTTCGGGTTGATCCTGGGCTTGGTGCAACACCAAGGGGCGGGAGGTGGTGGTACCTTCTGAAGCGAATGCATGCAGACGCGCCAAGAGCGGAGCACGCTCGATCTCAACCGAGTGTCCAACCAGTTGGGCGTGCAGATGATCGGGCAAGCCATAGGCAGCCAGCAGAGCAAAACGACCCTCGCGACTCCAGAGCAGACAGTAGCAGCGGGTACAGCCGAGGAGCTGGGGCGGCAGGCGCACCACCGTCTCCAGCAGCGCATCGAGCGTACTTGCGCGCCCAATCCGCTCGGCCACTTGCAGCAGCGCATTCAACGTCCATGCCTCTTCTTGCTGCGCCGTATAGGTATTGGCGCTATCAATCGCCACCGCAATCTGGCCAGCGAGAGTCTGCATAACAAAGAGATCATCGGCATCAAAATCATCCACTTTATCGCTCTGCACATCGAGCACCCCGATCACCTGCTCACCAATACGCAGCGGCACCGCGAGTTCCGAACGGGTCGCCTGACTATCCTGGATATAGCGCGGGTCTTGTTGGACATCTCCCACCAGCACGGGCACACGGCTGAGGGCAGCACTCCCCACCACACCTTGACCAAGGCGGAGCGGGTCACTATCGAGGCCAGCGGCCTGAGCGGGTTCAGCGGTTGTAGCGCGGAAGCGGATGAGGTTCGCTTCGGGTTCAATCGTAAAGATATGGACAGGATGGTAGCCAAAGTGTTCACGGATGAGGCGCACCACCGAGGGCAAGAGTTCATCAAGGTTCAGGATAGCGGTAATCTGCTCACTCACCTCATGGATCGCCTGAAGCTGAATAGCGCGCTGTTTCGCTTGGTGGAAGGCACGGGCACGGGTAATCGCGACCGCAGCCTGGTCTGCGATCAGGGAGAGCAGACGCAGGTCATTGGCATCAAAAGCATTCGGGTGGTAGCTCTGCACAGAGATAGAGCCAATCACATCCTCACCGGCAATGAGCGGCACATAGATCCCGGAGCGCGGCGGGCGATTACTCTGATAGCGGGGGCGGGCGGGCAACTGCTGCATCTCACGCTCAAAATCCTCCACCAGCAGTGCGCGCCCTGTCTGGCGAATCCAGCCAATAATGCCATCACCAGCGCCAAGATCGAAGGTGAGGGCAGGCATACGCACACGATCCTGGATACGCACCTTGAGCGTATAGTACTTCCCATCGAAGAGGCCAATGTGGAAGGATGCGGAATCAATAACCTTACTCGCCTCGCGGTAGATCAGTTCGCAGAGCGCATCCACATCGAGTTCGCTACGGATGATAGCGCGGCTAGCGGCATTGAGCAGCGCCAACTCGCGCACAGAGCGGCGTTGCGCCAACATCGCCCGATTAACGCGATAGAGCGCCACACCGACGATCAGCGCCACCCCACCAAAGAGGAAGAGGGTCAGTGGAGAAGGTGGAGGAACAGGGAGACGCGCCAACCAGATCCAGCCCAAGCCCCCCACCACGAGGGCATAGAGCAACAGCAGCAGCAGTAACCGTTCACGCCTCACGCACGCCCCAGGCCGAACGATGATCGTGCCTCCTCCACCGTAGCATGGATGGCAAAGACCTGCGTAAAGCCTGTAAGGGCAAAGACCTCATGCACCTGGGGTTGGAGGGCTGCGAGGCGCAGTTCGCCGCCCAAGGTCATCAACTCCTTACGAATGAGCAGGAGAGTACGCAAACCGCTACTAGAGAGGAAGGGCACATCACTAAGATCGAGGAGCACAAAGCGGGCACCAGAGGCAATCTGCATATGCACGAGCGAATTGAGCCGAGGCGCAGTCAGGGCATCGAGGCGTCCTGTGACGGGCATAACCACCACATCATCACGCATACTGGCGCTGAGGTACTTCACCATCGTCAGGACATTGCCTTCCTGAGGATGGAACTCAAAACGCGCCTCGTCCATCAGGCGGGTAATCAGATAGATACCGAGGCCACCGACCTGGCGATCTTCGAGAGGAGAACTAGTATCTGGTTCGGGCACACCTTGGGGATCAAACTGGCGACCCTGGTCACGTAGGGTAATAATGAAGCGGCTCGATTCACATGCCCAACTGAGAGTGATATTACCGGGATGTTCGAGATCATAGGCATGCTGAATCACATTGGTAGCCGCCTCATCCACAGCAAGCTGCACCTGCCAGGTAGCGCGATCATCGAGGCCACACTGTTCAGCAGCCTCGGTAATAAACGCACTAATTCTGGCCAGTGCGTCCAAATCAGCCGTGAGGGTGATGGTATCCATAGCTCAGATGGGGATGCAAGGTCAAGGTGAAGCCGGAGCACATCCCTCAGCCCCGATCATGATTAGAAGGAACCCACCGCCTCAACGGTATCGCCATACATCTCAAAGAGCGACGTAAAGCCGGTGAGGTCAAAGACCTCTTTAATCTTCGGAGGAAGATTGGCAATCCGAATATCGCCACCCTCCAGATCGGTAATTTTCCATTCACGAGCACGTTTGCGAGCCTCGATCAGTACTCGCAGACCAGGACTACTAATATACTCCAAGCCTGCCAGATCGAGGACAATCCGATAACGACCTTCGGCAAAGAGGGTATCTATCTGTTGTTTGAGCTTCGATGCCGTTGCCGCATCAATACGCCCCACAACCGTGATCAGATCCACGCGATTCATGGCGCGGTGACTGATCTCCATGCGAACCTCCTTCATCCTGGCATCAAGCAACACACATCACACCGTCAGCGGTTCGGTTGGATGTTTACGCACCGTCAGCGGGAGAGTAGCTCGAATCTTCCGCAGGCGGGTCAAGGCATCCACGGCTGCCTCGTGGACATTCGCATCAGAGTCTTCCATCGCCTTAGTGAGAGCAGTAAGGACGGAGGCACTCGCCGCAGCAGCGCCGATTCGACCGAGAGTACGAGCGGCTGCTTCGCGGGTATAGGCATCATCATCACTAATCATGGCCGTCAGTTGGGTAATGAGCGAGGGAGTACCGGCAAGTTCACCAAACTGACCCAGAATGAGAGCCGCAGCCGAGCGCACGAAGCTATCCTTATCGCTCAGGCAGTGGCCAAGGTGATCGATCAGTTGGGGAGAAGCGATACGATCACGCAGCGCCCCCAAGGTACGCGCAGCGGCATAGCGCGTCTCCAGATCGCAGTCATAGAGCGCCACCTTAGTAAGTGCCTTAATCAGTGGAGAGGGTGGAGTACCCGCAAACTGCCCCAGCATACGTGCTGCAGCCGAGCGCACATGCGAAGCACTATCACTCAGCCCATCATGCAAGAGCACCAGATCGGCGGCGCTATAGTTCCCATTACGTTGGCGCAGGCTACGGATCGTCTCGTAGCGGGATTGCCAGCCGGGATCGTGCAACAACTGGCGGAGTTTAGCCAACTCTCCAGGGCCGTAGGTATCAATCTCGTGGAGTAGCGAGAGGCGCAGCCATTCATCACGCGAACTATTGAGGCGTTGACGAGCCAAGTGAAGGACATTGAGCGTGACAATGAGCTGCTCCATCGCAGCACGCAGATCGGGCTTGGTGCGCAATTCACGCTCGATCATCTGCGCAACCTGATAGCGCATCTGGCTGGCCCGACGCACAATCTGATCCGCCCCACTGCCCTGAACAATCTCGGCGAGCGCCAGCACTGCGGCGACTGGCTCTTGCTGAAAGGCGTCCAGAAATGGTTCGAGCGTGCGCACAGCCAAATAGCCAAGTACCGTACTCGTACCGGCAAGCTGAATGTCTTGTCGTGGGTTGCGAGCAAAGTTACTGAGGCGATCTGCAACCCGTGTTCGCCAGGCTTCTTGATCAAACATGGCTTTGACGACGCAATGTCGCTCCTTGGTATACTACGTAGCATTATAGCATACCACTTTTCTTACGATAATGGCAAATATGACCCGAAGATTACAATTGGGAAACATCACCTCCAGTGGGGGTGCAGGGAAGGCTTTGCCGCAGAAGAAATTTTTTGTTGTGTTTTGGCGGCTTCGCCGCCAAAACACAACAAAAAATGGGGTTTGGGCGTAGCCCCAAGGGCCTTGCCCATGCCCCAAATTGGAGAGCAATGAGTCTCTACGCAAGGCGCTCGTATATGGTAGGATAAGGAACCATAACGTTCAATAGTGTACCTAACAGAGGGCAAAGGATTATGTCCCAAGAACCTGAGGATGTGCAAGAGAGTATGGCGCGTGTACGCCGGGGCTGTCTCGGTGTGGCGGCGCTCTTTATGGCCCTGGCGCTCCTCTTTATCGCTGCAACTGGTAATCTCTTCTTTTCGATCTTCTTGATTGGAGCAGCGATCTCGTTTGTGCTCTGGTGGATCACCCGCTAGAGGAAGGAGGCATAAGGGATGCCCTCACCAACACGGGTGGTGCTCTCAATCCTGGGGTTGGTCGCAGTTGTCGGTTCGCTCATCGTCGGTTTCATCAATCCTATGGGTCTCTGGCACTGGATTCTCCTGTTGGTAGCCCTTGGATGTCTGATCGCATCACGCCGGGTACACTAGCGTGGTATACTTTGCTCAGGAAAAGCCCATACTCTGTCAGGGGTTGGCGCAATGAGAGTGCGTTTTAGCGCTCGCTCCGATATTGGCATGCGGCGCGAGGTGAACCAGGACGCTTACGGAACACGGGAGTTGTCGGATGCGACACTACTCCTGGTGTGTGACGGCATGGGCGGCCATGCAGCCGGTGAGGTTGCCAGTCGTCTAGCGGTTGATACCATCCTTGCGACGTTTGTCGAAGATGCACCACCCGATGCAGCGCTACGCCAAGCCTTTGTGGCTGCGAATGAGACGATCTACCGCGAGGGACGGGGGAGCATGGGCACAACGGGGGTTGCCGCGCTCTTCCGTGGTGATACACTCTATGTGGCGAATGTGGGCGATAGCCGTGCCTATTTGATCCGCGAGGGGCAGATCTCGCAGATTTCGCGGGATCACTCGTTTGTCTCGGATCAGGTGGCAGCTGGATTGATGACGCCTGAACAGGCACGTACATCGAATGTGCGGAATATCATTACCCGCGCCCTGGGCTACCAAGCTGCGGTTCAGGTGGATACCTTCAACCTGGCGCTGCAACCAGGGGATACGGTGGTGCTCTCCTCCGATGGGATGCATGGCCTGATTGAGGATCGCGAGATTGCTGAGGTTGCCAGCATGCTCCCGCCTGAAGAGGCTGTCCAACGGCTGGTGGATACCTCCAATGCCCGTGGTGGCCACGATAACATTACGGTGGTTATCGGTCTGGTGGATGAGATTGACCCCATTGGCAAGGTGGAGCCACCAACTACGACGGTGGCACGTAGCCGTAGCCCGACCCAGCCGTTGTCGGATGATGCGCCACAGACAGCAGATACGAGTAGCCCCGTGCGTGAACGCCCCCTTTCACGCACGGGGTTGCTCCTTGCTGGTCTGTTGCTGGTTCTTATGCTGGGTGGTGGGTTCTTCCTCACTAATGGGTTTGGCATAAATGTGACGCCAACGACGCTGCCGGTAGCAACGCTTAGTAGTACCGCTACCGAGACAACGACCAGTACGCCAACATTGGCATCTACCCACACGGTAACGAGTACCGCTACTGCGGAGCCTTCTCTTACCGCAACTACTGCGCCTTCCCGCACCACAACTGCGGTGCCTTCCCCCACACGAACTGCCACGACTACCAGTACACCTACACGTACCCCTGTTCCTAGCGTCACCCCTACGCCGTGAAATACCCAAGACTAAAGCGATTGACTTTTACCCACATCTCGCAAGAAGCGCAGCATCTCCTGCATCCTGATGCAGTCCGACCTGCACGCTCCCCATGCGCATGGGCTCTGGCGAACGCATTGGAAAGCAGTGCCAAAACATGTGGGTAAAAGTCAAGGCTAAAGCTCTTGGGCTTTACGGGCTATTTCTGTAACTCATATGGTATAGCGTGCCTTACCTGCATGCGCAAGGTAGCACCGCTCCAAGACCGGCTAGAAGCCGGTGCTACGTATGGTACAATACCCCGCAAAGATGTTCGTGCATAGTAGGGCAGTAGGGTATGCCGATCCGTCTCCTTGATGCCACCATCGCCGCGCAGATCGCAGCGGGTGAGGTGGTGGAACGTCCCGCCTCAGTCATTAAAGAGTTGGTTGAAAATGCGCTCGATTCTGGTGCTTCGCGCATTAGTATCGAGGTGCGCGGCGGCGGGCTGCGTGAGCTCAAGGTGCAGGATGATGGGTGTGGTATTGCCAGCCACGAGGTTGAATTGGCCTTTGAGCGCCACGCGACGAGTAAGCTTCAGGTGGCGGATGATCTCTTCAATATCCGCACGCTGGGCTTTCGCGGCGAAGCTCTGCCAAGTATCGCTAGTGTCTCACAACTGGTCTGTATTACCCGCAACGCCAACGAAGAGGTGGGGACAGAACTGCGCATCGCTGGGGGCGATCTGCAAGCGCGGATGCCATGTGGCTGTTCGCCGGGGACGAGCATCAGTGTGCGGAATCTCTTCTATAATCTGCCGGTGCGGCGTGAGTATTTGCGCTCCGAGGCGACCGAGCTGAGTGCGATTAGTGCGGTGGTGCAACAGTATGCGCTGGCCTACCCGGAGGTGCGTTTTAGCATGATCCTGGATGGGCGGCTGGCGTTGGAGACGAGTGGCGATGGCGACCGGCGCAGCGTGCTGATCGAGATCTATGGGTTGGATATTGCGCGCCAATTGCTGCCGGTCGAGGCTGAGGTGGGCACGGAGATGCAGGCGGTGCGGGTGAGTGGGCTGATCTCGCCACCCGAATTGACCCGCAGTTCGCGCAGTTATGTCCACGTCTTTGTGAATCGGCGCGCCCTCCAACCGCGTGGCCCGTTGGTGGCGGTAGTAGAAGATGCCTACCACACCATGCTCATGAAGGGTCGCCACCCACTCGTGGCACTGGACATTCGGGTAGACCCGACCGCCGTTGATGTAAACGTCCACCCCACCAAGAGCGAGGTCAAGTTCCGCTTCGGGCCGCAGGTGCATAGTGCGATTGGGCGGGCGGTGCGCAACGCCCTGGTGGCGGGCGCGAGCGTCCCCGATTGGGCCGAGGCCAGCTATGATCCCTCTGGGGTGCAGCGGCGCTTCGAGTTGCGCCAACTGGGGCAGACGAGTCGCCCATCTGATGCACCTACCTCGGCGTGGGGGGTGGGCGCATCGGCATGGGATGTCGAGCGATCCCGCTGGGATGTGGGGGGCAGTAGCAATGGCAGCGAGCCAGAGGGAGAGACGCCGCCGGACAGTAGTGCCGCGCCCCACCCCCAACCAAGCGCCACCCCGCTCCCGCCGCTGCGGGTTGTGGGGCAGGTGGGGCTGACGTATATTGTGGCCGAGTCGCCGGAGGGGATGTACCTGATTGACCAGCATGCCGCCCATGAGCGCATCACCTATGAGCGACTGATGGCGCAACGCGCCTGCGGGGCTATCGAATCACAAGGGTTGCTGTTGCCTTTGGTCGTGCCGCTCGCCCCGGCGAGTAGTGCACTGTTGCTCGGCAACCCGGAAGAGCTGACGGCTCTCGGTTTTGTGATTGAGGAGTGGGGTGAAGGTGTGCGGGTACGTAGCGCCCCCGCGACGCTGCCGAGCGATGAGATTGCCCAGGCATTGACCGAACTGGCCGATCATCTGGCGGGGCGCGGCGGTACGACCCCTGCCGACCGCTACGAGGAGATTCTGATTACCCTGGCATGCCACACCTCGGTGCGGGCAGGCCAGACGCTCTCACACGAGGAGATGCGCCATCTCTTACGTCAACTTGAAGCCTGCATTAGCCCGCGTACCTGCCCACACGGACGCCCAACGATGATTCTGTTGAGTCCGGCGCAGTTGGAGCGCCAGTTTGGGCGGCGGGTTTAGCGGTGGCTTCGACAAGCTCAGCCACCGCGCCGCTGGCGTTGGCTGAGCCTGTCGAAGCCATACGGCTCACTGCACCGGCACAAACGGAACCTGGCAGGGAATACCGGCAGCCACGTACATGGTACGCGACCCCAAATCCATCACTATCCCACAGACACTCTCGGCGCGATCCACTGCGGCCAGCCGCAGATCGGGGTGGCGACAGATACAGCGCGGGTCGCCGTCGTGGTCGCACAGGATGGCCTGAAAGTCGGCGATGGCTAGGTGCGGCGTGGCTCGCAAGAGTTCCCAGGAGCGCCCCAGGCGTTCGCGGGTGGTGGAGAGCGCCGGATCAATCTCGCACTCGCCCACCAATGCGTCCGCATCAAGGCAGTGGTTAGCATGGGCTAGGCGGCCCGCCTCTGGCAACACCTCGGCCACCCCGGTGGGCGTGATCTCGAAACTGACCAGATCACCTTCAGCACTAGCCACGGTAATGCACGAGGAACCCGCAGCGGGAGCCATGGCGGTACAGGCGCGTGCCTGGGCAAAACTGGTCGCCTGGAGGATCTTGCGCAACAATACATGCACCGGCATACCCACCCCCTGGCCATCGGCATGGGAACGGAGGAGATTGAGGCCAACGGCCAAGCCCGCGCTATTGAGGCCGATCTTGGCCAACATACCAGCTTCGGTCATGGTGAGGATGCTGGGTTCACCCGGCGAGTGGATGCGCAGCAGCAGGCATGCCCCGCGCTGATCCCCCTGCCAGTCCCAGGTCTGAGCGAGGATGCAGGAGCCAGTGGCGGTTGCGCCGGGTTGGGCGGCGGCGGTGGTACACTCGCCACCATCAAGCGGGGTGGTGCTGGATGGTGCGGGGTCATCGGGGTGGCGCGGGACACCAGCGGCACGGTTGCGGGCATCGGCGGCGGGCCAGTCGGAGTGGATGACCCCATTACCGATCCCGGCCATGAGTTCGGTGCGCACATTGAGTGCCAGGATCTCACCCAACTCGCGCCCGGCTCCGGCGGCAATGCCACGCATCTCTTCGAGCAGGTCGGGGGCAACCTCGTGCAGCAGGGGCAGGTATTCGAGCGCCGCTGCTTGGCTGGCGACCCAATCCATCCCCCGGCGGTAGGCGAAGAGGCGTGAGTAACTGGCGATGCTATGGGCGATCAGGTCGGGAACAGCGGAGCCATACTGCTGGCCACGCTCGTAGGGGGTGCCGGTAATCGTGATTTCGGGGAACATGGATCTCCTACGGGGTAATTGTCAACACTGTACCTGTGGTACTCACAAACGGGTTACGCAGCAGATCGCGGTAATCAGCGCGCAGGTTGAGACCCACCACACCCGTGTTGATGGTGCTGGTGCGCAGGGTGAGCGTGAAACTCCCACTGCTCCCGGCGGCAATCGGGTCGGCCATGGTGACACTGAGCGTATCACCGGTCTGAACACATATCGCGCCGCTGCAACTCACATAGCTGAGATCGGTCGGTAGGGTGACACTAAACGTCGTACCGATTGCTGCCCCGGCTGTGGCTCCACTGGAACGGTTCGTATAAGCGACCGCAACATCCAGCAGTGTATCGCGCGCCACGCTGGTTGTGCTCGGCGTCATGGTCAGTGCCAGATCAGGCGTACCGGGCTGGGTCAAATAACTGGCTCGGTCAGTCTGACCCTCCTGGATCAACTGGTTTTCAATCCCCAGTTCATTCGTACAGGTGACAATTCTCCACCACCCCGGTTCAGGGTTAAGGTAGGTATCGCCACCCCGAGTCGAAGCATCTCCATTATTCCAACTCATATCCCCTGATCGTGTCCCTGCGAATCCGCCCGTATTGGCCAGCGGATCGTAGACTGCACTCGGTGGGTAGTAGCGTAGACGGGTATCGAGCCAGTTATCCACATCCATATCATAATTATGGAACGTCACCGAGGGTTGGCCTGGTGCGACATATTCATACATGGTGGTACAGCGATCATTCCCCGCCAGGTAGCGCAATTCAGCCTGCTGCATCCCGATCAGGATCTCGTCACCACTACCGGCAACACCATCATAGTCAAGGGCGGAAGCGCCACCCTGCCAGACCACGCGCATACCCCAGCCATTGACATTATTATCACTCGTCTCGGTGCGCAGCAGGTAGGTTCCACATGAACCTGCGGGCAGGGTCGTAAAGGTCTCCCAGGTGGCAACTGGAGCTGGAGTAGGTTGCGGATAGGTATCATTCACCAGACCCGCACCGGTTGGGAGGCCATCGGCATAGCTCCAAGTATCTGGCATCTGGTAGAGCCAGAAGGTGGTGGTGCTAGGAGCAGTATTCTCATCATCATCGGGCGAAGCGGCATCTACCGCCGCATCGTAGAGGTCAATATCTACCGCTGCCCCACCTGTCAGACACGGAATATCAATCCGCACATAGGTCGAGGTACCTTCCTCATTGGCGTAGTAGTTCCAACCATTCCCGACATAAGTCGGCCCTGCCGTCTGGAAGAAGTTCGAACCCTCGATTAGTACTGGGCGATCATTATCAATGATCGCTACTGTAGCCGTCGCCTGACTGAGCGTGATCCCTGCAACTGGATTGAGAGTCAAGGTGAATGTCTGATCAAGTTCATTTAGCCCATCATTATTGATCGTGACACTGATCGTCTGCTCGATCTGGCCAGCGGCAAACGTGAAGCTACCGGGCGGAGTGGTGTAGTCAGCCGGTGTCGTTGCCGTACCCGGCGTAGTCGTATAGGTAACGTTGAAATCTGCCGCAGCGGGGGCACTCAGGCGCACGGTGAGCAAGGCGGGGCCTACATGTTCAAGCACACTATAGTTGGCCTGGGTAAAGCCCATCACACGTTGATCGGTAGCATCATTCAGAATCGTACCAATACCCTGGTTATCGAGAAGTTCGACCGCCACAGGCGCAGTGTTGATGCTGAGCAAAACCACAAAGGTCTCATCTGGCTCAAAGAGCGTATCGCCGAGTACCGGAATCGTGATGGTGGCAGTGAGATCGCCATCGGGGATCACAAGTTGTCCACTGGTGGTGGTATAGTCGCTCCCCGCCGTTGCAGTCAGATCCGCCGTGGTGTAGTCTAGCCGCACCTCGCCCCCCGCCGCGCCACTCAGCGTAACGGTAAAGACATAGTTTTGGCCAACATCACCCTCATACGCACTCACATCATCAATACTAATCCAGACACCATCGTTATCGGTGATCGTGGCGATATAGTTGGGAATAGTGAGCGGGTTGTAGAGTAGATCCGCGCTACTGACCCCAAAGCTGATCGTGCCGGTGTGGCTACCCTCATAGACCAGATCATCCACGGCGGTGACGGTAACGACCTGTGGGGTTGCCCAATCCG
>RRYU01013601.1_pt1 | contig 14156 bp, 10 predicted proteins | sample 2162651 | NCBI WGS metagenome assembly RRYU01 (sample SAMN10267283, study PRJNA491782) | microbial mat metagenome | isolation source: biomat in the production well | place: Japan: Minami-Kanto gas field, natural gas well KTG3 | collected 2017-06 | reverse complement strand
TTCACCCTTCCTTGATGATGATTTTCGTTTCTTGACGCAGCCAACGTTGTGCTCACCCGACCGCGGACAGAGGGGCAATGAACTTGCAGGCCACTCCTTTGTTTCCCGGAGCCACAGAGCTTGAGCAAAACGCCGCAGTAGCGGGTCGGGTGTAGCTATTTGTTGGCCGCGAATTCAGCACCATAGCCCGACTGGGCATATTCACTTTCAGGTAACTGCGGAGCCGAACCAGATAGAACCCTCAGCCACACGAAACTTTATCCTTAGGCTTGATACTCTCAGATACGCGACCCGCAGACAACTGAGAGCTTTCCGCCGATCACGGCCACGGTGAACCTGCCGGCAACTCGTCTTTCAGGCCACTGAAAACGGGCTGACCGATCACGGCCCTGCACAACCTTTCAGGCAACTTGCCTTCAAGCCACTGAGAACTTTGTGGCCGATCACGGCCTGGCACATGACTGGCAGAAAACACCACCATCAATATGTCTCAATGCCTCTTCCTTACACGGCCAACGTATAATAGACAGACGTCCTACATCTAGGAAAGTGTCTACATATAGCCACTTATTCCTCTACCTGCCTCTCATTAGAATCCCTGTGTCCATATCTGGGAATATTTTCCTGTACCACCCTTTGCTCCAACCCCAGTTCCTGCACGCGGTTGAACGCCAGTCGCCATAGCTTTATTTTCGGATCCCATAAACCACCAGCTTCCTTGACTTTGGCCCTGAGCTCTACTTCCATATAGTTCACCCGGATGGCTACCTGCTGCTTTGGTACGGGTTTTTTCGGGTTCAGTTGTCTGTATCCCCCCAGGGCGTCTCGTTCATCAATGACGAGTTCCACCGTGGTGATGTTCTTTTTCCGATCGGGATCGTGGCGGTAGCGAACACAGACCAGGCGGTCGCCGTATTGGCGCAGGAGCCGTGCCGTGCCACGGTCTCCAGGCTGAAGCGTTTTCGTGACTTCCATGTGCAGTGGGATGCCGTCATCTGAAGAGGCTTCTTTATCCCATAACTGGAGTGGTTTTCCAAGGAAAAATTAACCTGTAATGCACTTTCTCTCTTCCAGGCTAAACAGCTTCCACTCCCTCTTCACTCACCGCCTTGTCCTGTCCCCAACGCTGCGCCGCGCCCTCATAAATAGATAGCAGGGCGGGCACGAACAACAATATCAGCACCGTGGCGAAACCCAGTCCGAAGGCGATGGAGGTGGCCATGGGGATGAGGAACTGGGCCTGCAGCGAGGTCTCGAACAGCAGCGGGGTCAGGCCCGCGATGGTGGTGAGCGAGGTCAACAGCACGGCGCGCAGGCGCTGGCAGGCGGCCTCTTCCAGGGCATCGCGCATGGCCATGCCCTCGGCGCGCAGGCGCTTGTAGAAACTCACCAGGATGATGGAGTCGTTGACCACGATGCCGGACAGGCCGAACAGGCCGAACAGGGACAGAATCGTCACCTGCAGTCCCATCACCCAATGACCGAACAAGGCCCCTACCAGACCGAAGGGAATGGTGGCCATGACGATCAGGGGCCAGCCGTAGGAGGCGAACACCCAGGCCAGTACCAGGTAGATCAGGATCAGTCCCAGCACCATGCCCTTGCGCATGTCCTCCATGGTCTCGCGCTGATCCGCGGATCGGCCCTCGAAGGAGTAGTCGATGCCATAGCCGGATTTGAGTCCAGGCAGGAGATCGGCCTCCAGGGAGGCGATGATGTCGTTGACATTGGCCACCGTACTGTCCACGTCGGCGGTCACCTGTACCGCCAGGCGGCCGTCGGCATGGCGCAATATCTCGAATCCGCGTCGTGAGTCCCACTGGGCCACGGTGGTCAGGGGCACCAGGGAACCGCTGGGCAGTCGGATATTCAGGCGATGCAGCACCGCGCTGCTGTTGCGTTCATAGTCCGGCAGCTTCACCCGCACCTCCACCTCTTCCGCACCGTCCTGAAAGATCTGCACCAGACGGCCATCGAAAGCGGTGCGCAACTGACGGCCCAGTTCCGCCACGCTCAGACCATCCGCCTCGCCCGCAGGCGTGAGCGAATAGATCAACTGCTCGCGGCCATAGGCCAGGTCGTCCTCGATCTCACCCACGCCGTCGATACCGCCGATGGTCTCGGACAACTCCAGGGCGGCTGTCTTCAGGCTCTCCGGCGTGGTGCCGATCAGGCGCACGGTCAGGTCGCGGCCCGGCGGGCCGGCACGTCGCGAGGTGATGGTGAAGTTCTCCATGCCGGCGGGCAGGCGGATATTGGCGCGCCAGGCGCGGATCAGGTCCTCGTTGCGGGTCTCGCGCTCATCCGGTGGGATCAGTTCCACCTTGAGCGCCCCCAACTGGTCTCCCCGGGCGCCGCCGCCGGCATTGGGATCACCCGCCTTGGCCCCGTGATGGGAAATGACCACATTGACCAGGCGGCCTTCCCCCAACTCTTCCTGGGTCTGCTGCAGGGTCTGTTCCAAGTGGGCCAGAAAGGCGTCCACCCGCGCCTTGGGCGTGCCGGCCACGAAGGTGGCGCTGGCATGCAGCATCTGTGCCTCGGGGGTGGGAAAGAAATTAAACGCCAGACGGCCCCCGGCCAGCAGTCCAAGCACCATGATCAGGCTGGCCAGCGCGGCGGCGATGGTCACGCCACGGTATTCCAGGGCCGCCCGCACCAGGGGCCGGAACAGACGCTCGCGAAACCAGGAGAAGCCCCGTTCCAGCCGCGCCCGTAGAGAGTCCGGACTGACCTCGTGCATGTGCAGGAAGGAATGACGCATGTGCCCGGGCAGGACTAAAAAGCTCTCCACCAGGGAGGCCAGGATCACGCTCACGATCACCAGGGGGATGGCGGAGAGGATATTGCCGATAATGCCGCCGACCAGCATCAGCGGGATAAAGGCCGCGATGGTGGTGAGCGAGGAGGCCATCACCGGGGCCAGCATGCGCCGCGCCCCGCCCTCCGCCGCCAGCAGCGGGGCCTCGCCCCTCTGGTAATGGGCCAGGGCGTCCTCCCCCACCACGATGGCGTCATCCACGATGATGCCCAGGGCCATGATCAGGGCGAACAGGCTGATCATGTTGATGCTGCCGCCGCTCAGCCACAGGATGAACAGGGTGGCCATGAAAGACACGGGAATGCCCAGGGCCACCCAGAACGCGACCCGTCCGGTAAGAAACAGATAGAGAATAAGCACCACCAGAATCAGTCCGCCGCCGCCGTTTTTCAGCAGCAGCATGATGCGGTCCCGGATCAGGTGCCAGGACTCGTCATAGACCTTGATGCTCACCCCGGGCGGCAGTCTGGGCAGGGTGTCCCGCAGCCATTGTTCCGCGATTTCCGCGGCGACCAGGGAGTCGCCCTGCTCCGCCCGTTTCAGGGCCAGTTCCACCGCCGGCTTGCCATCGATGCTCAAGGTGACGCCGCCGTCCCGGGCGAGGCGTTCAATGTGCGCCACTGAACCCAGGTCGATGCGCACAGAATCCGCGGTCACCACAGGCAGGCCGGCGAAGCCCAGGGCATCGCGCCTCTGGTCCAGGCTGCGCAACTCCCTCGCGCCTTCGTTGCGTCCAACAATCCCGGCGGGCTGGTCCCGGCTGAAGTCTCCCACCCGCTGGCTGACCTGATCCAGACTCAAGCCCAGGCGTTCCAGTTCCAGCAGCTCCAGCTGAATGGCGATTTCCTCGTCCGGCAGCCCGCTGATGTCGACCTTGTCGATACCCAGGTCCAGCAGTTCGGTTTCGAAACGACGGGCCAGGGCGCGCAACTCCGCCGGTTCTTCAGGCCCTGTGATCAACAGCCGGGCCACAGGTTCATAGCGGGTGATGGTCATCACTTGCGGTGGCTCGGCATCACCCGGCAGATTGCGAAATTCGTCCACCAGGCGCCGGGTCTGGTCCAGTGCGATCAGGGGGTCCGTGCCCTCCTCGAACTCCAGGGTGATGGAGGATATGCCCTGGGTGGAGGTGGACGTCATCTTGTTCAGGCTGTCCACCGTGCGCAGGCGCTGTTCCAGGGGATTGGTGATGCCTTCTTCGATATCCTCGGAACTGGCCCCGCTCCACACCACCGAGACCATCACCATGTCCAGCTCGAAATTGGGGAAGAACTGCACGTTCATCCGGTCCAGGCTGTAGAACCCGAGCAGGAGCATGGTGGCCATCAACAGGTTGGCGGCGACCTTGTGGTGGGCGAAGATGCCCATCAGGTCGGTTCTGTGACCGTTCATTCGCTTCCCACCGCCTGGGCCAGCAGGCCGTCGATGGCATTGGGCAGATGGGTGACCACCAGCCGGGCGCCGTCCTTCAACCCATCGGCATGCACCAGCAGGCGATCCTCACCGTCCCCGCCCCTGTAGGCCCCAAGCGTGTTCACGGACAAGGACCGCATGCGGCCGTCTTCCAGCAGATAAACGCGGCCACCGCCATACACGGCGGCATAGGGCACGGCCACAGCATCCTCCCGGGCAGGACGGCCCAGATCGAAGCGCAATACCTGTCCGGTGCGCAGCCATTCGCTGCCCTGGTCGATACGGAACAGGGCATCCACCCCGCTGCTGTCCGCCTCACCGGCCAGCCGCACCAGGCTCAAGCGCACATCCGAGGAGCCCAGGCGGGCACGGCCTTGCAGGGATTCTCCCCGCAGCAGGGCCTGTTGCATCTCGCTCTGATAAGGGGCGGGAATACGCGCCCGCAGCTCGATCCCGTCCGGGGCGTACAGGGACAGGAGCACTGCATTTTTGCCCAGCTGATCCCCTTCGGCGACCCGGACTGCGGCCACGATGGCATCGTAGGGGGCCGTGATCCGGCTGCGTTCCACATCCAGTTCGATTTGCGCCAGACCGGCGCGCGCCCGTTGCAGACGGGCCTCCAGCGCTTTGCGCCGGGCCGGATGGTCGTCGATCTCGCGCTGGCGATTGGTGACGGACAACTCCTGCATGGCATAGGCCTGCTCTGCATTATCCGCGGCGGCATTGGAACCGAGGTTCTGTTTCAGCATCCTTTGCTGCCGCTGAACCTCTTCATGCGCCAAGGCCAGCAATTTCCTTTCATGCTTCAGGGAAGCAATATCGGCCTGGTAGCGGATGCGCTCGCTGCTCAGCTGGGCCTCCAGTTCCGCCGCATCGGCGCCGGCCTGGTCCAGGCGGGGCTGAAAATCCCGCTGATCCAGTTCCAGCAGCAGATCACCCTGTTTGACCCGCTCGCCCTCGCGCACCATCACCCGCGCCACCCGGGCCGGGGCCGGTGCCGCAGCCTTGTACATGCTGGGTGTCTCGGTGCGGCCGTACAGGGTCAGGATGGGGGCCAGGGTTCGCGGGTGCACCGGCTCCACCTCCACCCGCCAGATGCGTTCCTTGATCTGCGTCTTGGGCTGCACCGGTTTGGTGGCCTTGAGGGCGGCGAACACGCCGATGCCGCTGAACAGAATCAGCACCGGCAGGGTCATCTTGAGCAGTCGTTTCACCTGAAGCTCTCAGCGGTTGAATGAAAACTTGATCACTTCCATTCAATCTGGAGCGACCGGCACAATGCATAGACAAGTATCAGCCAGATGGGTTCGCCGCATGCTGATCAAAAGGGCGGCGATACCGGGTATTGATAAATTGAACCGGATTTTTCTACTTGCCGCCCAGGCATTTTTCCAATGCATAGGCTTGCAGCAAGACCTTCTGAAACCGGTTGAGCGCCTGGAACTGGATACCGGTCCAGAACTGTAAGGCATCACCCTGTACATTGCGCTTGCCCATACCGCGTATCTTGCCCAGCATGCCCATGTTTTCCTGCATGCCGCAGACCTCGATGGAGAACTGCATGGACAGCATCTCATCCTCCTGCCCCAGGGGTCCCTTCGACACCAGGCGCGCCCCGGAATTGCTGAGGTCAACAAACTGGGACATGCGGTAATGCTCCCTGCTGTCCGGATGCTTGTTATTGCGCACCACCACCTGTACATCGGTGGCCGCGCGTAATGAATCGCGTACCACTATGCTCTCCATCTCCCGTGGATAGGCCAGGTGCAGATGCGGAAAGGGGGCGCTGTAGACCTGGAGCACGGAGGAGACAAAACCGAAGATGCTGCTGCCCCGCAACACCCGTACCGTGAACCCCTGGCCCTGCCGGATGATGGCCACCTTGCCGTTGACCCTGGGCGTGGTGATGATCACGCTCTGCCCCGCCATCAACCCCACCACCTGCACCAGATATCGCTCCGGCCTGTCGGATGAGGTCTTTTGCAGTTGCAGGCGGTCGCCGATCTGCACGCTGAGTTGGGTTTGCTTCAAACTAACTGCCTCTCGATGGTCTTCTTCCTGCATACGAATTAGCGGCAGGACGGGCCCTTTTCTTGAGGTTGCGGACGTGGTTTTCCACTCTAATCCGTAGCCGACATGCCGATATGCATCACACAAAGCCGCAATAATCGGCTTGACCCCATCAAACTCCACCCCCAGATTGATGCCATGTCAGAATTCAGCATCGAGACCCTGTCCAGCATCGACGATATGCCATGCGCAGAGTGGAATCGCCTGTCAGGCACCGCCTACCCCTTTCTGCGCCATGAATTCCTCGCCGCCCTGGAACGCCACGACTGCCTGGGCGAAACCCTTGGCTGGCTGCCCCGGCACCTGCTGCTGCGCGATAGCGCCGGCAAGGCGGTGGCCGCCGCACCCTGCTATCTCAAGTTCAATTCATACGGCGAATTCGTATTCGACTGGTCCTGGGCCGATGCCTACCGCCGCAATGGCCTGGACTACTACCCCAAACTGGTAGTGGCCTCACCCTATACCCCGGCCAACGGCCCGCGCATCCTGAGCGAAGACACGCCTCACCGTTCCCAATACGCCCGCGCCCTGATCCAGGGCTCTGTCGATATCGCCCAGCGCCTGGGCGTGTCCTCCCTGCACTGGTTGTTTCACACCGAGGAAGAGGCGCAGTGGATGGACGCCGCCGGACTGATGCGCCGCACCGGCTGCCAGTTTCATTGGCGCAACCAGGGCTACCGGGATTTCGACGACTTCCTCACGCAACTCTCATCCCGTAAACGCAAGCAGATCAAGCGTGAGCGCCGCCGTGTCCTGGATGCCGGGATCGACTTCCGCCTGTTGCGCGGGCACGAGGCGGACGAGGATGAATGGGACAGCTTTCACCGGCTGTATTGCTCTACTTTCGACAAGCGGGGGGGCATCCCCACCCTGTCTCGGGGGTTTTTCCGCGAAATCGCCGGCAGTATGGGCGAACAGGTCCTGCTGGTGCTGGCCTATGCCGAGGGACGCATCGTGGCCGCCGCCTTCAACCTGATCGGCGAACACAGCCTGTATGGACGCCACTGGGGCTGCTATCAGGACTACCACAGCCTGCACTTCGAGGCCTGCTACTACCAGGGCCTGGACTTCTGCATCCGCGAGGGCCTGCAAGGCTTCGAGCCCGGGGCCCAGGGCGAACACAAACTCAGCCGGGGTTTTCTGCCCACCCGCACCTGGTCCAACCACTGGATCGCCAACCCTGGTTTCAGTAGCGCCATCGCCCGCTACCTGGAGGATGAAACCGAGGGCATGCAGGACTATGTGCGGGAGATGAACGCCCGCAGCCCCTTCCGTGCAGCACCATCCTGACATGCTCTACCTACTGGACAACACCGCCCCCTGCTCCCCCTTCCCGGACGTGGAAAACGCCGAACGCGAGCCCGACGGACTGCTGGCGGTGGGCGGAGACCTGAGTCCGGAACGGCTGATCAATGCCTATGGCCAGGGCATCTTTCCCTGGTACAGCCTGGGACAACCCATCCTCTGGTGGTCACCGGACCCGCGCCTGGTACTGTATCCGCAAGGCATCCATGTCTCCCGCAGCCTGAACAAGACCCTGCGCAAGGGGCTGTTCAGCACCAGCATGGACCGGGCCTTTGAACAGGTGATACGCGCCTGTTCCGCGCCCCGGGAGGATGAAGCCGGCACCTGGCTGGTGGAGGAAATGATCCAGGCCTACCTGCGCCTGCATCAACGGCACCAGGCCCATTCCGTGGAAGTCTGGTGCGACGGCGAACTGGCGGGGGGCCTGTACGGCATCGCCCTGGGCCGGGTGTTTTTCGGCGAATCCATGTTCAGCCGCCGCACCGACGCCTCGAAAGTGGCCCTGGTGCATCTGGCCCGCACCCTGGACCAATGGGGCTACCGGCTCATCGACTGCCAGGTACGCACTGAGCACCTGGTCAGCCTGGGTGCGCAGGAGATACCCCGCCGGGAATTTATTCGGCAGTTGCGGGCCTGCAAATGCATACCGGGCCGAGAGGGGACCTGGAACCAATCCAGTGCCGAGTGACCGTACCGGTCACTGATGGGGACATTGTTCCATGCATCTGCAATCAGGGAAAAGCCAGAACATGCTGGTCCGCAGCCGGTAGCCCTGTACACCTCGCCGGGGTATGCTTTCGGCCCAGTCCCTGAGATTCTACTGACATGCCCTTATCCCAGTGCCATGCAGGCCAGCCATGCTGATCCGCAACAGCATCGCCTACCTGCTGGCCAGGGGGGCGCCGGCCTTGCTGAATTTCGTCGGCATCGCCCTGTTCACCCGTCTGCTCAGCCCCGGGGAGTATGGGACCTATGCCCTGATTCTCGCCCTCTGCGGCTTCGGCAACATCCTGTTTTTCGAATGGCTGCAGGGCAGCCTGTTGCGCTACCGCGCCCGCTACGACGAGCATCTGGATATTTTTCTCTCCACCGCCCTGGCGGGCTATCTGGGCGCCATGGCCGCCTATACCCTGCTTCTGGCCCTGGCGTTCCTGTTCATGGGGGACAGCCCACTGGCCCGCTGGCTACCCTGGATCTGGATTTTGCTCGGCCTCTGGGGAGCCTTCGATGTGGCGCAGAAGCTCAAGGCGGCGGAAGGGAAACCGCTGGCCTTCGGCCTGCTCAATACCGCCAAGGCGGGGTTTGTCGTGCTGTTCGGCGGCCTGCTGGCCTGGCAGGGCCAGCAGGCTCAGGACATCATCACAGGCTATATCGGCGCCCTGTTGCTGGCCCTGCTGCTGTTCGGCGGCAAGTCCTGGCTAACGGCAAGACCACGCCGGGTAGAAACGGACCTGCTGCGACGGATGCTGAGCTATGGTTTGCCGCTCACCGCCACCCTGGGAATGGCCGCCATCATAGGCAATTCCGACCGGCTGCTGCTCGGCTGGTTGCAGGGAGTGGATGCCACCGGCCTGTACGCCGCCGGCTATGACCTGCCCAACCAGGCCCTTGGCGTCCTGCTCGTGATCACCTACCTGGCCGGCTATCCCCTGGCGGTGCGCGACCTGGAACAGGGCGGCCGGGTGCAGGCCAGGCAGCGGCTCGGACAATACGCCCGTCTGCTGCTTGGCATAGGCATACCGGCCGCGACGGGCATCGCCGTGCTCGCCCCCGCCATCGCCCACGGGGTGCTGGGTGCAGACTTCCGCCTCAGCGCGCAGACCATCATCCCCCTCATCGCCCTGGCGGCGCTGCTGGTCAATGTCAAGACCTTCTATTTCGATCTGGCCTTCCAACTCGGCCAACACACACGGGGACTGCTGCCCATTCTTGGCCTGGCGGTCCTGCTCAACATCGCCCTCAATCTGCTGCTGATACCGCTATTCGGCCTTGCCGGGGCCGCCTACGCCACCATTGCCGCACAGGCGGTCGGATTGGTGTACAGCGCCCTGGCGGGGCGGCGCCACTTCCGCCTGCCGTTCCCGCTGCTGGATACCGGCAAGATAATGGCTGCCAGCGCCTGCATGGCGGCGGCCATCTGGCCATGGCGGGAATCGAGCAGCCTGTCGGCCCTCGCCGCAGCCATCGGCTTGGGACTGCTGGTCTATGTTCTTGCCGTGCTCGCCGTGGACGCGGCCCAGGCCCGTTCCTATCTGCAGCACAATCTCCGCAAACTTCGGACTATGTAAAAAAAACCCCATGCCGCACACCCAATCACACAAGCCGCTGAAACTGGTACACATCATCACCGGACTGAACCAGGGTGGCGCCGAGACCATGCTGTTCAAACTGCTGTCGGCCTTGAATGAGACGGGTTTCGACACCCAGGTAATCTCTCTATTGGACAAGGGCACCCTGGGGCCGAGCATCCAGGCCCTGGGTATTCCCGTCATCGCGATGAACATGCGCCCGGGCATACCCGACCCCCGTGCCCTGCTCAAACTGCGCAACATATTGCGGGTCCTGTCCCCGGACCTGGTGCAGACCTGGATGTATCACGCCGACCTGATCGGCGGCCTCGCCGCACGGCTGGCCGGTATCCGCCGCCTGGTATGGAATATCCGCCAGAGCGAGCTGAGTCCACACAAGGTAAAGCGCTCGACCCGCTATACCGCCAAGGCGTGCGCCTGGCTCTCGCCCTGGCTGCCGGACCATATCATCTGCTGCTCGCAGCGGGCGCGGGAGGCCCATGCCGACCTGGGTTACCGGGAGGACAGGATCAGCGTGATAGCCAACGGCTTCGACCTGCAGGCCTTCCGTCCTGACCAGGCCAGGGGCCGGGACATCCGTAAGGAACTGGATCTGGACGAGAGGCATCTGGTGTTCGGACTGGTGGCCCGCTTCGACCCACAGAAGGATCACCGTGGTTTCATGCAGGCAGCCCGTCTTACACTGGATGAATGCCCGGATGCGCGATTCCTGCTGTGCGGCAGCGGCGTGCACCGGGACAATCCGGAACTGGCGGCCTGGATTCAAGCAGCGGACCTGAGCAGGCAGGTCCGCCTGCTCGGCCGCCGGGAGGACATGCCAGCCATCAATAACGCCCTTGACCTGGCGGTATCCGCATCCGCCTACGGCGAGGGTTTTCCCAATGTACTCGGCGAGGCCATGGCCAGCGGCGTGCCCTGTGTATCGACCGACGTAGGGGATTCCGCCCTCATCATCGGCGACACCGGCCGGGTGGTTCCGCCGCGGGACCCGGCCGCGCTGGCGGCGCAGATGCTGGACCTGGCGCGCATGCAGGCCGATGAGCGACAGGCCCTGGGCCGGGCCGCCAGGCAGCGTGTGCAGAACAACTACGCCATAGAACACATAGCCGCTCAGTATGCGGCCCTGTATCGGCGGCTCACGGCCTGAGCTAGGGTTTGAACGCCATGAACAACAGGCTGGTCGAGGAGATGGGCACCCTCAGCAGAGCCAGCCCGTAGCGGGCCAGATTGGCCAGCAGGGTCTTGGGATGAGCTTCCCTGAACCAGAGATAAGCCGTCACCCGGACCTTGACCCTGGGAAAGACCTGCCGCAGTTGCGCTTGCATGCCATCGGGATCGAAGGAGGCCTGGTGGCCCCAGCGGTGAAACACCTCCCCGCATCCCGGACAGGCCACCATGCCCTGGGCCAGGTTCTCGCGGTAGGGCACGGTGCCGATGAAACAGCCGCCTGCCTTCAGAACCCGGTTCACCTCGCGGATGCCCGCGGCGCGTTGTGCGTCGTCCAGGTGTTCCAGCACCTCGCTGGCCACCACGAAGTCCAGGCTGGCGGACTCCAGGGGCATGTCTTCCATGGCGCCGCAGAAGGCATCGATTCCCTGCCCGCGCAGGCGTTCCACCGTTCCCTGGTCCGGGTCCAGTGAACTGATCTGCCAGCCCCTTTCCAGTGCGGCCCGTTCCAGGTACCCGGAACCCGCGCCTATGTTCAACACCCGGGGACTGCCGGCGCCATGCATGCGCGCAATCCTGCTCAGCAGATACTCCAGCCGGGGTTGCGCGCCTTTGAAAGACGCCGCATCCTGATTCTGATAATGTTTCCAGATGTTCCGATTGACCTCGGACGGGCTTGGGCCTGCAGTCATAATCCTAGAATCCGCAGTTGGACGGGGTGGAGTGTGCGCTTGCGGTGGTGCAGGGCAAGGCGCAACGACGCGTAATAGTTATTCTATTGCAAGGAGTTGCAACGCTGCCATGCGCCTCCGCAAGCGTGCAATCCGCCCTGTAGCGGCCCTCACCCGACAGGTGAATCTGCTATGGGCACGATTCTCCATGCATCTCATTTGGTTAGGTCTTGCTCGAAGCGGTCAACTGCGAATTCTAGGATAATGTCCCCTGTACTCGGCGGCAAAGCCATATCATCATGCGTCCATAATCGCGCCTGGACGGATTCTACCCAATCAAGCAGTGCCTCGGAGTGAGAGATGTGCGGTATCGCAGGAATATTGAACGACAAACAATCCGGGGACGTCCTGGCCGCTCATGCGGGCCGCATGGCCGACACCCTGGCCCATCGCGGCCCGGACGACGCCGGTGTATGGACAGAACCGGAACTGGGCCTGGCCCTGGCCCATCGCCGCCTGTCCATCCTGGACCTGTCCCCCGAGGGCCATCAGCCCATGGCTTCCGCCTGCGGCCGCTACTACATCGTATTCAACGGCGAGGTCTATAATCATATTCCCCTGCGCCACGAACTGGAGCGCGAAGGCGTCGGCGGCTGGCGCGGTCATTCTGACACCGAGGTGATGCTGGCCGCCATCGCCGCCTGGGGCGTGCGCCGCGCCCTGGAACGCTTCACCGGCATGTTCGCCTTCGCCCTGTGGGACCGGGAGACCCGCACGCTCACCCTGGCCCGTGACCGCCTGGGGGAAAAGCCCCTGTATTATGGCTATTGCGGTGAGCTGTTTCTGTTCGGATCGGAACTCAAGGCCCTGCGCGCCCACCCCGGTTTCAAGGCGGACATCGACCGCGACGCCCTGGCCCTGATGCAGCGCCTGGCCTATATCCCGGCGCCTCACAGCATCTACCGCGGTATCCACAAGCTGCCGCCGGGCAGTCTGCTTGACATCCGTCCCGGCCGGCCGGCCGAGTCCGGCCCCGAGGTCTACTGGAGCGCCCGCACGGTGGCCGAACAGGGCCAGCGCAACCCCTTCAGCGGCAGTGAGGAAGAGGCGCTGGACGAACTTGAACACCTGCTGGGCGATGCGGTAAGCCAGCAGATGATCGCCGATGTACCGCTCGGCGCCTTTCTTTCCGGCGGTGTGGACTCCTCCGCCATCGTGGCCCTGATGCAGGCCCAGTCCTCCCGTCCGGTAAAGACCTTCACCATCGGCTTTTGGGAGCAGTCCTTCAACGAGGCGGAACACGCCAAGGCGGTGGCCGCCCACCTGGGCACGGATCACACCGAGTTGTACATCACCCCGGAACAGGCCCTGGCTGTCATCCCCCGCCTGCCCGGCCTGTATGACGAACCCTACGGCGACTCCTCCCAGGTACCCACCTTCCTGGTCTCGGAACTGGCCCGGCAGCAGGTCACCGTGAGCCTGTCCGGCGACGGCGGCGACGAACTTTTCGGCGGCTACAACCGTTATTTCTGGGCCAAGGACCTGTGGCGCAGGCTGGGCTGGGCCCCCACCCCCCTGCGGAGCGCGCTGGCCGGCATGCTGACCAGCGCCGGCCCTGCCGCATGGGACCGGGTGTTCCGGCTGCTGCGCCCCCTGACCCCAGCCTCCCTGCGCTATCAGAACCCGGGGGACAAGGTGCACAAGCTGGCGCAGATCCTGGCGCTGCGCGACCCGGAGCAGGTCTACCTGGGACTGGTCTCCCTGTGGAAGCAGCCGGAGCAACTGGTTCTGGGCAGCCATGAGCCGGCCACCGTGCTCACCGACCCGGCGGGACGGCCGGATTTGGCGGAATTCGAGCACCGCATGATGCAGTTGGACACGCTTACCTATCTCCCGGACGACATCCTGGTGAAAGTGGACCGGGCCGCCATGGGCGTTAGCCTGGAAACCCGCGTCCCCCTGCTCGACCACCGGGTGGTGGAATTCGCCTGGCGCCTGCCCCTGCACATGAAGATACGCGGCGGCGAAAGCAAGCGGCTGTTGCGCAGCCTGCTGTACCGCCACGTGCCGGCGGAACTGATCGACCGGCCGAAAATGGGCTTTGCCATCCCCCTGGCGGACTGGCTGCGCGGCCCGCTGCGGGACTGGAGCGAGACCCTGCTGGCGGAATCACGCCTGCGCGGGGAGGGCTACTTCGACCCCGACCTGGTGCAGCGCCATTGGAAGGAGCACCTGTCCGGACAGCGCAACTGGTCCTATTACCTGTGGAACGTGCTGACCTTCCAGGCCTGGCTCGAGGCCGCTTGATGCGCCAGCCCAGGCTGCTGTTCTTCGTCACCGAGGACTGGTACTTCTGCTCCCACCGCCTGCCCCTGGCCGTCGCCGCGCGCGAGGCTGGCT
>RRYU01000891.1_pt1 | contig 14157 bp, 11 predicted proteins | sample 2162651 | NCBI WGS metagenome assembly RRYU01 (sample SAMN10267283, study PRJNA491782) | microbial mat metagenome | isolation source: biomat in the production well | place: Japan: Minami-Kanto gas field, natural gas well KTG3 | collected 2017-06 | reverse complement strand
GCGTGAACCCGAACAGGGATGCCGGGCAACTCTGCGTGGTCGAGAATCCCGCCGAGGTTGCCGCCATCGAACAGTCCGCCGGTTACTCGGGCCGCTACTTCGTGCTCGGCGGCCGGCTATCTCCCATAGACGGAATCGGCCCCGATGAATTGGGTCTGGGTGAGCTGGAGCAGCGCCTGACCCAGGGCGGTATTCATGAGGTCATCCTGGCGACCAGTCCGACCGTGGAAGGCGAGGCCACGGCCCATTACATCAGCGAAACCGCCAAAGAGCACCAGGTGCAAGTCACCCGCATCGCCCACGGCGTACCCCTGGGCGGCGACCTGGAATACGTGGACAGTGGCACCCTGGCCCATGCCCTGGCCGGGCGGCGTGAATATTGAGGACATCATTATGAGCGAGTGTATTTTCTGTAAGATCGCCGCGGGAGATTTCGGCACCGAATTCGTCTACGAAGACGCAGAGGTGGTCGCCTTCCGTGATCTGAACCCCCAGGCGCCCACTCATGTCCTGGTGATTCCGCGCCGCCACATCGCCACCACCAACGACCTCAGCGAGGCAGACGCAGGACTTGCCGGTCGCATGACCCTGGCGGCCAAGCAGGTTGCGGAGCAGGAAGGCATCGGGGAAGCCGGTTACCGCACCGTGCTCAACTGTAACGCGGATGCGGGCCAGGAAGTGTATCACATACACCTGCATCTGCTGGGCGGCCGTCGGATGAACTGGCCACCGGGGTGAGGAAAAAGCCATGGCGGTGAGCAGAGGTATGAAGCCTGTCGCATCGAATTAAAACTTCAGTCATCCTTCTCTCTGAGGAAGATGACTTCCCAATTGCTGGAGTTTCCACGCTGAGTCATCCGCGCGGTGTACATTGAGCCGAAAGCCTCGACGCAGGGAATGGTGAGAATATTCTTGGTGGGGTCGAAGGTCGCCACGCATTCTTCATCTTCCTCGGAGTCATCGTCGTCGCAGAAGGACTCCGGGACCTCGGAGATGTCTTCAAGATCAATGACATCGACATCTTTACCCGATTCATCGCTCTTTGTGACGACGGCAAGGCATTCGGAAACCGTGACTTCGCTCGCGCCCCCAACCTCAATGTTTGCCAGGGTCTTCGGGTCATCAGGGTCTGAGATGTCCAGTACGATCAGATCGTCATTGGCAAACAGCGCAATGTCGCCTTTCGCGTAGACGGAATCACCCCAGGTTGGGCTGGCGGCGGTAAGGGTCATACAGGCCGCAAAGGCGATGGCGTGATGTTTTTTAATCATATAGGGTATTCTCCAGGGGCGATCAGGGAATGAGTTATAGGCTGGATGGGTCCATGACCAGACACTAACACCATGCTGAATCCCATAGTGAGGAGAACTGGCAAATTCAAAAACCCTGATCGAGTGAATGTGATGCTGATCACAAAAGCTCATTAAATGATTGCCCTGGCAGGGAAACGCGGATATATGATCGAATCACCGATCCTGAATCGCCAGGACGCGTGTGATCGTATTGCAAGTCCGGCCGGGAATGGTCTCCTAGTGATCGGTATTCCTGTCTCTGTGGTAGTACAACATAGCCGCATGAACTGTTGTTGCGGAGGTGTTTGCAGGTCAATGCCATTAAGATAGGTGCTGGAGGCCCAAGGCATCCGCTCCACGGGACGCCGTGAACCCTTCCATGGGGGCTTGATTGCGGCATCCCTACCGCAAACACCCGTGGCTCAGATACCTTGGACCTCCTTCAAAGTAAGCGACCCATTGCTAAGTTAACGGCATTGGTTTGCAGGTCAGACATGCTCGATCACTTCATTGGTCCACCTGATTGCCTGACGATAGATTTCAGATAATACCTCAGGGCCCAGATTCACGAAGTCAATCTTTGACCACTGTGCGTTTTCAATGGCCAAAGCACAGGTGAGCGCATTACCCAGAATACCTCGCCTTTCGAGAATCGCCGTGTTGACATCTTCATCCAGCGGCAGTTTATCCAAAATGCTTTTTATTGGCTGCCGCATCAGGAGATCAAGTGCGGAAAACATGCCCACTGTGAAATATTTATCCATTGGCAAGTTTGCTTTTTCGGCAAGCAGTTCACATAACTTCGCCCGCAGAATGGCAACCTCCACCGTAGCGATGGGTTCATCGCTCATGGCGCTCAATGATACCAGTGACACCCATTTGCGGATTTCGCTCCTGCCCAGTCGCACGATCGCCTGCTTTACGGAGCCGACATCCTGGCAGCCGCCGAAGAATGGGGAGTTGACCAGCCTGAGCAGTTTGTAGCTCAGCGACACATCGTGGCTAATCTGTTGTTCCAGTTTTTCGATCGGCGCATTAAAGTCGTGCACTGTCGCCAGCAGTTGAAAGATGGCCAGCTTGTTGGCGGGCAGATCCCGGCTGATGTACTCGCGGGGTCTGCTGAGAAAGTACCCCTGCAGGTAGTCGAAACCCTGATCACAATAAAACCGGAATTCCTGCATGGTCTCAATCTTGAGTGCCTGAAGGGATAGGTTGTTATAGCGACGCAGAAATCTGACCAGTGCATCGAGCTTGCTGGCTTTTACCTTGTTAACGTCAACCCGGAAAATTGTCGCCAGCGTCAGCAGTCTCGGTTCCTTCAGGCTTTTCAGGCCGCCGACCGAGATTCCGTATCCTGCAGAGCGAAGATCTTTCAATCGGGCGAGCAAATTCTCATCGATGCTCATCCCGTCGGGAAGATCGAGAATTGTTTGCTTGGACGGCAGTTGAATGTCGGATATCACATCGAGATAGGCGCGGGTGACATTGATGGCCGCCTTGCGGTTGAGGACAAGTTCATCCAGGCCAAAATCCAGAATCGCCGATGAGAGTACCTGAGCGGTCGCCTGGGTCGGCTTCAGGCCTTTGGTGCCGCCTTCGGCAGATCGAAATAGAAGCTCATAACCGAATACACCCATACTTTTGTTGTAGATTGGTTGCCGTGCAATCAAGACATCATGATCAGGTGAGGGGCGCTTGGTTTGCATCGGTGCGAGATTGAGCATGGTCTTCTCTTTTTGCCGTTTTGCAGGTTTCAGTATTACATCGGCATGTACGTGGAAATTCTTTATCCTGACTTTGTGGCTGGTTCTCACGGATCACTGTCAATTTATTTTTCCGACCGCATATCAGAAAAATATGGCTATTAAAGTAAGAAAAATATGCGTTGGAGGGAGGTTCAATTCAGGATGCCTGCAGAAATGGAAAATCACGACCTATTTATCTATTCTGGAGATGGTGCTGCAAGGCGCAGGGTCCGGACCCATCCGCTTTCGGCTGTTGTTTCCAGGTTCAACGCACACCACCCCCGGATATCCCCAAGATGATCCGGTCCAGCCCACGGCTGCTCAAAATGCGACGCAGATAACCGAATAAATAGGTGGGAAAGGTCACATAGTATCTGGGTCTGGGGCGCGGGCTTTCCAAAGCGTGTATTACCTTCTTCAGCACCGCGTCCGGTTTCAGTGTAAATGGGGCCGCAGGGCCTTCCTTGGCGAGGCGTGACAGCATGGCCTGGTACTGGTCCCTGTGCATACTCTGATCCGCATCGATATTGGCTGTAAAGGCACGCTGCCCATTGGCGCGAAAACGGCTCTCGATGGGACCGGGTTCTATCAGGGAGACATGAATGCCTGTGCCGGACAGTTCCAGCCGCAGGGTGTCGCTCAATGCCTCCAAAGCGAATTTGCTGGCATTGTAGGCGCCCCGGTAAGGCAGGACCACCAGGCCCAGCACCGAGCTGTTCTGTATGATCCGGCCCTCTCCCTGCTGGCGCATGGCGGGCAGCAGCCGGCAGGTCAATTCATGCCAGCCGAATAAGTTGGTTTCAAATTGCCGTCGCAACACCTCCCGGCTCAGGTCCTCCACTGCGCCGGGTTGGCCATAGGCCCCGTTATTGAACAGGCCGTAGATCCGGCCATCGGTCTGGGCCAGCAATTGCTGCACGGCCGCCGCGATACTGTCGCTGTCATCCAGGTCTAAATGCAGGGCCTGTATTCCGGCGGCTTCCAGCGAGCGCATGTCTATACTTCGCCTGACGCCCGCGAAGACCCGATAGCCGCGAGTGTACAGCCCTTCTGCCACACAACGGCCAATACCGCTGGAGCAGCCGGTGATAAGAACAGCTTTCTCCTGACGGGTTTGCCTTGCAATATGACGGCGCATTTTTATCCCTGGGTCACTTAAAGATCCTGGCCTGGCTTCCGATAAAGCATACAGGTTGGCGAGATCCGGCACCAAACGGTGCATGCTGCAGATCCTGATCTCGCTGGTTATTGTTGTGGGAGCTCATTCGTGGATATTGCGACACTTGTTGGATTGTTGGGTGGTTTCGGAATCATCATCGGTGCCATTGCCACCGGTGGCGATGTCATGCTGTTCGTCAATGTGCCATCCATACTCATCGTCGTGGGTGGTACTTTCATGGTGACCCTGATGCAGGTCACCCTGGCTGATTTCCTCGGATCCTTTACCATCGGATTGAAGTCATTTTTTTACAAGGTCGATGACCCCAACAAACTCATCGAGGAAGCCGTGCAGTTGGCCGATGTCGCACGCAAAAACGGCCTGCTGGCACTCGAGGGACAGGAAATCGGCAATGATTTCATGAAAAGAGGTATCGGCCTGTGTGTGGATGGCCATGACCCCAGTCTGGTCAGCAAAATGCTGGGCAAGGAGATCGATCTCACGATTCAGCGCCATGAAGTAGGTCAGCGCATGTTCAAGAACATGGCCGTCATGGCCCCGGCCATGGGCATGATCGGCACCCTGATCGGTCTGGTGCAGATGTTGGCGAACATGTCCGACCCGGCCAGCATCGGTCCCGCCATGGCGGTCGCGCTGCTCACCACCTTGTACGGTGCGATTATCGCCAATGCCTTCGCCCAGCCCATGGCGGATAAACTGGCCCGGGCCAGTGAACTGGAGAAGACCAACAAGTCGTTGATTCTGGAAACCATATCCGGCATTCAGGAGGGCATGAACCCGCGTGTGCTCGAGCAGTTGCTGGCGACTTATCTACCGACCAGCAAGCGTCCGACCGGGGAAGAATGAGGCTGAACAGGCGAGGATAATATCGTGGCCGATGAATGTCCCAAATGTGAAGACGGCCTGCCGGCGTGGCTGGCTACTTTCGCCGACCTGATGTCGTTGCTGATGTGCTTTTTCGTGCTGCTGTTGTCGTTTGCGGAAATGGACGCCATACGTTTCAAAAAGATGGCCGATTCGATGAAGGACGCCTTTGGCGTTCAGCGGGAGATCCCCGCCAACGAGATCGTCAAGGGCATCAGTGTCATCAAGCTGGAGTTCAGCCCATCCACTATTCCCAAGCCGTCACCCATAGATGAAATTCGTCAGCACACCACGGACGAAGACAAGGAGGAAGTGGAGGTCAACGATGCCATGGTGGATGCGGTGGCCGAGCAGCAGCAACAGGAGATGGAGCAGCAGGCGGATGAAATCAAACAGGCCCTGGAAGGGGAGATCGAGCAGGGCCTGGTGGAAGTGGAGACGGAATTTCCGCGCATCATCATCCGTATCCGGGAAAAAGGCTCCTTCCCCTCCGGCAGTGCCCAGCTGGATCCGGGTTTCTTCGATGTGATGGAAAAGATCAGCGCCAAGCTTTCTCAGGTGAATGGAAAAATCATTGTTGCGGGCCATACCGATGACATCCCCATATCCACAAGCCGCTTCCGCTCCAACTGGGAGTTGTCGGCCGGGCGCGCCGTTACCGTGGCCCATGCCCTGTTGGGCAATCCGGACGTAGGGCCGGAGCGAGTGGTGGTTGAAGGGCACGCAGATTCCAAGCCTCTGGCGAAAAATGACACCCGGGAAAACCGGGCGCGCAACCGCCGGGTTGAATTGATCCTGGTGCGGGGGCAGGACAGCATAGAGCAGGGGGTGATGGATGCGGCGCCATCCAATGAACCGGCACAATAAGCAGGATACGAATATGCAGCCTGAAAATATTGATATGGACCTGAATGACGAACGCAGACGCTTTTTCCGTATCGAGGATTCGGTGCGTTTGACCCTGCGGGAAGTGGACCAGGACGAATTGGACAAGCGCCTGGAAAATCTCGGGCATAACATGGTCAACAGTTTTACCCTGATGACCGGTTTGAACGCCATCGGCCAGCAGGTCTCCGCCAGTCTGCGCCGGATAGAAGCCAAGGACCCGGACATCGCCGACTACCTCAAGGCATTGGACAAAAAGCTTGAACTCATCAGCAAGGCCTTTCTGACGGAAGAGGTCGACATGATGGACAAGCCCGCGCGGGCGGTCAATCTCAGTGCGGGTGGGATGGCGGTGTACGGGAGAGAGGCGATGCAGCCGGGAAAGGTGTTGGAGATAAAAATGCTGCTGTTGCCCTCGTTAACGGGGATACTCACCTTTGGTACCCTGGTGGACTGTCTGAGGATGGAAGGGGCGGAGCTGGACCCCGAATACCCATATCGCCTGCGCATTGATTTCTCCTTCATGCGTGATACCGACCGCGATGCGCTGATCCGTCATGTGCTGCTGAAACAGGCGGAATGGTTGCGACATCGGCGCGAGAAACGCGAACGGGAGACCTGATCCCTTGAAATTTCATGACTATTGCCCACTTTGAGAATGGTTACCTACCTCAAGGTGTATGACCCAATGCCGATTTATGAATACCGTTGTGATGCCTGTGGGCATGAATTTGAGCGACTCCAGAAGATAAGCGAGGATCTGTTGCAGGAGTGTCCGGATTGTGGCGAGAAGGCCCTGAAAAAGCTGGTATCGGCGGCCGGTTTCCGCCTCAAGGGTGGGGGCTGGTATGAGACGGACTTCAAGAAAGGCAACAAGAAAAATCTGCACGACAGCGCGGGTGGTAAGGCCAAGGACGGTACGGGTGGTAAAGTCAAGGACAGTGCCAAGGACAGTGCCAAGGGCAGTGCCCCGGCCCCGTCCAAGAGTGACGGTGGGAAGAGCTGATATCCCGGGGTTTGGGATTGCCCGCCCGCGCGCACTTCTGCTCACGCTATAGCCGCCTGGGCCGGTACGCAATTAAGGATGCGGCTGAGGGGTGTCAGACCAGCAGTTGACCCACTGACTCAGCATCGCACGGGATATCGATACCTGCGGAGTCACGGATGATGCAGAGTATGTGGCAGAAAGGTCCGTCTGCGTCGCCATCAGGGGCTGTGTCAAGACATTCCCGGTAGATTCGGGCAATCTGCAGTATCAATTTTTGCGCCTGAGGGTTTTGCGGCGCTGCTAAAGACTCCGCCTGTTCTTCGGGGACCTCCGCCTGAGAGCAGGTCTGCGCGATGCGCTCCAATTCAAGCTCAAGCTGGCTGAGATAACCGGGTCCGTGTTCGCGTGCGAAAGGATCGGATGCCGTCAGCGCCTCCAATAAACGCTTGCGAGCGGTCTTGTGAGTGGATTGCAGCAAAGCGTGCAGCCGAGCGGCGGACTGACCCAGTTGCACCAGTTCGACATCCGCCTTGCTCTGGCATTTTGGCTGCGGCGCAGGCTGTCTGGCGGCGGATTCCTCCAGCAGGGCGGGGCGCAGGCTGCCTACTTCGTATTCCGCTGCCGTGATGAACAACTGTATGCCTTCCGGGTCACCTATGCCCAGCGCGGACAGGGTTTGTTGTATGTCAGCCTGGTCTTCGCCACTGAAATAATAGGGCGCGACAAACCGGCTTTTCCCGTTGGCCTTTTTAGACGGCTTGTTGGATCTGCTGCCTGCTTTCTCGGTGAATTCACGCACCCGCAGGAGCCTGGATGGGCGCGGATTGTTCTCAGTCCGCATGAGCGATTTCCTTCGGCTTGGGGGCTCCGGCCATCGGCCTGGGAAGATTCTCACGCCGTTAATCGGAGTTGTACTTAAGTACAATTGTAGTGGGTTTGTGCATCCGTGGCGCGTTACAGCAGATGCCTCACCCGGCCATCCTATCGCAAGTGACGCCTGTTTGCATTTTGCGGACGATCCAACACACATTGGTGAAGTTCATGTTGGATGACCTCCTGCTTGTAATTATCTGGCTTGCTCGGCACCGGTCACGGCGCTAAAAGCCGCCATTTGGTCGGCAGACAGTCGGCGCTGCGCGACCTCGAACAGCTCCTTTTCCTCAAACCGAATATGATCCGACAACAGTTGCGCAAATCGAAGCAGACCCTTCGGGTCGGCTTCCCGTACCTGATCGCGCATCTCTTGATGCTCTTGCAGGGTCCGGTTCACCAAGGCATGTTCACCAGCGGCACGCAGCGCCGACAGCAGCCCTTGCTCTTCTTTCTGAAAATGCGGCTCCAGCTCATGCTCGAAGCGTTCGATCACGTCCGCCCAAATCACTGCGGATTGGTCTTCAGACAAGCCGGCGGCTTTTCGGATGCGTCTGACCAATACCAGGCCGCCATGGTGTTCACTGGATAAGTCGCGTAAAGCCGAAACTCGTTTCATGGTCGTTCCTCCCCCTGGTTTTCTCTACTCTGGTCGTTTTGGGACGCTCGCGATACGTTGACGCGCAAGGCCGCATCGTCCATCAAGTTGCTGATCAACGCCCTGTCATCAGCCATCAACACCTGTACTGCGAGCGACTGCATGAACCGTGAACTCACGCTTCGGATCGCGGCTTTCACCGCCAGAAGTGCTGTTGGATTGATGCTCAGGCCGTCATAACCCATACCCACTAAAGCCATCGCCATGGAGGGATCGCTCGCCATCTCGCCGCATACAGTGACTTGTTTACCTGCCCGGTGGACAGCCTCCACGATATGTTGCAGTGCATGAAGCAATGCCGGATGCAAGGCATCGAGACGAGCGGACACAAGGGGATTAGTGCGATCTATGGCCAGCAGGTACTGCGTCAGATCGTTTGTACCTACGGACAGAAAATCCACTTTATGCGCTAAGGACTCGGCCAGATAGATCGCTGCGGGTACTTCGATCATCGCACCCAGGCGTGGAACCGAGACATCGAGCCCCTCATTCCTAAGTTGTCCCGCGGCTTGCTCGATCAGCACCTTGGCTTGTGCGACCTCGTCCAGTGTGCTCACCATTGGCAGCAACAGGCGCAGATTCCCAAGTCCAACATTGGCCCGCAAAGCCGCCCGGACCTGCGTGAGGAAGATATCCGGGTGATCCAAGGTAAAACGGATGCCACGCCAACCCAATGCCGGGTTGGGTTCATCAGCTGCCAGATAAGGCAGGGGCTTGTCGCCGCCGGCATCCAATGTTCTCAACACCAATGGCAAAGGGGCAATAGCCGTCAGGGCCTGGCGGTAGAGGTCCAGTTGTTCCGCTTCGCTGGGGAACCGCTCGAACATCATGAAAGGCAGTTCCGAGCGAAACAGGCCGACACCGTCGGAGCCCTGGTCATTGGCCCCGGCCGGCAGCCCCACCAATCCAGCATTGGTCAATAGACTGATGCGTTTTCCATCGGTGGTTTCGGCGGGAAGATAACGAATCGGTTCGAGCGCCTCGTTATGCGCCTGTTGCCGGGTGATCTCGGCTTCAACCGCCTCCCGCGTGGCCTGCGCGGGCCTGACATGAACGCGACCCGTGGAACCATTGACAATCAAGGGTTGCCGGTCGAGATACGACAGCGGCACTTCACTGATCCCCATGACCGCTGGAATACCCAGGGAACGCGCCAATATCGCCGCATGAGACAATGAGGAGCCGTGCGCCGACACGATTCCGACCAGGTTGTTGGGCAGCGCATCGCCCACATCCATGGCGCTGATCTGCTCGCCGACCAAGATGGTCGCGTGCGTGCTGAAGTCCGTAGGGCGATTGTTGTCGAGTAACTGGGCAAGAACACGGGCGCCCAGGGCACGGACATCGCTGGCCCGTTGTTGCAGGTAGGCATCGTCCATTTCATCGAAATGCCCCGCGTAGGTCTCGAAGGTCTTGCGCACGGCGGCTGGAGCCCATTGCCCCTCTCTGATCTGCCCGATTACCGACGCTTTGATCTCGGGGCTGTCGAGTATCATGGCGAAAGCATCAAACATGGCACGATCCGCTTCGGGTAGTTGCGCCGGTAGGGAAGAGGCCAGTGCCAGCGTTTGTTGCCTGACCTGGTCCAGGGCGGTGAGAAATCGCTGCTCTTCCGCTTTTGGATCATCGGCCTGGCGGTCGGGAACGGTTTGCAGCTCAGCGGCGGAGAACGCCCAAACACCCGTACCGACGGCAATACCCGGCGCACCGGCACGACCTTCCAGGCAACGGGATTCCGTGTGATCCGGACGACAGGCCGTGCAAAGCTCACCGCTCGCTTTTGCGTAGGCGATGGCGGCGCCGAGTCGAGACGCGAGTGTGGACAGGAAGGCTTCGTCGGCATCATCGAAGCGCCTGGGACGACGCTGCCGGACCAGCAGTACGCCCTGGGTCTTTGCCTTGTGAAGGATGGGCACGCCCAGGAAACCGGCATGGGGTGGCATTCCGGTCTGTGCGAGAAATCCCTGATCCATGGTTTCGGGAAGATGATCAAGGTTGATGGGCCGTCGCTCTTCGGCCACTGTTCCGATGATTCCGCTGCCAAAGCCGACCGACAGTTTGCCGATATGGCCCGATGAGAGGCCATCCGTCGCCGCAACGACGTGACGACGCTGTGCATCGTCTGAAAAATAGACTGTACACACATCGGCCTGCATGATCACACGGGTTCGACGCACAATGATTTGCAAGGCGGTTTCGAGATCAGCCGCCCTGTCCACTTCCCGCACGATACGACCGAGATCGCGCAGGCGCTCGGCGTTGGCATCGGTTGCTGGTTTCATCGCGGTTTCCCGTCAGTGCTCCCCTTTGGTGCGCAGTAGACCGGCCAGCCGGTTTGTACGGGCTCTGTCGGCTTATCATCCACATCCCGCTGCAACACCACCGGGGTTCGTTTAAGTGGTTCCTTGGTAACGCGCATGTACACTTTGATGCTGATAATGATGAATTCCTCGCCACAAACCAACAAGTATAGTCGGGTATTAAACGGCAATATTACTCGGGTAATGCCTATACCGAATTGCTCTACGTCAAATGGAAAAGGTGCTGCAACTGGCTGACAGGTTCACAAGCGAGTGCATCGCCTGGCCTGCCGAACATCTTTTTACTCAGCTAGCGGTCTCCCGCCAAGCCCTGCAAAGGGCGATGGAGCGGGTCAAGGAACTGCCCCCCAATCTGTCGCGATTGATGCGGTTCGTTTCACTCAACCACATCCACAGATTATTTCCGCATTCACCGAGCGCTGAATAGTTACTGTATTTTTTTCCTAATTCGCACCATCCATGCGCTGCTCCCCAGCCGTACTGACCCATCCAAAATCACTGAATACCGTAAAGATCGCCGGCACGACAAACAACACCAGCAGCGTCGCCGTCAGCAGGCCGAACACGATACTGCAGGCCAATGGGATCAGGATCTGGGCCTGCAGGCTGGTCTCCATCAGCAGCGGCGTCAGCCCCGCTACCGTGGTGAGTGAGGTCAACAGGACGGCACGAAAACGCTCCCGGCTGGCGATCTTTGCCGCCTCCGCTATGGGGATGCCTTCACGGGCGCGCAGTTTCAGAAACTCCACCAACAGGATCGAATCGTTGACCACGATACCCGCCAGGGATACCGCCCCCATGATGCTGGGCATCGACAGCTCCAAGCCCATCAGAATATGCCCCCAGATCACGCCGATCATCGCCAGCGGGATGGTCAACATGACAGCCGCGGGCTCAATGTAGCTGCGGAACTGGAAACTCAGCAGGATGAAGATGCCGACCAGTCCGATCAGGAAGCCGCGCGCCATCGAGCCGCTGGTTTTGCTCGACTCCGCCGCCTGGCCTTCCAGTATGACGCTGACATCCGGATAACGCTGTTGTAACCCGGGAAGAAAGTCTCGCCCGGTGGCGGCGAGGATCTGGTTGGCATTGCCCAGCGCCGTATCCATGTCAGCGGTGATGGTGACGGTTCTGACCCCTTGAATGCGCTGGATACGCGCATAACCCCGGCCCATCTCGATGTCGGCTACGGTACTGAGCGGCACCTGATCGCCCGTGGCGGTCACGATGCGAAAACTGCGCAGGTCATCCAGGGTGCTCTGGCTCAGGTCGGTGAGTGCAACGGATATCTCGTAGGATGCGGTCTCGGTCTCGATCTCATCGGCGGTGATGCCAAAGAATGCGGCACGCAGCTGATTGGCGATGGTTGCCGCATCCAGCCCGAAGGCGAGGCTGCCATCCTTCAGACGCAGGCGGATTTCCGGCTTTCCGGGGCGCAGGTCGTCGGCCAGGTTGATGACACCCCGATACTGTTGCAACCAGGCCTGCAGCTCCAGGGAGGCGGCCTTGAGCTGCTTCAGATCGCGCCCCTTGAGGCGGATTTCAATCGCTATGCCGGCCGGGCCCGCCTGTGGTTCTTTGAAGTTGAGGCTGATGACATCAGGAATGACGCCCACCTCCTCTCTCCAGGTCTGCAGATAGTCATCCACTCTGCCAACCCGCGCGTCACTGCCGAGGATATCGACACTGATGGTCGCGACATGGGTGCCTTTCTCCCCGGCATCCAGGTTCTGGTTGTAGCGAATAGTCACATCTCGAACCAGGCTCTGCTGTCCGGGTTGCAGCGGGCTGTAGTGTTCATCGACACGTTTCAATGCGGCGCTGATCTGCGCCACCACGGCTTCGGTTTGCCACAACGGGGTCCCCTGCGGCAACAGCAGACGGGCCTCGAAGGAATCACCATCGATTTCCGGGAAGGCGACCCGCTTCAGGTGTCCGCCCGCCAACATGCCGATGGATGCAATGAAGAGTGCGGCAACCAGCCCGAGAAAGAGATAGCGCCAATGAATGACCGCATCGATGGCCCGGCCCAGCACGTCATGCCGCAGCCACTCGATGAAGGCATCAAAGCGTTGTCGAAAGGCCGGTTGTTTGTCCGCCTCAAGGTTTTGCAGCGCATGTACCAGGTGGTGGGGCAGGATCAGAAAGGCTTCCAGCAGGCTCACCGCCAGGACGGCGATCAACACCACTGGAATCACCTCCAGTATCTTGCCCAGGTTGCCACTGAGAAAGGCCAGGGGGGCAAATACGGCGATCGATGTCAGCAGGGACGAGACCACTCCCGGCATGACCTGCAAGGTGCCGTCGACGGCGGCACGGAAGGCGGATTTTCCCTTGCGCAGCTGGGTTGCGATGTTTTCTGCAATGACGATGGCATCGTCCATCAGCAGGCCGAGGGTGATCAACAGCGCCACCATGCTGATCATGTTGATCGACTGCCCCAGCAGCGACATGATGAAAATGCCGCCGAGGAAGGAGATGGGCAGCCCCATGGCCACCCAGAAGGCAAAACGCAGCTGAAAAAACAGCCACATCACCAGGAATACCAGTACCAGCCCCTGCACGCCATTGCTGGTCAATATCTGCAGGCGATCACGCACCACGGTGGAGCTGTCGTTGGTCAGGGTGAATTGGATCCCTGGTGGTGCCAGTTGCCGCTCACGCTCGATAAAGGCGTCAACCGCGTCGAACACGCGCAGCGTATCCTCCGTCTTGGCCTTGTTGACCTGCAGCAGGGCCGCCCGCCGGTCATTGAACAGGATTTTCTCCTCATCCAGTTCAAAGCTGTCCTGGATGGTGGCGATATCGCCCAGGCGGATTTCGCTGCCGCTGCCGCTGCCGATGATCACCAGTTCCTCCAGCCCCTGCCGGGTACGGCGCTGATCCACAAAGCGGATCAGGTAGTTGTACTGCCGGGTCTCGACCGAGCCTGCCGGCAGATCGATATTCTGCCTTGCGATGGCATTCGCCAGATCACTGATACTGAGGCCGTGACGGCGCAGCATCTCGGCGGAGACCCTGACCTGAAACTGCTGCTCGGAAAAACCGGAAAGGATCACCTGCGAAATCAGCGGCAACACCTGCAGCCGGTCTTTTATCTCCTCGGCATAGGCCTTCAATGCCGGGGGGGCGAGTGGCCCGGTAATGGCGATGGAGACCACGTGGTCGGTACGGCCCAACTGCTCGATAACCGGCAGCTCGACCTGTTCCGGAAAGCTGTCGATTGCCTCGACTGCGCTTTTGATATCGTCCATGAACTGCGCAAAATCACCGAGTTCGGTCATGGTAACGATGGCGCTGGCGCTGTTTTCCAGCGCCTGGCAGCACACCTCCAAGGACACCAGAACAGTAGTA
>RRYU01010022.1_pt1 | contig 14168 bp, 11 predicted proteins | sample 2162651 | NCBI WGS metagenome assembly RRYU01 (sample SAMN10267283, study PRJNA491782) | microbial mat metagenome | isolation source: biomat in the production well | place: Japan: Minami-Kanto gas field, natural gas well KTG3 | collected 2017-06 | reverse complement strand
ATTCCAGGCATTCAGAAAATGCGAGATTGTGCCTATATGAGGTATAATCGGAAACTTTGAAAATCCCGACTTTTGCGTTTCGAGTGTCAAATGCTGGCACCGAATGTACTCCCGTTGTGTTGCCCTAACGTTTTGCATAGCCGGCCCAAAAATGCGCCGCGAAAAGCGCCAATGTCCTCACTGAGTCCGACGCGCATTTTTGGGTCGGCGCTTACGCATTTGTTAGGCCTCTCAGTGCATCTTCAAATTGGTCCGAACATAGATCTTGCGCCATCCATGACAGCGCAGGCGACAGTGTGAAGTCGCAGTTGACACACAGGCCCTCTTTGATAACGATATCTTCTAACTGCAAGTCCTCACAAAGGTCGCCCAGTTTACATACGAAGGCTTCATACTCTCCGCAAACAGGACAATCAAAGTTCCAATGATCTAGCCAGAGACGCTGGAGTTGCTCTTTCTTGTGGTGCGAGAGATCGGCTTGAGCGCTCCAGTCATTTGCAAGTTCGCTCTCCCAGTCAGACATGTAACTGTGGCGACAGCGCCATCTAATGCTGTGGCCGAGTGTATAAACACTATGCGTAAAATTTGCCTCGTGTTCTTTGGCTTGTTTAGCGAAGAATCGCATGGAATATCTAAGGTGCTTCCCCGTTTCCCAATCAAGACATCCGTTTTTCTCGCTACGGTCGAGTAGCGGCAAAGCAAAAGCTTGTGACAGCCAATCGTCGAGTAGCTGGACTCCGATTTCGAGAAGCAAGCGAGCTGACTGCGAATCATCTTTCGGACTGAATCCGAAGTGCTCGAATGTATTCCGGGTGTCTCTGAGTAATCTTGTTTGACTGCTATCGATTGAAGTGAAGTTCGGATGCATTTTATGCGCTGCATCCAAGAGCGTCTTAAAGTCTGCCCGTTTCTCCGTCGACGTATTCAGGCCCGCCTTCAGAGCGCTTTCCAAGGCAGATACAAACGTGGTGAAAGCGTCCGGAAAGCGATGCTGGGATACCATCAGGAAAGATGTGTCAATCTTCTGCAAAGCGCTAAGCAACGGGGCACGCGACTCGATTGTATCGGGCCAGGCCCTAAAGAACAGCAGATTGACGTTACTCTTCTTGGTCATCTGGGAATCTGAAAGGTGGCGTTGCGGTCGCGGCGCGTTCGGGGCCTGACCTTATCTAGTGCCTGAACAGAAACCAACTTTCCTATTTTCAAACAGTTGGTTATAATATGGCCCCATGATTGAAGATCTCGCCGATTTTCGATCGAGAGGGACAGGTAAAATTGTAACCCATTGAATCCTCGATGGCTCGACGGCGATTTCGGCCGGTTTTCGCCGGGGCACGCCATGAAACTTCATCAACTTCGCTATTCGAACCGCTATGCGCAACGTCATCGATCCGCAATTGAAACTCGGCGAGGAGGATATCGCCGCCATCGCGCTGGATCTGCGCTCGCGCGACGATATCCCGCAGTTGCTGCGCGGACTGCAGCACATCTACACCCTCCCGCAGCTGCGCGAGCGGGTGTTCGCGATCCTCGCCGAGGTGCGCCCGCCGGGCGGCGGCGAGGACGGCAAGGCGTGCCCCGAGACCGGCCGACCCGGTCTGTCGCAGTGGGCGATCCTGGTGCTCGGCGTGCTGCGCTTGGGGCTCAATGCCGACTACGATCGGATTCTCGAGCTGGCCAACCAACACACCACCCTGCGCAAGATGCTCGGTCATGCCGACTGGGCCGACGACACGACCTACAATCTGCAGACGCTCAAGGACAACGTGAGCCTGTTCACGCCCGAGCTGCTCGACCGCATCAACCAAGCGGTGGTGGGTGCCGGCCATGCCTTGGTCAAAAAAAGTCCGGACGATTCCCTCGCGGTGCGCTGTGACTCCTTCGTGGTCGAGACCCACGTGCATTATCCGACCGACATCAACCTGCTCTTCGATGCGGTGCGCAAGGCCATCGAGACCAGCGCCGGATTGTGCGAGGACGCCGGCCTGAGCGATTGGCGGCAAAGCGCCTACAACGTGCGCTGCCTGAAGAAAGCCTATCGTCGGGCGCAAACCCTCAAGCACTCCACCGCGCAGGATCCGGAGAAACGGGCCGCACGGCGTGTCGAGATCGAAGCGGCCCATGCCGCCTATCTGGAGTTGGCCGGGGGCTTTCTGATGCGGGCGCGCGAGACGCGCATCCGCCTGCACCTGATCGCCGCGCTGCCGGACGTCCAGCTCGAACCGCTGGATGCCTTCATCGCCCACGGCGAGCGGCAGATCGACCAGATCCGCCGCCGCGTGCTGTGCGGACAGACCATCCCGCATGCCGAGAAGGTCTTCTCGATCTTCCAGCCCCACACCGAGTGGATCAGCAAAGGCAAGGCCGGCGTGCCGGTGGAGCTGGGGCTGCGCGTGGCGATCGGCGAAGATCAGCACGGCTTCATCCTGCACCATCGGGTCATGGAGCGCATCACCGACGATCAGGTCGCCGTGCCCCTGGTGGAGGAGACCGCGGAGCGCTTCCCGGCGGTCGCCAGCGCGAGCATGGACAAGGGCTTTCACAGCCCCGCCAACCAACGCGCCCTGGCCGAGGTGATCGACTTTCCGGTGCTGCCGAAGAAGGGCAAGTGCTCGGCCACGGAGCGCGAACGCGAAGGCGATCCGCGCTTCATCCAGCTGCGCCGCAAACACTCCGCCGTGGAGTCCGCCATCAACGCGCTGGAGGTTCACGGGCTCGACCGCTGTCGCGATCACGGGATCGACGGCTTCAAGCGCGATGTCGCCTTGGCGGTGGTGGCGCGCAACATCCAGCGCATCGGCACGCTGCTGCTGGCGCAGGAGGCCGAGGAGGCGCGGCGCGAGCGGGAACGACAGCGCCGACGACGCGCGGCTTGACCCTTTAGATCGGGCCGGACGCCTCCTCCGAGGGGAGTGGTGCGCCTGCCGCATGGCGGTGATGCGAGTCGTTCTCATTTAAGCGGCTTGATTGCGCGAATGGGCATCGAATGAGGCTCGATTGAATACACTTGACCCCGGTCGCCATTCAGGACGGGGCGCGGGGACGGGAAAAAACGGGGTTTTCGGTCGGGCACTAAATTAGTTTTATTTCGTCACATTTTCAACCGCGATGCCTGCCGCAATCCGGGTCGACGGGAGCGGACAGAGCGGCGAGTCATGACCCACGGGGTGCCTACGACCAACCAGGTCCCGGCACAGACTTCACAGCGTACTAATCGAAACCTCATACACCCCTCCAATCACCACAAACTCATCCTCCCCCTTCAGCATCCCCGGCAGCAACCGATTGAAGAAAAAGACCTTCGGCAGGGGCACCTCCGCGACCAGGATGTAGTCCCCGAACTCGTCGGCGCGCTCGCGGCTGCTGGTGAAGCTGTTGAGGTTGTTGAAGAGGACCCGGTAGCGGCCGCCGCCGAGGGTCTCGAGGATCTCGTGCTCGTCCATGCGGTTGATGCCGCGATAGAGGCTGAGGTGGGTCTCCTCGGGATGGGCGAGGAGCAACTCGTACTGACAATAGGTGTAGAGCAGGTCGAGCTGGGCCTCCAGGGCGTTGGTGGCATAGAGACCCCGGGTGCCTTCGGTGACATAGCGCTGGTAGGCCTCGCTTCCGCGTCCATGGAGTGGACCGGCATGGTGACGGGCCAGCAGGCCGAAGCGGCTCTCGACCCAGCGCTTGAGGATGGCGCCCTCGCGTCCGTCCGAGTCGAACGACCAGCCTCGCGCCATGCGCAGATAGTTGGCGTTGCGCCGTCTCTTCTTGGTCTTGCCGGGGGCAAGCCCCGCCTCGTCGAGATGATCGAGGAGAAAGTGCGCGCTCATGTAGTCCTGAAAGGCTTCGGACCTTGCCCGGTGATCCGTGATCGGCGCCAGCGTCCGGAAGAGGTCGGCGTGGAAGTGACGGATGCCGTCGAGCTCCAGCGGCACCGGGTGCTGCTGATAGGTCAGGCTGCCCAGGATCACCGCGGGGAGGTTGCAGTGGTTGATCGGAAGTCGGGCGTTGGCCGGCAGCGTGGCGCGTGGCCGCTGGGCTTCTTGTTCGCTTTGTCGGTTGTTATCCATACATGCCTTGCGGCTTTGTCGGGGATGCCACCAATCCAGCGGCATCGGGTGACATCAATAAAATATCGTTAAAACAGTGGGCTGGCGTGTTCAGTCATGGTTGGCATATGGTTTGCTGAAAGGCCGGTGAACGCAAATCTTTGTCAACGCCCGCCAGCGCGGGCCCACAGGAGACCCACCCATGGCTATGCGTCAATGTGCCATCTACGGCAAAGGCGGAATCGGCAAGTCCACGACCACTCAGAACCTCGTGGCCGGTCTGGCCGAGCTCGGTAAGAAGGTCATGATCGTCGGTTGCGACCCCAAGGCCGACTCCACGCGCCTGATCCTGCATGCCAAGGCACAGAATACCATCATGCAGATGGCTGCCGACGCGGGTTCGGTCGAGGACCTCGAGCTTGAGGACGTGCTCAAGGTCGGCTACGGCAACATCAAGTGTGTCGAGTCCGGCGGGCCGGAGCCGGGTGTGGGTTGCGCGGGTCGCGGTGTCATCACGGCGATCAACTTCCTTGAAGAGGAGGGCGCCTATGAGGACGACCTCGACTTCGTCTTTTACGACGTGCTTGGCGACGTGGTGTGCGGCGGGTTCGCCATGCCGATCCGCGAGAACAAGGCGCAGGAGATCTACATCGTCTGCTCCGGCGAGATGATGGCCATGTTCGCCGCCAACAACATCGCCAAGGGCATCGTGAAGTACGCCAGCTCCGGCGGCGTCCGTCTGGCCGGCCTCATCTGCAACAGTCGCAACACTGCCCGTGAAGATGAGCTGATCATTGAGCTGGCCCGCCAGTTGGGCACTCAGATGATCCATTTCGTCCCGCGCGACAACGTGGTTCAGCGTGCCGAGATCCGCCGCATGACGGTCATCGAGTACGACCCCACGGCTAAACAGGCCGATGAGTACCGGACCCTGGCCAAGAAGATCATCGACAACAAGATGTTCGTCATCCCGACCCCGATCACCATGGATGCCCTCGAGGATCTGCTGATGGACTTCGGCCTGATGGACGGAGAGGACGAGAACATCGTCGGTAAGACGGCTGCGGAAGAGGCGGTCGCTGCCTGAACCGCGTCTTTCGGTGACTTGTAGTGTCTTCGTTTCGGTTGGCCTTGATGGTCCCTACGGCCCTCGGCTGGACGCGGTTCAGGATGATTCAAGACTTATGGACGGGTTGGCGCGGCTTGGCGATGAAAGCTTTAGGGAGAAAGGTCGGGCTTCGATGAAGGCAAACCCAGGTCATGTTGGAGCGGATTCAGCACCGGGATTGTTGTTTTGAATGGACGCGGCGAGTCGGTGCCGCCGTCCCTTTGTCGTTTCATTTCTCAACGCGCGACCGTCGGCGGATTTGCCGCGGCGCCGAATCGAGGAAAGCCAGTATGTCAGCATTGACTCGCGAAGAGACCCAGGCCCTGATCCAAGAGGTGCTCGAGGTTTATCCGGAGAAGGCGCAGAAAGACCGTGCCAAGCATTTGGCCGTCAACGACCAGTCGGTCGAGCAGTCCAAGAAGTGCATCATCTCCAATCGTAAATCGCTTCCCGGCGTCATGACCGTGCGCGGCTGTGCCTACGCCGGCTCCAAGGGTGTGGTCTGGGGTCCGATCAAGGACATGATCCATATCTCGCACGGGCCGGTCGGCTGCGGTGCCTATTCGCGCGCCGGACGCCGTAACTACTACGTCGGTATGACCGGCGTGAACACCTTCGGCACCATGAACTTCACCTCGGATTTCCAGGAGAAGGACATCGTCTTCGGTGGCGACAAGAAGCTCGACAAGCTGATCACGGAGATCGAGGGGCTGTTCCCCCTGAGTAAGGGCATCAGCATCCAGTCCGAGTGTCCCATCGGCCTGATCGGCGACGATATCGAGGCGGTCGCCAAGAAACAGAGCAAGGCGCTCAACAAGCCGGTCGTCCCGGTGCGCTGCGAGGGTTTCCGCGGCGTGTCCCAGTCGCTCGGTCATCACATCGCCAACGACGCCATCCGCGACTGGGTCATCGGCAACCGTGACGGAGACGACTCCTTCCAGGTCGGACCTTACGACGTGGCCGTCATCGGCGACTACAACATCGGCGGCGACGCCTGGTCATCGCGGATCCTGCTCGAGGAGATGGGTCTGCGCGTGGTGGCTCAGTGGTCCGGCGACGGCACACTCTCCGAGATGGAGTTGACCCCCAAGGTCAAGCTGAACCTGATCCACTGCTACCGCTCCATGAACTACATCTCGCGTCACATGGAAGAGAAGTACGGGGTGCCGTGGATGGAGTACAACTTCTTCGGCCCGACCAAGATCGCCGAGTCCCTGCGCAAGATCGCCGGCTTCTTCGACGAGACCATTCAGGCCAACGCCGAGCAGGTCATCGCGAAATACACGGCCGAGTACGAGGCGATCATCGCCAAGTATCGCCCACGTCTGGAAGGTAAGCGCGTCATGCTCTATGTCGGCGGCCTGCGGCCGCGCCATGTCATCGGCGCTTATGAAGACCTCGGAATGGAAGTGGTCGGCACCGGCTACGAGTTCGCCCACAACGACGACTACGATCGGACCATCAAGGAGGTGGGTAACGCGACCCTGCTCTATGACGACATCACGGGCTACGAGTTCGAAGAGTTCGTCAAGAAGGTCAAGCCCGATCTGATCGGCTCAGGTATCAAGGAGAAATACATCTTCCAGAAGATGGGCATCCCCTTCCGTCAGATGCACTCCTGGGATTACTCGGGCCCCTATCACGGCTACGACGGCTTCGCCATCTTCGCCCGTGATATGGACATGACGATCAACAACCCCTGCTGGATGCAGATGCAGGCACCTTGGCAGCGGTCTGACGCACAGGACAGCGCGCCCATGGCCGCCAGCGCCTGATCGACGAGACCCTAGGGTGCGGCGAGCGCGACGAGCCGCACCCGGCGCGAGCCCGAGCAGCAGCCAGATTTCAGTCCCAGCATGTCGTAGTCCGCAGATTGGCGGCGCGGCAGGAGCACACTCATGAGCCAGACCATCGACCAGATCAAGCCAAGTTATCCCTTGTTCAGGGAACCCGAGTATGTCGACGTCCTCGCGAAGAAGCGCGACGGCGTCGAAGAGCGCCACTCGGACGAGAAGATCGAAGAGGTCTTCCAGTGGAGCACGACCAAGGAGTATCAGGAGCTCAACTTCAAGCGCGAGGCCCTGACCATCAACCCGGCCAAGGCATGTCAGCCGCTCGGCGCCGTGCTCTGCGCACTCGGGTTCGAGAAGACGCTGCCTTACGTGCATGGCTCGCAGGGCTGTGTCGCCTACTTCCGGACCTACTTCAACCGACACTTCAAGGAGCCGATCGCCTGTGTGTCCGACTCCATGACCGAGGATGCGGCGGTCTTTGGTGGCCAGAAGAACATGTTCGACGGTCTGGAGAATGCCAAGGCCCTGTACAAGCCGGAGATGATCGCGGTCTCCACGACCTGCATGGCCGAGGTCATCGGTGACGACCTCAACGCCTTCATCGGCAACGCCAAGAAAGAAGGTCACATCCCGGCCGAGTTCCCGACCCCGTTCGCCCACACGCCGAGCTTCGTCGGTAGCCACACGACCGGCTGGGACAACATGTTCGAGGGGATCATCCGCTACTTCACGCTGAACGAGATGGAGGACAAGGTCGTCGGCTCGAGCGGGAAGATCAACCTGGTTCCGGGCTTCGAGACCTATCTCGGCAACTATCGCGTCATGCACCGCATGATGAAGGAGATGGGCGTCGGCTACAGCCTGCTGTGCGATCCGACCGAGGTGCTCGACACCCCGGCCGACGGTGAATACCGCATGTACGACGGCGGGACCAGCATCGCGGAGGTGAAGGACGGCGCCAACGCCATCGACACCCTTTTGCTGCAGCCCTGGCAGTTGCCGAAGACCAGGAAATACGTCCAGATGACCTGGAAGCAGCCTGCGAGCCACATCAACATCCCAATGGGGTTGGAGTGGACCGACGAGTTCCTGATGAAGGTCTCGGAGCTGACTGGCAAGCCGATCCCAGAGTCGCTGGCCAAGGAACGCGGTCGCCTCGTCGACATGATGACCGACAGCCACACCTGGCTGCATGGCAAGAAATTCGCCCTCTACGGCGATGCCGACTTCGTGCTCGGGATGGTCAAGTTCCTGCTGGAGCTGGGTGCCGAGCCGACGCACGTCCTCTGCAACCATGCCAACAAGCGTTGGAAGAAAGAGGTGGAAGGCGTGCTCGCGGCCTCGCCCTATGGCAAGGAGGGGAAGGTCTATACAAGTGCGGATCTCTGGCACTTCCGTTCGCTGTGCTTCACCGACAAGCCGGACTTCATGATCGGCAACAGCTACGGCAAGTTCATCCAGCGCGACACCCTGCACAAGGGCAAGGAGCATGAGGTCCCCTTGATCCGGATCGGCTTCCCGATCTTCGATCGGCACCATCTGCATCGCATGACCACGATGGGCTACGAGGGTGCCATGTATATCCTCACGACCCTGGTCAACGCCGTGCTCGAGCGTCTCGATGACGAGACCCGCGAGATGGGTGTGACCGACTTCAACTACGACCTGGTGAGATAACCAGCTCGGGCGGCGCTCGGCGCCGCCCGAGGGCGACGCGAGGCAAGCCACTGATGCCCAATGTAATGATCCGTAAGAACGACGCGGGAGACCTGCTCTTCTACGTCGCCAAGAAGGACATGGAGGAGACGATCGCCTCCGTTGAGATGGATGACTCCGAGCACTGGGGCGGCGAGGTCGAGCTGACTGACGGGTCGCGTTGGTATATCGATCCGATCAGTCCGCCTCCGGTGTTTCCAACCACGCTGCGCTTCAAGCGCGGCGAGGAGTGATCCCAAGCCGCGTCCGGAGTGATCCGCGTCGTTTCGAGGTGCGTTCGGCCTCACGCCAAACGAGGGTCTTTGCGAGACGCGGTTTGGGTCGATCGAAGAATCATCAGGTCAAACATCGTTATTGATCGGGATCCGATCAGGAGAAGTGACATGGCCCTACAGATAATCCGCGAGCTCTGCACCGCCTGTGGCGACTGCGAGCCCCTCTGCCCGACCCAATCCATCTCAGCCTGGAAAGGCGTCTACCGCATCGATGCCGGGACCTGCAGCGAGTGTGAAGGCGACGGTGAGCCGGGTGTGCCCCAGTGCCTCGACGCCTGCATGGAAGACGACTGTATCGTCCCGGCTTGAACCGCGCTGGGTGTGATGAGCGGGTTGAGAGGTTTATCGCCCGCTCGTCTCCTCTTCTAGGTCGGTGGGGCGCGGTTCAAGTGATTTTTAGATCAGATGGTTGAATCGCGCACATCGATTGGTGAGACGCCTAGTAACCGTTCAGAAACAATGTGAACAGCCGTAGGGAACAGCCGTAGGGCGGATAAGCGCAGCGCATCCGCCATCAAGCCTCACGCGATCAATCTTGTACTCAAAGCAGACGGGACCGCATCCGATGTCCAATATCAGACTCTCCGACGAGATCGCCCTGCGCATCGGCCTGGCCTCCCGCGCACTTCCGGATCCGGACCCGGCGCGCCTGCTTCGCGTCCTTGCCGACGCCGTGGGACTGCCGCCCACCGCGACCAGGCTCGAGACCCTGCGGGTGAAGGATCTCAAGCAGGCCGCCGACGGTGAGTTGGCCGATCTGGATGCGGACCTGCTCAAGTCCGTGCTCGCCATCCTCAAGGGCGAGACCGGGCAGACGGTCGCTCCGGCTCCGCCGATCGAGCCCTATGTCGAGGGTGAGATGCCGGCGTCGGTCCGTGTCGCCTGTGCATCGAACGGGGGCGAGGCGCTCGACGGCCATTTCGGAGCCGCACGGCGCTTCCTGATCTATCAGGTCTCGGCGGACGAGGTCCGTCTGATCGATGTGCGTGAGGTGGACGAATCCGCGGGGGTCGAGGACAGGAACGCCAATCGCGCCGCCTTGATTGGCGACTGCCAGGTGCTCTATGTCGCCTCCATCGGCGGACCGGCCGCGGCCAAGGTCGTCAAGGCGGACATCCACCCGATCAAGGACGCCGACGGCGGCAGCGCACGCGACCGCATGCTGTCGTTGCAGGCCATCCTGGGCGAGAAGGCACCGCCCTGGCTCGCCAAAGCAATGGGTCGCGCACCGGAGGAGCGGGTCCGGTTCGCGCGATCAGAGGACGCGGCATGATCCATGAGGAGCGCCTCGACCAGATCGTTGAGGTGGTGCGACGCGCGGGGCTCAACGAGGAGACCCTGAGGGCCTTGCGCGAGGCATTCGCGGATCTCCATTTCACTCATTGCAGCGACGACGACATCACGGTCGGACGTCCGGTGCGCACTGCCCACGGATTCAATCTCTATCTGGTGGACGGGCGCGAGCACTGCATGGTCCTGACGAACGACTCGGCCAATGCGACCGGGGTCGTCCTCGCTCGGATCGAAGAGGCGGATTGACCGGCGGGATGTCGCGCCCCATTGCCTCTCGCTGGGCTCGTTCGGTTTGATGTCCGATACCCGCGGCCTCACCCATCAGCCATTCCGAATTCGACTCCTCGACGGCCAGCAAAACCCCGGGACCGCCGACTTCAGTCGGCGAGAATCCCCGAACAGGGGGCAAGCCCCGTCACTTGCGGAGCACTCGCCAATCGCGCCGACTAAAGTCGGCGGTCCCGGGCAACGGGCGTCCTGCCTGGGCGACCGACGTGGGCAGCAAGTTTGGAGCTGCTGCTAGCATGCGCCGTCTGCCGTCAGCGCGTCTTTCGGTGCTAAACTCCGCCGTCCTCTGACCCGGCGTCACCCTTGCTGTTTGCGGTGGCGTTCGGACTGGCAAGGGTTCACCGAGACGGACAGCCTCCGCGTGCTCGACCACAACGGCCATCGCGTCTTCAATCTCTTCACCTGGGATGAGCTGGGCACGCCGATTGTCCATGAGGGTCCGCTCGACGATCTCTACCACCACGGCTGATCCATCTGCTCGTATCCGAGCTCGTCTGAACGCTCAGGGAAGCGCGCTTCGAGTCCTCTGGAAATCCGACCTCGATCCTTTCCGAATTCTTTGATACCCAGTTGCTCGTTCCGGGTGAATGCACGCAGATGATATGCGGATCTCAGCGAGCAACCGTCGCTGATGGCATTATGCTCAAGGACAGACGACGTTCGAATCCCGTCGACGGAGGGCGGCAACATGGATCTCAAGTGGTGGCCTCGGCGCTTCTTCAAGGTTCCCTCGTTGGATGCCCTGCGGCTGCGGCCCTACGGGGATAGTCTCGCCACGCCCGCGGTTGCGGTCTGGCTGGGCTTTGCCTGGGTCATCATTTTGTTGATGGCGAGTATCGAGGGTTTCGTCTGGGGTTTCATCGGCGCATCGATCGTCCCTCAGGCGACGGCCTGGCTCCGCCCCGTCGTGGGCCTCTTCATGTTCGTGCTGATGTTCTCGATCATCTGGATCGTCGACGCCTCGCTGATCATGTCGGAACGCCCGACGCGATCGGGGCGGGGTCTTCAGGTCGATCGGATGGACGAGCGGGGCGCCCAGTCCCGCTGGCTCTTTGGCCTGCTCGTTCGGGTGATGATCGTAGCGGTGTCGCTCTATGTCACCGCGCCATTTCTCGCCAAGCTGATTCGAGCTGACGACATCGAGAGCTACCATCAGAGACAGGTCGAGCAATATTACGCACAGCGGGATGAGGCGTTTCAGGCCCAGCTCTCGGTGCGTGCCAAGGAGGTCGAGTCTCGGTATGAGGGGCTGACCCGTCCGCTCGAGGGCGAGATCGAGCGCCTGAATCGATCGCTGGAGGCCGAGCGGCAGCGCCGCGCCCAGATCGAGGCCGAGTATGCCCCGGAAGTCACGGTGTTGCGGAGCGAGCTTGCCGCCGCGCAGTCGCGTCTCGGTGACGAGATCCATGGACGAGACGAGCGGCCGCCGGGTTACGGCCCCGAAGCCCGCAAATGGGATGCGCGGGCGAATGCACTCGTGGCTGCGCTGGCCACCAAACAGGAGGAGATCGACCGCCGGATCGCTGAAGTGGCGCAGACCATCGCGGGTCTGGAAGAGCGACTTCAGGCTCGGACGGACGAGCTCCAACGGGTCCGTCTTGAGCAGCAAGAGCGTATGGACCGCGTCCGCGCCGAGGTTCTGGCCCAGCAGCCCGAAGAGCTGCCTCCGCGTCTCACCTTCGCGGCGCGATCCAAGGCACTCCAGGCCCTTCGCGAGAGCCCGGATGAGGCTGGTGTCCCGCATTTCGAGACAGTGGACGGCTTCGCCCAAGCCGCCCTGGCGATCCTCTTCTTCTCCCTGATCGCACTCAAGCTGTTCGAGCCCGCCGCTGTGAGGGCCTACTACAGCGAATCCATGCAGTTTCAGTATCGCAGGTACCTGGATGGCGGCCTCGCCGGGATCCCCGGATTCGACCAGCCGGATGATCCCGGGCAGCGGTTGAGTCCAGTCGAGTTCTCGCGCCTATGGCGGCATTATGAAGCCGATCCCGAGGGTTTCTTCATCGACCAGGAGGCGCGGTTGGCAGCGGCCGAGCCGCTCATGATGGAACAGGCCGAGCAGACCTTCACACGGACCCTGCTGGAGCGGCGTCGGGAAAACCTCGATCAGGAGCTGGACATGGCGCGCCGTCGCCGTGAGATCGAGCTGGCGGCCTACGACAACGCGCAGCGACTGCGTGCCGGCGAGCTTCGGGCACAGTTGGCCGACGAGACACGGGCCATGCAGCATCATCGGCGCGTCGAGATCGACCTCGAATTGCAGAAGTCCAGAGAGTCCTGGGAGCTTCAAAAGGCAAAGGAAGAGGAAGACCTGCGCGAGCGCATGGCGACCTTCGAGCAGTCCCGTGAGCTTGCCAGTCTGGATCGGCATCTGCGCGAGAAGGAGTTGGAGATTCAGCGCGAGCAGCGCTGGGAGGAGCTGCGTCAGACCGAGCTGGAGCGTCAACGTCGCCACCAGGAGGCGCTTGCCGAGCAGGAGGCGCGGGTCCGTCGCGAGGAGCGGCAAGAACGCCTCGCCGCGATGCGCGACGAGCTCGCCCGATTGCGCGAGTTGGAGTCAAAGGAGGCGGCGGCAGGCCGCACCCTGCGCGAATCCGGTTATCGGCTGGCGGATGCGATCCAGGCGCTCAACGAGCAGATCGAGTCGACTGAGCGCGAGCTTGCATCCGTCCGCGAACGGATGCGCGAGCTGAGGCAGATCTCTGAGCCGCAGCCCGATGGGCCGGGTGAGCCCGATGGTCTGCGTGAGTCGGCCCGGCCGAAGGGCGGGGGCTTCTGGTCGCGGTCGGAAAAATCCGGCGATGGCAAGCATTCCCGCGAGGCGAAGCGCGAGCTCAAGGAATTGAAAAAGTCACTGGAAGCGCGGAGCGAGCGCCTGATGCAACTCCGCGACGAGCGACGCGCCCTGGAATTGAGCCGGATGACGAGCGAGGGACAGCTGCACGAGATCGATGACCGGCTCGCGGGTATCCAATCGCGAATCCTCTTTCATGAGGATGCGATCGGCGCCCTCCTGGCCCACGACCTCCTGAGGTTGGATGGCCCGCGGGCGTTGGACGGCCCGGTATCGGGCGCCCATGTCGTCAAGACCAGTTAAGCCGCGACGCTCATTTCATTGTGCCCGTGTCGCTTGAGATGTCCCTGTCTGATATGAAGACCCTCGACAGCTACGATCAAATCCCCTACGAGAGCTTCGCAATCCCGGAGACCCACCCGGACTTTCTGGCGACGCTCGGCCGTTTGCTCGGCCTCGCAACCGCCGACCCGGAACACTGCCGTGTCCTGGAGTTGGGTGCTGCAAGCGGTGGCAATCTGATCCCCATGGCCTTTCACCTGCCCTGGAGCGAATTCGTCGGGGTCGAGCTCTCGGCGGAGCAGGCACGGCGTGGGCAGGCGATGATCGCCGATCTTGGACTGACCAACCTGCGCCTGCTGCACCAGGACATCCTCGATGTCGACGAGACACAGGCCCCGTTCGACTTCATCCTGGTCCATGGCGTCTATTCCTGGGTGCCGGAGGTGGTCAGGGAGCAGATCCTCCATCTCTGCGGCCGACTCCTGAGCGATCGCGGGATCGCCTATGTGAGCTACAACATCCTGCCTGGATGGCGTCAACGGGGGGTGTTGCGCGACATGCTCCTGTTTCACTGTCGGGGGG
>RRYU01021578.1_pt1 | contig 14177 bp, 10 predicted proteins | sample 2162651 | NCBI WGS metagenome assembly RRYU01 (sample SAMN10267283, study PRJNA491782) | microbial mat metagenome | isolation source: biomat in the production well | place: Japan: Minami-Kanto gas field, natural gas well KTG3 | collected 2017-06 | reverse complement strand
ATGGTCATAAGGCGCCTCCATTCCTGCCTTCAATCCGGTACTTCCCCAACCCGAATCCTGTTCCTTTGCCTACATGCAAGTATTCGCCGAGGCGAAACAGCGTTTCATACTGTGCGGTCTTGCCGCCAAGGGTCACTTCACCCATCAATCCCCCGAGCTTCATATGACGCTGCTGACGTTGTGAATACCGTTCCCAGTCGTACCAGAAAGTGTCACTACGCACGATATCGACATCCCCGTCAATCAAAGGCAGGTTCCGACTTTCATAAGCCTCTTCCGCTACGCCTTCGCCGTACAACTGGTTCAGCACAAAAGCACGGTGGTAAAGCGATTTCAGGAGTACCCTGACCGATGCGTGATCATCCATGCGGGTCAGCAACTCCTTCCGCTCCCGTCCTAACGATGTTTTCATCCTGAGCGGAGTCTTGAAAGAGAGGGTGATCTCCCGGTCTTCAGTGGCATTTTCCTGACCCATGATCTCTCCAGCCGAACGGATCACGAACCCGCCTGCAAGGTTACCCTCGTCGTACAACTGTTTGCCGTTCTCGTCCTCGACCTCCAGCAACCTGAAACGCCCCCTTCCCCTGCCTATACCGAAGCTCTCCCCGAGAATCATGAACGCATAGACAAAGAACGGCAACTGCCCTACGGCTGTACCAATCAGCACCAGCGAAAAGGATAGCTTGTCGCCCGGCTGGAAATACCCCTGACGGGTAAGGGGTGGCTCGATGATAAACGGATGTGGCGCGTCGCCTCCAAGGCGCAGCCTCTCAGCCGTTTCGCGCGAAACCTTCGACTCGAACACCTTGAAATAGGTGCATGAAGATTTCAAAATACACGGCTCGCAATAGCGGTCACGGGTAATGCAGGTAGCCCGCTTGAAAGCATGCCCGAACCCGCCCCGAAACGCCGAACCCTTGTATTCCGGTAATCGGATTTCCTCCGTCGGTTCAATGGTGAACCGGAACCGGGCTATGGGGAGGGATGTGAAGGATGTGTACATGGTGGTCAGGTATCAAACAAGAACGGGCAAACACATCTGCTCAATAGTAGCCAGAATTTTTTGTTGCTCTTCTGGTATTGGTTCATGATGCAACAAAACCCAACCGAGGCTATCAATTACTGACTCTTTTTCTACTAGCGGTCGTGAAGTCGGAAATGTATCCAAATTTATCGTATATGGGCCATGGTAGTTTTGAGGCTTTCCAATCTTAAACGTCTCCATAAATCGCTTCATAGAATCTTTCAAGCATCGGTTCTCAGGTGTATCGTCAAGCATCATCATGAGCATTACCGTTTTAGCATGAAAGCCGCTACCAAAACCTGTTTTCAGGAGCACAGCACCCTCTTCCATTAAAAATTCCAGCTGTTCATAAAAATGCTCAAGGCCATAAAGTTGGCCACTTGCCTCTGCTTCCAATTTTGCCCTTTCAACCCAGCGCCTGTCATGCCATACCACTTCACGATAAAAACCCTTACAACATGCGTAGATATGGTTTATTATCGACTGCTCCATTGACTCTGCTTTATATTCATCAACAAGGCCACAGTCAATTTCATAAAGGCGTTTTATTTTTCTCTCAAAATCTATCCAGACATTTTCTCCAAAAACATACTCACCATTTGTTTCCTCTCCATTGACCTTATCTATCTGCATTCTTGCATTTAGCATAAAATTCATCATAAGGGACAAATCTGTCGTGAAAACACATCCTGAGCGTATGGCTTCACAGGGATTGTGGAGCTTCTGAAAACCCTTTCCCTTAGAAGCAGCATACCGCTTAAGGTTTACAGCCGCTAATGACCGTTCAGACGAATGTGTTGAACTATCCTGTAGAAAAAGCAGCTTCAGCAAATCATATTTGACATCATGAAAATCAGGAAGGTCAGGTGCTTTTTTCTTAAATCCACAGTGAAATGCTATTTCAACGAGTTCATTGTCAAGCTGTCGAAAAGCCTGCACACTCTTGAGTTCTCCACTATGATAGTTATCGAGAATAGAATCAATATGCCTTATAATTTTTTGTTTTTCCTCAACATTTAGCTGCTTCATTACATTTGCAAGAAGTGCTGTCCTGATAGCACCTTTTATTGTTGATCCTGGAATGTAAACTTGGTGATCAGTTGACTTGAGCTGTTCGTCAATCAGTTTTCCGTATTCATCATCAGGAAGCTCGTATTTCATCTGATAGAGAGAATATTCATCAATTTTTTGCGCAATATCATCACTTAATACAGGATCAATCTTGCGACAGATTTCAAGAATATCGAGTTCCTTCCTGATTCGAATCTTCTGTCTGTTATCTTTTTCTTTTTTGAGTTTTTCTGAGGTTCTTTCAATCTCATCCAGCACGTCATCGACACGCTTATACTTTACGAGAAGCGCAAAAACCTTCTTAATATCGATTCGAAAATATTTCCCGTCAAGAATAGTATAATCGGAAACCTGAAGGGATTTCCCGTTTCCGATATGTAAAGGCGTCAGTGTCCTGATACTGTGTTCCATGGAATATCAGGCTTTGATGTTAAAATAAATAGGCATTCCGTAATGCTGGACACTATATGGCAAATCCCCCTGCATTTCCCTAACAGTGTGATTTATTCCATACGTCTCTGACGATAAAGAAGGAAAAACCGACCCCTCCCTGAACATCAACACCCCATCTTTTTCATGTTCAGCGGAAACATCTCTTCCAAGACGTCCTTTACGCATTTCAACTTCATAGCTGAGCGAATCCGCTCTTGCTTTGAATCTGCTGACCTCATCTGATGATGGAGAAAAAAGAGATAATGTCACGAACTTGTCGGCCACCTCGGGTTGTCTGATAGTTATCTCACTTGAGTCAAATTTGAAAACCCCTTTTCCGGTCGAAATATCCCCACCAAATCCAGTATGCTGCAACAGCCTCAGAGCTGCATCAAGCTGCTCTAATCGCTCTCCATGTACAAGAAAATAGAGTCCGCTGTTCTTCGAAAAAAAGGTCTCCTCAGTTGTAAAAAGCTGTCCGCTGTTATCAATATCGAGTGTCGTCCAGGTGGTTCTGCTTATTGTATTGTGCGAAACAATCTCTTGTTGATATAAAGGTTTTTGATGCTTCCACGTGTCACAGGAAAAAAAGCAAACGTCGTTCAATGTTCCGGCAAGAAACTTTTCAAATACCTTTTTGGAAACGTACTTCACTCTTTTGTACTGCTTCAATCGTTGCAGAAATGCCAACTTTTCTGTTTTTTCAGCAAGCTGCTCGGGAATAGTAATCTCACTGTGAAGTAGTGGCTTGGGAAAATAATAAATCCGTTTATCGCCATCTTCTCTATAAGGAAACGCTGAAGAAATCAGGAAAAATGGATTGTTTCCTGCATAACTGTCTAAAAGCTCTCTAAGCTTTTCTTCAGAATAAAGTTTAGAGATCGCAGTGATAATCAAACCCCATAGTGTATCCGAGCGGAGTTCCGTCACAAGAGATGAACTGGGCTTTAACAGAACAACCCTCATGTTTTAGCCCCGTTTATCTGTTCTTTTACTTTTGCCTCTATATCACCCGCTGATACCTCTGAAAACAGATGTCTGTTTGCTTCGTCAAAATCCGGCATTGGCTCTGAAGCTTTGTTAAATAATTCATTTCCAGCAACATAATCGGCTTGTGTAACAGCAACCGGATCAAGTAACCAGAATTTTATTTTCCCATATCCGCGGCTGCCACTCCCCCCAAGCGTCGAATGTTCAAGCAGCATCATGGCCGACCGGAGATGTTTAAAACTTTCACTATAATCATCTTGTATATCATTGATTTTATACACACCAAGAATCATTTCAAAATCAAAGAAAGAGCCCTTCACCACTCGTTCCATATTACGAGGGTTTGCTTCGGAAGATATACGATCAATAGTATTTTCAGGCTTGTATTCTGTATACAGCAGCTCTGAATCGAGTGAATCCCATCTGTTTTGAGTTGTTGCATCAGGCCAAGCATCGCGCACGATTAATCGAACAGGTCCGCTTTTTTTCACAGCATTTTCTGAATCCCCTTTTGTGCTTTGACTATCATTTCCGGTTGCATTTTGTTGCGCACTTTCTTCCGGGGTTGTTCCTGCTGATCCTTCATCATTTCCATTTCCAGCACCAATACCGAACAAGTACTTGATAGCCGGAGCTTCTGAAGGCTTCCCACTTTCACTATCAACTACACCTAAATGATATTCCAGAAGCATACGCAACTTCCCTTTCAATGATGAACCTGGAATATAGGGTAGTCTGGTTAATGGATCTCTATGAACCGGATTATCCAGACCCCCAATCTGAAATTTCTCTTTTGAACCACCAATATGCAGACCGGTCACGCATTCTATCTTTCCTTTAAGGAATATGTTAGCTACAAATGATGTGCTCATGCTCCTGATCTCCACTATTTGAAAAGTTATTTGTCACCATAAAATTTATGATATGCAACAATCGACTCGACAAAAACAAAAAAATGCTTTATGGCTTTCTTTAAATCGCCAGCCTCCAATGTAGATCTGACAGCTTCATCCATACATTTCGTAAAAGGCTTCGTCTTGGAATTTCTTCCCCCTGCATAAGCCAGCTGAGGCAACAGAAGAACCAGTTGTTCCTTCAACTGGCTATCATTTCTGTCCCGATCATATAATATTTTTAGTTTATTTACAGCTCCGTAGAAGTTTCTTATCTGGTTGGCCTTGATATTGTTCTTGTATCGTAAAGCTTGTTTTTCAGCTATTACTATAAGGTTCTCAATAGGTACTTTATCCAAAGTAGCAGAAAAGCATTTCGAAACGTGACCACCCCTTCCTTTCTCGTATTGCTTTCCTCTACTGTTTATATTTCCGGATGGTTTTGACATTTTTCCTCCTGTCAATTTCTGGATTTACGAGTTTTCAGCAAGATATAGCTGGTAATTATGCTATAGTGCTTGACCATATCTGCCGTTTTTTCCTCAATTAACCGTTTTGCAAACTCTACTTTAAGTTTTTCAATATGTTCGAGTTGACCCTTATCGAATGCATCAAGTTTGCTTCGGGTGATCTTATGCGGTTTTTTTGCGAAAATCCAGGCCAAACGAGCAGATGCACGATGCAGCTTTCTTAGATCTATCGCTCCATTCTCGCAAACAGTATCCCTAATCTGAAAAAGAACACTATGCAGCATTGAGCGCGTATAATGCTGTTTTTTAGGATCAAACAATACCAGAAAATCATCCGCAAGTTTAAGCTGTTGCTTGAACGTGTCCCACTTAACTACCGTACCAAACACATTGACGGCATCTTTGCCTTGCGACAGTTCTCCGAAATCATGATTTTTGGCAGAAGATTCAAGATCTCCTGCTTTTGCGCCAGCTTTCTGTAAAGGATAATGAGAGTTGCAATGCAATATCCCCGCAGACAGGGTAAGAGCAGAATTGCCACAGCTAAAATCTTTAAAATCGTCATGGAGTGCCCCTGCAAACGCAAGAACATTTACCCATGAACCGACAATAAATGCATCATCTCCTCCAGAATAGGTAATGTAACAACAGTGTCTTTTAGCAAGCTGATTGACATGGTGACAAAAAAAATGAATCAGTTCTCGACTGAGCGCCGCTACATGATAAAGGCTTGTTTTCCTGTTTTCATCCTCAAGACCAAAACTAAAAATAGCCCCAAGGTTATCGATATCTACCCGCATAACAGACAAGAGAGGATATTTAAGCGGACTATCCTCGTTCGTACCACGTTCAGCCAGAACGTTGAAATCGAGAATTTCGCCATCGGACTCTCTACGAGGGACAAACAAACCAAAATATTTTAATCCGAACGCCGAGTTATTCAAACCGGATTGCAGTAAAATCTCTAACGGATCAAGGAAAGCTTCAGGAGCTCCAAGCGAAAAAATACGTACCCGTTTTCTACTTAGAAAACCGAATAATTTGCTGATTACCGTCTGTTTATTCAACAATATCCATTGAATCCCCAATCCTTCAAAATGAAGCACTGTACCATCCCCTTCTTCGACATTCACGTATCCTTCATCGAAGACCTCAATCAGAAGACAATCTTTTGTCAAGAGTTCGCCAATTCTTCGAAACTCATTATCCAGAATGTTTTCGTTGTCCCTGTATATAGACCTATCAAAAGAACTGGCAAAAGCATCAAAAATAGACAAGGCTTTCTGTTTTTTCGCCTTGACGATCTTTTTTTCAAGAAGATTATACGTCACACTGAAGTCATCAACAATCTCAACCGGAGCCTCATTACTTTCCAGCACTAACGTCAGGCGCAACTGGAATTTCTCTCGAAAAAAATTGTTGATTCTGATTCGAATTTCTTCGATTGCTGAAATGACCTGCGGATCATTTGGCGCAAGAATTGAAAAATGTCCACCACCCGAATAGAGAATATTTGATTCTTGCAAACCCATACGATGGATAACCACGTCAGCAATCGTATCGGTAAGAAGTGAGATATAGAAGGAACGACCTCGAAGTCTTTTGGCTTTATTTTTTCCTTCAACTGGCTGACCTGAAGAACTATCAGACGTATGATATATGAAGTCCTGAATCCCTGAAATGTCGCCTTTTATAAGAACGTAAGGATTTGTCTTATTTTCTTCAGATAGATTTAATGCCGCAGCATCAACCCGAATTTGGTCAAATCGGGAAAAGCCTTTATCTCCATCCACACCAAGTCGCGAATAATAGCTGGCTATAAGATAAAAAAGAGTATCTGCATAGGCTTGTCGATCAAGCTGTTCAATACCCTTAATATCCTGCTGAAACTTGTCGATCATTTTTGAAGAAATAGTATCGAAGTCAACAGGAACAGTATCGTATGTCCTTACAGAAAGGTTTTCCGGCCTGAAAAATCGTTTTACACACAGACCGTCATCAAAAGAAACCTTTGTCGTTATAGGAACTAGTGGGAATACCTCTTGACCCAGAACAGATTCCAGAAACTGAATGTAACGCTCAAGAGAAAGCATAATAAAGGGCGTGAAAAATTATAAGTCGCCTTTTCTGTTTTTCATCAAATCGGAGGTTATTATAGGATGCCAACGTTTCCTAACAAAGAGGTTTGATAAGCGGATATAATACACACGTATTTTTACATTGTACCGATAATACAGCAGAAACACAATATTTTTTCTTTTTCCCCAAACATTTTAATCATGAAAATTATTCTTGGCGGCCCTCCCCATTCAGGCAAATCATGCTTGAGATATGGTTTGAAAGAAGCCATTAAAAATATTCCGAACTCTCCTTATCCATACGTAATAACTGCCTGTCCAGATGGTGAAGGATGCTGGTTTCAGGAAACACACAACAAGAACAGCAAACTGGCGCAAAAACTGAAACTTCCGTACAAAAGCAATTTCTCAAAAGAAAAAGTGCAAATGTGGGCACAGTGGGTGAGCAACTCTTCCGAACCACTGACCTTCATTGATATCGGAGGCATTCCTGATGAAAAGAATGAAGAGATTTGCAGAACAGCAACGCATGCAATCATTGTGTATGGGAAACTGGACTCTCTCCTACAGTGGAGAGATTTCTGTAAAAGACTTGACATTCAGATCATCGCAGAAATCCACAGTGATCTTCATGGCAAAAATGATGTTCCGTTATCTAAGACAAATGACAATATTTACCAAGGAGCTGTCCATCATCTCGAACGAGGCGATTTGACGATAAAAGAACGACCAACAGTTGTTGAACTGGCAAAAATCATTACTCAAATGGAAAGCGAGAAACCAGATACAAACATAGACACTTATAACATAACCGCAGGCGAAAATAACATTCTCTACTTGGGCATGGGAAAAACAGCGGCACAAAATGATGTTTTGGTTAAGGCTGCTGAAGAAAAACTCGATGCATTGATTGAGAACAGAAAAATCACTGGGGGAGAAATCATTAAGATCTATGGCCCGGCATCGCTTCCTATCGCTTTTGTTTTGGCTCACAAACTCAACCATCTCTATCAGGCTGTAGCAATGTATGATCCAAAACTTTCCAAATACGTAGTCGCAATCGCGCATGGCGGTAAATACCAAGTAGGAGATCTTGTTGACTGAAAAATCATCACACATGAAACACGTCCTTGTTTCCCTTGTTGGGGGTAGAGGCTTGCCAGTAACTTCCGTTGCTCTCCACCTCAAACCGGACATTCACTACCTCATTGTGTCAGAAGACTCAAGCAAAAAAAATGGCGACTGCGATAAAATCCTTGCGGCATTGCCGGAAGCATTGAAACCTTCTGAAACGTTTATCGTGGAACCATATAAACCGACAGATACACTGGAAAGCTGCAAAAAAATATTCCAGAAACACCCTGATGACAACATCACTGTCAATATTACGTCAGGCCCGAAAACAATGGCATTCGGGGCTTACGATGTCGTTAAAGACTCAATATCAGAAAAAGTTGCCCGAGACATTGGCTATCTGGCTGGTGAAGACTTCTTTTGGTTATTCAGAAAAAATCAGACAAAGATAAAAATTGGCCTGAATGACCACTTTTCAAGTTATGGATGGAATATTTCTACCAGGCAAGATGATAGTGATGAAAAGCTGCAATCAATTACCCGGATTTACAGTGGTAACCTGGAAATTGCAACTTCATTGCTACGAAAAATACGAGAAGATAGTCAAGGTAAAGATAAAAGAACGATCACCATCAAAAAGCATATTCTGATTGATAAGGAAGTCGAGCTTTTAAGGCAAATCGAAAATACGGGGATTATCAATAATCTCGACATTTCGACACAAAAACCCAGATTCACCATCAACAGTACAAAGGACGGAGAACTCCTAATTGGGGGCAATTGGCTCGAATACTTTACCTTCCGGCAAGCGATACAAACTCAAAACAAAACAAAACCTCTTTTTGAAGAATGCGGATGGAATATTAAAGGCCATAATAATGCTCACGAAGAACTTGGTGAGATTGATTTTGCAGGGACGTTCGGCTGCCAAATCATCATTGCCTCATGTAAAACAGAAAAGGAACTCAAAAGAATATGGTTTGAAGAAATCAGGGCAAGAGCTGATCAATTGGGAAAAGGCATGTGCGCCCCCATGCTCATCACATCTATTCAAAGAAAAAGCAGATCAAAAAAGGACTTAGAGCAGTATTATAAGTGGCAGGAAAGCACTCGCGTAATTCTCGTTATGGCTGAAGATTTATCTATGTTGCAGGACATTTTCAGAAAAATAAAATCAAGCCGAGAAGACATGCAGCCAAAACACATTCTCTGTATTCCATGGATATAAAAAAACCCAAGCCTTACAATCTGGCTTGGGACGGTGATCAAAGCTCCGATAAAGTTCACCAGACTTTACCATTTTGAATTTTACATCATCGCAACCAGCGTCACTGCTATCCCGGCAATAGTCACCAGAACAGAAATAATGCCAACGATAGAGTTAAAATTCAGCGCTCGCTTGATTTTTTCGTCATTATGCATGCTCACCTCCGATTAAAGAGGGCATGCAAAAGTTGCCTGCATTCGCGGTATACGCAACACCCAACAGAACAACTGACGGCCCCTGTTAAGGAGCGGGTGCCATTTAATTTTACTTTTTTCCCATTAAATCAGCAAAAAAATTCCACTCAAGGCCTTTAAGGCTCACTGGTCGTTAATCGGCTCTCGAAACGATTACCACTTTTTTGTTGCACTTGCTCCACTGAGCACCCCCCATTCGCAACCTGCCAATCATTCATCCTGGTGGACACACCAGTTCGCCTCACTGTAACACTTGCGGCCAGTTTTGCAGCCACACGCTTCACATGGATCTCCGGGTCAAGCCCGAAGATGACCGGTCAGAATAAACGCTCTCCTGCTTCCTGACTCAGAACTATTTCCTCGTTGTTCATTGCTCTCATTGCTCAGAACTTAGCACTTCCCCGTCCCCTTTACTCAATCGGGTCTTCATCTACGGAGATAACTGGGGAGCAAGTACTGAACTTACTTCTGAGTCTCAATCCCCTTTACTCAATCGGGTCTTCATCTACGAGTGGAGATATCGGTAACTCAGCAAAAATGTACGCGAGTCTCAATCCCCTTTACTCAATCGGGTCTTCATCTACACTTGCCAATGAAAAAGGTGGTGTGCTCAATCCGGCAAAGTCTCAATCCCCTTTACTCAATCGGGTCTTCATCTACAAAAAGGTCATTACTCACACACAACAAGCTGAAGGAGTGACGAGTCTCAATCCCCTTTACTCAATCGGGTCTTCATCTACATAACTCGCGACCCGAAAGCGATTACCAGTGAGATGGTCTCAATCCCCTTTACTCAATCGGGTCTTCATCTACCCGGGCTGATCAATGTGCCGTTGTAGCTGTCGATAAACAGTCTCAATCCCCTTTACTCAATCGGGTCTTCATCTACTTATATCCGGTTGTGAGTGCCGGGGGTTCGGGTTTGTCTCAATCCCCTTTACTCAATCGGGTCTTCATCTACTTCTTCGAAGCGCTTGATCGTGCTATACGGATGACCAGAAGTCTCAATCCCCTTTACTCAATCGGGTCTTCATCTACATTACGAGGTTGATGGGAAGAATATCCCACGGTATCACGTCTCAATCCCCTTTACTCAATCGGGTCTTCATCTACGAATATAATGGGCAAATAAAATGGAGGTGAACATGGAGTCTCAATCCCCTTTACTCAATCGGGTCTTCATCTACCGAGCAGCACAAGTTCCTTGCGGAGCGTGGTATAAACGTTGTCTCAATCCCCTTTACTCAATCGGGTCTTCATCTACTTGCAACTTTCTTCGGATTATGTTCAATTCTTTTGGGTCTCAATCCCCTTTACTCAATCGGGTCTTCATCTACTGTACCCTGTGAAACCCTTGTCTGGCGGGCTTCTGCGGGCCTGTTTACACGGAGGTCGGATTTTTCTGCCTCCTCATGATAAATTCGCCATTTTTTTGCATTCCGGCAAGGCTGCATCGTCATGTTTTTTATACACTTACAAGGATTACACGGAGCTTTTGGAAGAAAAATTCTCGTAAACAGTTATAAAACTGTGCGTTATGGTATTTTCAGGCACAGAACAGACCTATCGAAAAAAGCTCCGTGTAAAAGCAGCCATAACGTATTGCTTATCAATACCATACTGTTCATTCGCCGCCGATTCGACTCAATTGTGGATCTCCGAGTAAGATCGGTGAATTTGATGCGCGAGTCGTGCCGCACTTGATGCAGCATCCATACCGGCTTGCGAGAAAAAATGGATCTCCGGGTAAGACCTGTGAAATTGATATTCATATTTCGCGGGTCAAGCCCGAAGATGACAAAAAAACTCCACGCACTCCCTCTTCCTCAACAACACATAACACCTAACACATAGCACTCAGGACTGAGAATTGAGAACTCAGCACTCAGAACTTTCATTCCCCAGCCCACTTTATCCAAGCGGGTCTTCATCTACGTGTCACTGTCTTTGGAATGGCTCGAAGCAGAGTTGTGTTTAAGCAGTTTTATCCAGTTAATGGATCCGTTTTCATCACAGTAGCCTGCTCCGAATTGCATGGTGAACTTATTGATCATCTGGGAGTAGGACTGCTGAAATTCAGCATTTTTTTCTCTTGCCTTGTGTCCCAGCGGTTCAATAATTTCTACAAACAGATCGGAATCACCAGAAATGAACTCCCAGAACTCCTGACCGCAATATTTGAAATAGTCCCCCTTGTCTGATGTCCGGGTTTTTCCATAACAACACCCGTTAACAGCAGTAACATGAATTCCCGAGTTGCCTGTCCTGAGAGTTTTTGCAGCTGTTCTAAAATCGGACTTCATTTTTGCAATCTGACTTGAATTACCCCAGTTTGGCCCAGACTTGATATTGACGATGTAACGTACGCTGTCTTTGTCAAATTCCAGGTCAATACCTGGAATACCGGATTTCCTTCCACCGTAGACTTTCTCATTAATAAAAATAGCCAGCCCCTCAAGCCAATCTCCGAAAATGGTCTCCTCATTCGAAGATATGTGTGCATCGACAAGTCCCTTGACGATCTCTTCGGCAGATAAGAGATGTTTTGCCCTGAACAGATAGGGGTTTTTCCGTTCCAGTATCTTGTTTAGCTTCAATCTGTCAAGGTTCGAGATCCTTTTCTGGTGGAACGTTCCGATGTTGTCTTCAACGTACTTCGATACGTCGCTTGGTATTATCGGTTTCATAATGTTTTGCTTGTTCCAGAAGATAGAGTTCTAGCGGCTTGAGTTCGTCACAGACCATAGAATAATACTCCGGCAAAATATCTATCCCTATAGAATGTCGTTTCATTCTGTTTGCAACGATATTTGTCGTTCCCGACCCCATGAACGGGTCGAGTACAGTATCTCCTTCTTTTGTGAACAGTCTGATAAACCATTCAGGAAGCCCTTCCGGAAATGCAGCACTATGCTTTTTATTATTACACTCCGTTGCCAGGTGGAGAACGTTTGTCGGATAAGCCATTTTCCTGTCCAACCAGTTTGAAATGTTTTTACCGAAACCACTGCCGACTTTTGATTCGTCACGCACTTTATCGGTCTCGCTGAGGTTTTTCAATCTGGTTTTTGACCATTCGCCCATTGGAACCATGACGGCTTTCTGATCCATGTAAAACTGTTTGCTTTTATTGAACTGAATGAGCCGTTCCCAGGAATCCCTGAAACGGTTTGGCCATTTACCCGGATAGCAGTTTTTTTTATGCCAGATGAATTCCTCTGTCCATAGCCAGCCCTGTTGCCGTCTCATTTCCAGAATGAGCTCCATAACGTAGGTACTTCGCTCACCGTTCACTACTTTTTCTTTGATGTTCAGTACAAAGGTTCCCGTTGGCTTGAGCACTCGCATGAGTTGTTCGGCTATTGGCAAAAACCATGCGACATAATGATCAGGATGGATGCCGCCGTAAGTTTTTTTTCTCTGGTCGGCATAAGGGGGAGAAGTGATTATCAGATCTACCGAGTTGTCCGGAATTTTTTTCAGCTCCTCTTGGCTGTCGCCTAAATATAAATCCGTTCTTATTTCCATCTCTCCCGTTCGTTCAAGGGTTACTGTTAACAGGAACAGTTCATACCGGTATCAGAAGCTTGCATAAGTGAGAACATACATTTTTTCTCTGTATTTTTCTTCCCTATCCTGATCTTCTGGATACCTCTAATTGTCGTGAACGACCTGAAGACAAGGCGGACACGCAGGTCCGCCCCTACAGGTCAGCGTCTCAAAACATCTCGTAGATCTCCGGGTCAAGCCACCCAACCCATTCAGTCATGCCGCACTTGATGCGGCATCCATACCGGCTTGCGAGAAAAAATGGATCTCCGGGTAAGACCTGTGAAATTGATATTCATATTTCGCGGGTCAAGCCCGAAGATGACTGGAAAAGTAACTCATCGCTCATTGCCCAGCACATATCATGTAACACCCTCAACCTCTGTAGGCTGTTCGCTGTAAAAATGAATTCCCGTGTCAAGCACGGGAACGACTGGAAAGGGCGAACACACAGGTTCGCCCCTACAACGCAACAATTCAACACCTCAACAATTCAACGCGCCTCAAATCTCCGACTTCTGACTTCAGAATTCCGGATTCTGGATTCAACATTCCACCCCTACTTCTTGCCTTTCTTCGCTTCTAACGGCGGACACCCGCCGTGTGAGACATAATCGATGTACTTTCCGTCCGCAAACGGTACCAGGTTGATTTTGCCGTAGGGGTTTTCACGGTTGAGCCATTTGATGAAATCGCTGTGAATCCATTTTTTGAAGTCACCCTGAAATCCCTGGCCGTCGGGATACATACCGATGAACTGCTTGAACAGCTCGTTGGTAAATGCTGCTTCCTGTCCACCCGCTTTCCAGGTTTTCGTCCCTTCTTTGCACAGGCCGGAATTTTCATCGGCAAGACTGCACAGGTCGCTCTCTTTGGTGAGGTAACCGCAATGACTGCCTTTTTCCACATTTGCAACAACAGCCCATGAGTTGCCGCCTTCCGGTGCAAGCTGGGAAAATTCGGTTGTTTCACCGGGATTCGGTGACCACGCAGGAGGCTGTGAATCCTTCAGGCAGGCGCTGTCGCACTCCCCGATCATCATGAGTATGGGCAACTCTCTTTCTGCCAGAACCTTGCGGTAGTCAGCCATACCGGGCCCGATCAACGGCACCTTCTGATCAACAGGAGAAAGCTG
>RRYU01008875.1_pt1 | contig 14190 bp, 11 predicted proteins | sample 2162651 | NCBI WGS metagenome assembly RRYU01 (sample SAMN10267283, study PRJNA491782) | microbial mat metagenome | isolation source: biomat in the production well | place: Japan: Minami-Kanto gas field, natural gas well KTG3 | collected 2017-06 | reverse complement strand
AACATTGGCGCGGTGCAACTCAACTATGGGTATGGGGTGGAACAGTGCCTGCGTGCGGTTGAGATGATCGAGGCTGATGCGCTCATTCTTCACCTGAACCCGCTGCAAGAGGCGGTGCAGCCAGAGGGCAACACCAACTTCAAGGGGCTGCTGGGCAAGATCGAGGCGGTGTGTAAGGAACTGCCCGTGCCCGTGGTGATCAAGGAGGTTGGTAACGGTATCGGTGCTGATGATGCACGCCGCCTCTATGAGTGTGGGGTGCGCGTGATTGATGTGGCCGGGGCGGGTGGTACGAGTTGGAGCGAGGTGGAACGCTTCCGCCAGACGAGTGACCAGGGTCGCCGGGTGGCTGGGGCGTTTGCCGATTGGGGTATCCCCACTACTGAGTGTATCCGCGAGGTGCGTGCCGCGCTACCCCACGTGACGCTCATCGGATCTGGTGGGGTGCGCACGGGGGTGGATGTGGCCAAGGCGATTGCGCTGGGAGCCGATGTTGTGGGTACAACCAAACCGGCACTGGCCGATTCGATCAGTGAGCGCGGGGCTGAGGCGGTGATCGAGGGGCTGGAGGCGGTGCTGCGCGAACTGCGCGTGGCGATGCTGTGTAGTGGCTGTATTGATCTGCACGCCCTGCGGGCATTGCGTCTGGTTGCCTAGCTCATGCACGTGTCGCAGTTCAGCCTGCGTGATTTCCGCAACCATCAGCGCATTGACCTTCAGCTTGCGCCAGGAATTACGCTCTTCTATGGCCCCAACGCCTCCGGCAAGACGAGTCTGCTGGAGGCGCTCTTCTATTTGGCGACTACCCGTTCGCCACGTAGCCGCAGCGATCATGATCTGGTGCGTTGGGATGCGGAGGGTGAGGCGGGGGTGCTGCCCTTTGCGCGGGTGGCCGCCGAGGTGGAGCGGCGCATGGGGCGGGTGCGCCTGGAGGTGCTGGTGCAGCGCCGCGCCGATGAAGATGGCCAACTCACCAACGGGGCGCAGAAGTTGGTGCGCGTGGATAAACGCCCCGCACGGGCGCTCGATCTGGTCGGCCAACTGCGAGTCGTCCTCTTTACGCCGGTCGATCTGGCGTTGGTAGACGGGCCACCCGCCGAGCGGCGGCGCTATATTGATATTACCCTCTCGCAGCTTGATCCGCGCTATGTGCGCACACTTGCCCAGTACCAGCGGATCGTGCAGCAGCGCAACAGTATGTTGCGCGCGTGGCGCGAACGGCGGCGTCCGCTGCGCGGTATTGATGATGAGTTGGCCTACTGGGATCAGGAACTGAGTCAGGCGGGGGGCTTCCTACTGGCCGAGCGGCTGCGGGCGATCAGCGAACTGAACGAGATTGTGGGGTCGCTCTTCGGGGCAATCAGTGGCGAGCCGCACCCGCTCAGCATCACCTACCGGGCGAGTATGGAGTTAGCCGCTGCTCAGAGCGCCCCGGATCTGAGCCAGCGACTGAGTGAGGAACTGCGCCGCCTGCGCCAAGATGAAGTTGCTCGTGGCCAGACCCTGATCGGGCCACACCGAGATGACATGAGCTTCAGCGTAGCCGGGATAGATCTGGGGCGCTATGGGTCACGCGGGCAGCAGCGCAGCGTCACCCTGGCCTTGAAGTTGGGGGAGGCGGAGTTGATGCGCCAGCGCAGTGGGGAGACGCCGGTGCTGCTGCTCGATGATATGCTGAGTGAGTTGGACAACCAGCGTCGCAGCCACCTCATTGCGGCCATCAGTCGCCCCGCCCAACAGACCGTGCTGACCGCGACCGATCTGGGGAATTTTGGGGCGACATTTCTGGCCGAGATTAGCCGGATGCGGGTTGAGGGTGGGCAGGTCTATCCGGGGTAGGGATGTTAGCTACATGCTACGAGTGGTAGATAGACACGCCCTTGGATATCAGCATCTCCACTATCGCTTGCAGCATCACGTACCAAGCGTACATAGTGGCGTGATCGCAGCACATCACCTTGGGGACCAAATCCATAGGCGGTACTTCCATCACATGACTGCCCGATCTGCTGGAGATTACCAGTCTTGGGATCGCTACGCTGTGCCCCGGCTCCATGGACATCTACTAGTGTATAGCAGGAGGCAGAAGGGGGGCGCTTCATCCAACCAGTAGCGCGCCCAAAAGCGACATAGACACCATATATACCTCCATTATGTAAGGAGATATGGGTGGTAGAACTCCAGTACGATGGCCAATCAGTTTCACCACCCTCATTGGTAAAAGCAGTCGCCTCAAATATCGGATCAATCGCTGCTGAATTGGTGGTATCAGGTGAACGGGTATAGTCGAGAATGCTCTGAAGTTCCTTGGCATTAGGGAGACGCCAATCATTGTATCCAAGGTAAGACTCAGCATTTTTGGCAGCCACCCAAGCTAGGGCTTCTTGCCACGTCATTGCCATACCACTATCTGATTGACTCCACATCAATCCAGTAGCCTGATCGGTAATCGTCTGATCCCCGTGATCCACAAACGCATTCACCCCATAGTCCGTATTCCCCCGCACACACTGAACAAAGAAGGTCTTCTCAGCAATGTCAGGAAGGTAGAGATCATAGCCCTTAATGCGGCCATCAGCAAAATTGACTCCAAAGAGTTTGGGTTGGGGTGATCCGCTTGGGTTGGTGGCATAGAAAGTGCTTGAGGCATACTGGGCATCAATAAGCCGCTCATTAGCACTCGTATCACCATAGGAGAAGATGAAGACATTCGTGTCAATGAAGGGGATAAAACTAGATGTATCAGTACCACTCACACCACTAGGGTCAGTACCTTGGAAATTGATCAATGAGTAGAGTTCTTTAATTGATGGCAAACGCCAATCATTATACCCCTGATAAGTAGTAGAACTCAGATTGGCACAGTATGCCTCAGCGCCACTAACTGTCAGCTTATCATTTACATTGATGGTGTTATCACCATTTGTATCGGGGCTACGCTCCCATGTTAATCCCGTCACCTGATCTGTGACCGTCAATCCATTCTCACTCAGCATATAACTGGGTGTGCGGCCATTATGTTGAGCATCCTGGCCATAAAACGCACTACCGACATCAGGGCATGGTATGACAGCTTGGGAGTCGTAGCATGTCGTTTGGCCAGTATCAACAATCGGGTAGGTGAGAATTGATTGGGGTAAGGCGGTAGTTGGTGTTGGCGCAGGTACAGCGGAGGGTACCTGCGCAGGTACAGCGGAGGGTACATTTGGCGGAAGTGTCGGACGAGATGGGGGTTGCATACCAGCACTAGTCGGCGTACAGGAGATCAGGAAGAGCACCAAACTAAGCGACACAAACAGGATCATCTGCCAGATTCGGGATGAAGAGATTCGGTGCATGGGGGTCTCCTTCGACGTAGGCTACTCAACCTCCTCCACCTCCGCCGGGATTGGCTCGCAGCGCCCATAGGCTTCGGTGAGTACCCGAATCCCAAACGCGAGTCCGGGATCGGCCAGAGCCTCTTCGCGGAAGCGCCACGTCCAGTTGCGATCCGCCCGTCCAGGTGTGTTCATCCGTGCATCACTACCCAGGCGCAGGATGTCTTGCAGCGGCACCACGGAGATCTGGGCCACCGACATGAGCGCGAGGCGCATGAGATCCCAGGCAATATCGCTGCCATCGCGCCCGATGTAGAGGCGCACCTTCTCGCGCTCGGCCTCGGAAATATCCTCGAACCAACCGAGTGTGGTGTTATTGTCGTGGGTTCCGGTATAGACAATCGAGACCGGGGCGTAGTTGTGGGGCAAGTAGGGGTTGTGCGCCGTATCGCCAAAGGCGAAGTGCAGCACCTTCATACCGGGGAAGGCGAACTGCTCGCGCAGCGCGTCCACATCGGGGGTGATCAGGCCCAGATCCTCGGCAATGATCGGCAACTCACCCAGCGCATCGCGCAGGGCGTTGAAGAGCGCGGCTCCCGGCCCCTTGACCCACGTACCGTTGATGGCCGTGGTCTCAGTAGCGGGTACCTCCCAGTAGCCAGCAAAACCCCGGAAGTGATCGAGGCGCAGAATATCCACCAGGCTGAAGGTCTGGCGCAGACGCGCCACCCACCAGGCGTAGCCATCTTTGGCCATACGATCCCAGCGGTAGAGCGGATTGCCCCAGAGCTGCCCGGTTTCACTGAAGTAATCGGGCGGCACACCCGCCACCACGGTTGGGTTGCCCTCAGTATCGAGGTAGAAGAGCTTGGGATTCGCCCAAACATCGGCGCTATCGTAGGCCACAAAGATGGGCGCATCACCAATGATCTTGATCCCCAGGCCGTTGGCGTAGGCTTTGAGCGGCATCCACTGGTGGAAGAAGAGGAACTGGAGGTACTGCTGTAGCGCGATCTCCTCGGACAGATCCTGCTTGGCCGTGCGCAGCGCCGCCGCCTTGCGCGAGCGCAGATCGGCAGGCCAGGTATTCCAACTCGCGCCGCCGTGGTGATTCTTGAGCGCCATGAAGAGTGCGTAGTCATCCAACCATGCCGCTTGCTCCGTACAGAAAGCAGCGAAGGCATCGGCGAGGGTGGGGTTCTTCCCGGCGCGCAGATGCTGGTAGCTGGAGCGCAGCAGGTTCAGTTTGAACCCGATCACACGGCCATAGTCAATATGATCCAGACCCAGATCGCCCGCCGCAGCGGCAGCCGCTTCAACCTCGGCCTGCTCCAAGAGGCCCCCTTCGATCAGCAGATCGAGACTGACGAGGAAGGGGTTACCGGCAAAGGCGGAGAAACACTGGTAGGGCGAATCGCCATAGCCGGTGGGGCCAAGCGGTAGTACCTGCCAGAGCGTCTGACCAGCAGCGGCCAGGAAATCCACAAAGCGGTAGGCCGCCGCTCCGAGATCGCCAATCCCCCAACGACCAGGGAGCGATGTTGGATGCAGTAGGATGCCGCTGGATCGGGAAAAATTCATAGATTACCTCCATAGGTAGAATATGTCGGCATTGTAGCACACCCGACTCAGGCTGCATAACTGGCAAGGCTAGTACTGAGATCTGCCAATTCAGATCCACTGATCACGCCATTCAACGTTACCAAGGCGCTACGCAGGCGTGCCACTTGGGCCGATGTGGGGCGTTGGGTGGTCATGGCCAGCATAGCCTGGATGATCGCGGCATAGGAACGCGCCATATCATCCGGGGCAGTAGGCGTAACCTGATCGAGGAGTGTGGTCATCTGGCGGCGCGCCCCGTCCCAATCCACCACATCGGGCATCTCGCTGAAGAGATCGATCAGGCGCAGGCAACGTTCAACCTGTTCGCGGGATGGTGGCGGTTCAGGTGGAGCGGAAGGAGGCACTGGCAACTGCGGTTCTGGGAGGGCAGGCACGCAACGCCCCGATACATGGGCAACCAGGCGATCAAAGCCTGCTTGTAGCAACTGTTCAATCTCGCGGGTATAGTTGAGCCATGCCCCCACCTGCATACGGAAGGGATCGGGGATGTCGCGTTGGCGACCCGCCAGTTCACCCAGGCTGAAGATGGTAGCGGTGGAATGGCGCGAGCGCAACACGCGCGCCACGCCACTGTCGGTGGCGAGGAGCAGGTGCGCCTCGGCGGCCAATTCGGGGGTGAGCGAGCGGGCGTGGTGTTCACCCAGCTCTATCCCGAAGATAGTCATGGCATCCCGCGCCTCCGGTTGGGCCGGTTCGTTATCGTGGCCAACGACACCCGCCGATGCCACGCGCCAATGCAGGTCGTGGCTGGCAAGCATCCGACGGAGCAAGGCGGCAGTGATCGGTGCCCGTCCGGTATCGGCAGCACCAACGATTAGGATCAGCGGTGGCTCGGTACTGGTTGTCATATGCGTGATAATTATGATGGCGAGTGCTGGATGTATGATAGCACTGATTGACAGCCCGCAAGGCATCGGCTATACTCAACCCACAATTTAACGTAGATTATATGTAAGCGGCGCAGCTTAGGGGGATGTTCCTCGCAAACAGACCCGGCTGCCGTATGTGCTTCTTCCACGCGGGAGGTGACGAAAACGGTTTCGCCACCTTCCGCGTTCTGTTTTTTCCGCCGGTTCAGATACCCACGAGGAGTCCTATGCAATCGCTACGTGTCCGCTGGTCTATCCTGCTGATGCTGGCTCTGAGCATTCTGCTCGCCGCCTGTGGCGGTGCCCCCGCCAGCCAGCCTACTACCGCCCCCGCTGCTGCGACCGAAGTAGCCACTGAGGCTGCGACCGAAGTAGCCACTGAGGCTGCAACTGAAGTAGCCACTGAGGCTGCGACTGAAGTAGCCACCGAGGTTGCGACTGAGACGAGCGCCGAGCCATACGTCTTTGGTATGGTGCTGGTTGGTACTACTAATGATGGTGGCTGGAACCAGGCTCACTACGATGCCGCCAAGTATGTTGAGGAGCGCATCCCTGGCTCGAAGTTCATCTTTATTGACAAGCTGAACTCGGCGGATCGCCCCAATGTCACCACTGAGCAGGCGATTGATGAACTGCTGGCCCAGGGTGCTCAGTTTGTGATCACCAACTCGGCCGAGTTTGGTGATGGCACCAGCAATGCTGCCAGCGTGAACCCTGATGTCTATTTCGTGCATGCTTCGGGTGATGGTGTGCTGGCTGGTACTGCGCCATCCAATGTCTCCAACGTCATGGGGCGGATGGAGTATGGCAAGATGATCGCCGGGTGTGCCGCTGCCCTCCAGACCGAGACTGGTAAGATTTCCTACCTTGGGCCACTGATTGATGCCGAGACCCGCCGTCTGGTCAACTCGACCTACCTGGGGGCTAAGTACTGTTGGACCGAGGTGCGCGGTAAGCCGATTGAGGAACTGAGCTTTAAGGTGACGTGGATCGGCTTCTGGTTTAACATCCCCGGTGTCACACTTGATCCGACCCAGGTCGCCAACGATTTCATCAATGGTGGCAGCGATGTGATCATTTCGGGCATTGATACGACCGAGGCGCTGGTTGAGGCTAACAAGGCCACCGCTGCCGGCAAGCCGGTCTTTGCCATCCCCTACGACTACGAAGCAGCCTGTGATCAGGCTCCTGAAGTCTGTCTGGGTGTGCCCTACTTCAATTGGGGGCCGATCTACCTGGAACTGATCAGCGCGGCCAAGGAGGGGAACTTTGAGCAGCGTTGGGATTGGATCGCCCCGGATTGGAGCGATATGAACAATCCTGACACCAGCATTGTTGGCTTTGTGAAGGGTGATGCGCTGACAGCAGAGAATGCCGCCACCCTGGACAACTTCATTGCTATGCTGGCCGATGGCAGCCTGAACCTCTACACCGGCCCGCTCAACTACCAGGATGGCACGCCCTTCGTTGCTGAGGGTGAAGTTGCCGATGATCAGATGATCTGGTACACCGAGCAGTTGTTGGAGGGTGTTGAGGGTCAGAGCGCGCCGTAAGGGGTGCGCTGGCTTCGACAGGCTCAGCCAGCGCGCCGCTGGCTGAGCTTGTCGAAGCCAGCCGAGTTTGTCGAAGCCATGCGGCGCATTAGGTAGCACCGGCTTCCAGCCGGTCACGATACCGGCTAGAAGCCGGTGCTACCGTATACCATATCGAGATCCCACCATGGACGTGCGTATCCACAAGCTCACCAAGATCTTTGGCAGCCTACGCGCCAACGATGACATCAACCTCTCCTTTGCCGGTGGGCAGATCCATGGAGTACTCGGCGAGAATGGGGCCGGCAAGAGTACCCTGATGAAGCTGCTCTCCGGCTTTCTGCGCCCGGATGCGGGTGAGGTGTGGCTGGATGGGAAGCCCGTTGCTCTCGGTGATCCGGGGGCGGCGTTGCGCGCCGGGGTGGGCATGGTTCACCAAGACCCGCTCGATCTGCCGGGGTTTAGCGCGCTGGAGAATCTGCTCTGTGCGGCTCCCCGTTCTGCCTTGCCCAATCGTAACCAAGCTCGTCAAACGCTGGTAGATCTGGCTGCGCGGTTGGGGTTTAGTATCGCCCCCGATGATCACGTGGCAACGCTGACGGTGGGGCAACGCCAACAACTCGAAATTATTCGCCTCTTGGCCTGTGGCGCACGGGTGCTCATCCTGGATGAGCCGACCACTGGTATCAGTGCCGCCCAGACCCAGGCGCTCTTTCATGCCCTGCGGCAACTTGCCACTGAGGGTAAGACGGTGCTCTTTGTCTCGCATAAGCTAGATGAAGTGGCCGCGCTCTGCCATACGGTCAGTGTCCTGCGCACGGGGAAGGTGGTGGGTGCGGGCCAGATGGCGATGCCCCAACCACAGGAGCACCTGCTCCAACTGATGTTTGGGCCAAGTAGCGCCGCCGCTTCTCCTCCCACGCGCAGCCCCGTACAGCATACCGATCTGCCCGCATGGCGCTTGGATGCGGTGACGGCGCGCGAGGGTAATGTGACCCTCAACCGGCTCAACCTGAGTATCCCGGCAGGTGCGGTGGTGGGGCTGTCGGGCTTGGAGGGTAGCGGCCAGCAGATCCTGTTGCGCATGCTGTGTGGGCAGGTGCAGCCCGAAGCGGGCCGGGTGTTGCTCGCCGGTGTTGATCTGACTACAGCGGGAGCAGCAACATTCCGGCGGCATGGGGTCGAGTATCTCCCCGCCGACCGGCTGGTGGAGGGGTTGGTTGGCCCGTTGACGCTCACCGATCACTTTGCGCTGCTCTCACAGGATCGCGTGATCATCAATCGGCGGCGGGCTGAGTCGGCGGCGCGCCACGCGATTGCCGAGTATCAGATCAAGGCAACCCCGATCAGCCCGATTATGTCGCTCTCTGGTGGCAACCAGCAGCGCGCGATGCTCTCGATGGTGCCCGATACAGCCCGCGCCCTCGTCTGCGAGCAACCCACTCGTGGCCTCGATATTGCCTCGGCACGAGCCGTCTGGGGGCGGCTGCATGCCCGCCGCGATGCGGGTTGTGCGGTGGTCTTTGCGAGTGCCGATCTCGACGAGATTCTGGACTATAGTGACTACATTCTGGTCTTTTTTGCCGGACGAGTCTCACGCCTTATTCCGCGTGCCGAGTTGCATGCGGCGCGTCTGGGTGAACTGATCGGTGGGGTGGATTTTGCCGAGGTAGAGGAGCAGGCGGCATGAAACAGCGACGCATCGGCGGCATGCAGCGCGGGGTCTTCTTTGGGGGTGTGGCGCTGATCGGGGCGCTGCTCTTCACCAGCCTGGTGCTGCTGAGTAGCGGCGTCAACCCCGGCGAAGCCTACCGACTGATCTTCTTTGGCAGCTTCTCCACCCCCATCCGCATGAGCGATATGATCATGCTAGGGGCACCGTTAATTCTCTGTTCGGCGGGGCTAACCATGACCTTCGCGGCGGGGTTGTACAACCTGGGCATCGAGGGTCAGATGATCATCGGGGCGGTAGCGGCGATGCTGCCCTTGCGCCTACTGAGCGATCTCCCCGTACCGATGCTGTGGCTCCTCGCCTTTGCATCGGGAGCCGCCGGTGGGGCTGCGTGGGCATTGTTGGCGGGTTGGTTACGCATTGGGTTGCGGGTGAATGAGATCTTTGCGGGCCTCGGCCTGAATTTCCTGGCCAGTGGCATTGCGCTCTACCTCGTCCTCGGCCCGTGGCGGCGCGCCGGACAAGCCTCGTCCTCCGGTACGCAGCCGCTCCCCACCGACATGTGGCTGCCCACCCTCGACAAGCTGCGCCTCGCCCCTGCTGCCCCGATCATCGCGCTGCTCGCGCTGGGACTGATCTGGTTCGCCGTTACCCGTACCCGCTGGGGGTTGGAGTTGCGCGCCGTCGGGATGAACCGCCAAGCCGCTGAACGGATGGGCATCCCCGCCATTCGGCGTCTGGCCGAATCCTTTGCCGCCTGTGGAGCCATGGCCGGGTTAGCCGGAACCATCCAGGTACTGGGAGTCTTCCACCAACTCATCCCTAGCATCTCTAGTGGGATCGGCCTCCTGGCGCTGCTCGTCGTGCTGCTCGTGCAGGCCAACCCAGTGTGGGTCTTACCCGTGGCTGCCGCCTTCGCCATGTTCACCGGAGGCAGCCTCCAAATGCCGCTGGCATTAGGGGCAGATAGCAGCATTGCCGGGGTGCTTCAGGGCGCGATTGTGCTCTTCGCCCTGCTTGGACGTGGCCTGAGTATGCGCAAGTAGAGTATCCGCATGAACCAGTTGATCATTGACATTGCCGCCATCCTCGCCGCTGCCACCCCACTCATCTTTGCCACCATGGGCGAGACAATCAGCGAACGGGCGGGGGTGGTGAATCTTTCGCTCGATGGAAGTATGCTGTTGGCGGCGATGATCGGCTTTGCGGTGGCACTCACCACGGGCAGCCTCCTGGTCGGCTTCGCCGCCGCCGCCATGACCGGGGCTATCGTCGCGTTGATCCTGGGCGGACTCAGCCTGAGTCTCGGCCAGTCGCAGACAGCCGTGGGGTTTGTGCTGGCGCTGCTCTGCACCGATCTCTCTTCGTTCCTGGGCGCACGCTATGTGCGCGTACCGGGGCCAGCCGTTCCGCACACGCCCATCCCGGTACTAAGCGACATCCCGCTGATCGGGACTCTCTTCTTCAACCATGATCCGCTGATCTATAGCAGCTTAATCCTCATCCCACTCGTCTGGTGGTTCCTCTTCCACACCCGTACCGGGTTAGTGCTGCGTGCGCTTGGAGATCGCCCACAGACCGTCTACGCACGTGGGGTACCGGTGGTACGCTTACGTTACCTCTACCTGATCATCGGTGGAGCACTGATCGGCATTGCCGGGGCGGCCTATTCGCTCGATCTGAAACAGGGCTGGAGCTACCGCCACACCTTCGGTATGGGCTGGATCGCGCTGGCAATTGTGATCTTTGGTGGCTGGCAACCATGGCGCGTCGCCATCGGCTGCTACCTCTTCGCCGCACTACAGGTGATGGCCTCGCGCTCCCAGAGCATCATGCCGGGGCTACCCACCCAGATCTTCCAGGTAGCACCCTTCGTGCTGATGATCGTGGTGCTGGCGCTTGTGAACCTACTCTCCAGCCCCAACACCGTCCGCCGACTAAACCGGCTACCAGAGCCAATGCGCCGCCCCGCCGAGCGGATCGTGGCCTGGTTGGCCACACCTGCGCCCATGGCGCTGGGGCAGCGGTTTGAGCGCCCGTGATGGTGTGTCACGGGCGCGACAAAGTATCTATATTTGAGACTCCTCAACCCCCACCGGAGATGCCTACAACCGCCCCTGAGCCTTCAGACGCAGGTAGGTATTCACCACCGAGATCGTCAATTTGTCGGCGGACACATCCACCGGGATCACGCCACTGCGGGTGAGCGTGTCGAGGATGGTCTGGCGCTCATCGCGCAGATTCTCCGCCACCGCCCGCGTATAGGCCGCCTGCGTGTCGGGGGTGTGCATACCCAGTGCGGCATGCACGTTGGGGTCACTGATCATCACACACATCGGCAGGTGGCGCTTGCCCAACCGCGCCATGTGGGCGATCAGTGGCCGCGCCGCTTCGGGCGTGGCTAGGTCGGTGAAGAGGATTACGAGCGAACGCCGCCGGATTTTCCGCTCTAGGTAGGCCATCGCACTGCTGTGATCCGCCTCAACTGCCTCGGCCTGCACGTTATAGAGCGCCTCGATCATACGCTGGAACTGGGTGCGCCCGCGATCTGGAGCTAGGAAGGTGCCGACCTGATCGGCAAAGGTCAGCAACCCCACCTGATCGCCCTTCAGGGTGGCCACATAGCTCAACAGCAGCGCCGTGTTGATGACATAATCGAGCTTGGCAATCTCACCGATGGTAGGAGCCATCAGCCGCCCGGTATCAATCAGGCAGATCACATGCTGGCTGCGCTCGGTCTCAAACTCGGCTGCAATCGGCCGCCCGCGCCGCGCTGTCGCTTTCCAGTTGATGTGCCGAAACTCATCATCGGGGGTATACTCGCGTAGGCGCGCAAACTGGCCGCCCTGCCCATACACCCGCGCCGGACGCAGCCCCTGTTCGTACAGGAGCCCCTTGCGCGCCAGCAGATCATACTTACGTAGCTCCAACACATTCGGGTAGACCTGCACCGCCGCGCTGGCTGCGTAGCGCACTTGGCGCTGCACCAGCCCAAGGAGGCTGCGGTAGCGCAGTACCACATCCCCGAACTGGTAGTCGCCACGCTTGAGCGGACGCACATGGTAACGCGCCTCGTACAGTTCGTAGCCCGGTACAACCCCGTTCAGAAACTGCGCATCACTGGGGAAGCTCTCCGGGTACTCATCACGCAACCGAAACGTAAGCGCATGGCGACTCGCATTCGTGATCAGTAGCGTCACCAAGTTCTCCGTCCCCAGCGAGAGTTTCTGGTCGTTGATGCGCTCCACCGTCAGCACGTTCGGCTTGGGGGTGATCACCAGGTCACTCACGACCATGCCCACCACCAGCAGCAGGTAGAAGCCCGCCAACCAGATCAGTGGCGCGATCAACGCAGCCCCTCCAATCAGGGGCACGGCGAGTAGGAGTAGGATGAGTAAACGCGGTGTTGGCAGCATGGTGTATAGTATACCCGACACCGGCATTCTTTCCATCCTGGGGGAGACCTTGAAGACCCAACAGATCGCCCAACAACTCCGTAGCGAGGCGGCCAAGGTTCTCGTTGGCCAAGAAGACGCCTTCGATCTCCTCTTCGTCGCCATGCTCAGTGGCGGCCACGTGCTGCTCGAAGGCCCACCCGGTACCGCCAAGACCCTCATGGCCAAGACGTTAGCTCGGCTACTCCATGCCGAGTTCCGCCGTGTGCAGTTCACTCCCGATCTGATGCCCTCGGATGTTGTCGGCACCCAGATCTTCGAGATGGGAACCAGTCAGTTCCGCCTACGCAAAGGCCCCATCTTCACCCAGGTACTCCTCGGCGATGAGATCAACCGTGCGCCCGCGAAGACCCAGAGTGCGCTGCTCGAAGCCATGGAGGAGCGCCAGGTTACTATCGAGGGTCAACGTTTAGCCCTACCCGATCCCTTCTTTGTCGTGGCAACCCAGAACCCGATTGAGTATGAAGGTACCTACCCGCTGCCTGAAGCCCAGCTCGACCGCTTCCTCTTCAAACTGCTGATTGACTATGCGCCCCAAGAGGTGGAGATCGAAGTGCTGCGCCGCTACCATGCCGGGTTCGATGCCCGCCAACTCGATGCCGTCACGCTTCAGCCGGTGATCGGCCCGAACGAACTGGCCGCATGCCGTAGCGAGATTGCTCAGGTACAGGTGGAAGAGGGGGTCATGCGCTACATCACCGCAATTGCCCAAGAAAGCCGCAAAAGCCCCGATCTGACGCTCGGAGCCTCGGCACGTGCGAGTATTGCGCTCTTCCAGACCACCCGTGCCTACGCTGCCCTACAAGGCCGCAGCTTCGTTGTGCCGGATGATGTCAAATTGCTGGCCAAGCCGGTCTATCGCCACCGCATCATGCTCCGCCCGGAGGCCGAAATTGAAGGGCTAACCCCTGATGCGGCAATTGCGCGGCTCCTGGGGCGGCTTGAAGTACCGCGCTAGGGGAGGAATCTTTGTTGGTTGGTGTTTGGCGGCGCAGCCGCCAAACACCAACCAACAAAACAACCTTACCCCTCCGGGTTGAGCAAAAACTGAGCCGTATCGGCCAGCACATTCGACTGTACCGGCTCCTCCACAATCGCTATCGTCCAATCGCTGGCATAGGGCACCGATTGGAGTTGGATCATCGGCAGCGCACTCGCGATAATAATGGGCGTATTGGCCGTCTGCTCATCAGCACGTAGCCGCTCGATCACCTGCTCCTCTGCTGTCTCTAGGCCGGGCAGCGCAATCACGAAGATATTTGGCATCTCAGCGGGGAGGCTGTCGGGGGTTGCGGTCGTCACAGCCCAATCGCCCGTCAGCAACGCGGCGAGCCGTGAGCGGGTCGTATCGTCACTAGCCACTACGACGACAGAAGTAGGCATGAATCTTCCTCCCTAAAGTCCAGGCTCTGCAATCATGATTACTCATCAGACGATGGTGCGCCCATCACATTAAAGCCCGCATCCACATACATCACCTCGCCGGTAATGCTGTTGGCGAGATCCGAACAGAGGAAGAGTGCGGCATTCCCCACATCCTCAATCGTCACGTTGCGGCGCAACGGGGCTACCTCGGCAAAGGCGCGGTGCAGGCTGCGGAACCCTGCAATACCGTTGGCAGCCAGCGTGCGGATCGGCCCAGCACTGATCGCATTCACCCGAATACCGCGTGGCCCTAGATCCGCTGCGAGGTAGTAGACACTCGCCTCCAGCGCCGCCTTG
>RRYU01004756.1_pt1 | contig 14191 bp, 17 predicted proteins | sample 2162651 | NCBI WGS metagenome assembly RRYU01 (sample SAMN10267283, study PRJNA491782) | microbial mat metagenome | isolation source: biomat in the production well | place: Japan: Minami-Kanto gas field, natural gas well KTG3 | collected 2017-06 | reverse complement strand
GGGTAAAACTGGTGGAAAGACCATCGATTATTGTGGTCACTCTCACTTTGGCTGGAACAACGCAGTCAGGCCCTGCATGGCAAACAAGCAGGCCTGGACCGTCCCAAAGGCATCCTGTTGCTTGGCGTACAGGGCGGCGGCAAAAGCCTGGCTGCCAAGGCGGTAGCCGGACACTTTGCTGTTCCCCTGCTGCGTCTGGAGTTCGGTGCCATGTACAACAAGTACATAGGAGAGACTGAAAAGAACCTGCGCCGGGCGCTGGAGACCGCTGAGGTCATGGCCCCATGCGTGGTATGGATGGACGAAATTGAAAAAGGCATTGCCCGGGGCGACAGCGACGACGGAGTATCCCGCCGCATACTGGGCGCACTGCTCACCTGGATGGCAGAGCAGGATTCCGGAGTCTTCATTGTCGCCACAGCCAATGACATTGAACGGCTTCCGCCTGAATTGATGCGCAAAGGCCGGCTGGACGAGATTTTTTTCGTTGACCTGCCGGACCTGCCCACCCGCGAAGCCGTCTTCTCCATACACCTGAGACGCCGCAATATGGCCCCCAGTGGCTTTGAACTCAGGCGTCTGGCAAGCGCCTCTGAAGGTTTTTCCGGGGCCGAGATTGAACAGGCCGTGGTCTCCGCCCTGTACACTGCCCGCGCCCGCGACACCAGCCTGAATGACGATCACCTGCTGGAGGAACTGGAACGCACTCAGCCCCTGTCTGTGGTCATGGCAGAACAGATCGACTATTTGCGTGAATGGGCTCGGGACCGTACCGTGCCGGCCTGATCCCACCCATATTGGCTTTCTGTACCCTGACCCCAACCTAAAATCTACAAGGGATTTATCGAGTTCAGGATTATTTTCCGACAACGGCAAAAAACGGCAGCCTTTCTGCTGGAGAAAAGACGGATACCGCGTGAATGAAGTACAAAGACTATTACAAGCTGCTCGGCGTCGAACGTAACGCCTCTCAGGACGATATCCGTAAAGCCTACCGGCGGCTAGCCAGAAAATATCACCCCGATGTAAGTAAGGAGAAGGATGCCGAGGCACGCTTCAAGGAAATCAACGAGGCCAATGAAGTACTCAAGGATCCGGAAAAACGCATTACCTATGATGCCCTGGGCAACAAGTGGCACGCGGGACAGGACTTCCGTCCACCTCCCGGCGGTGGTACGCGTTTTCGCCAGGAGTTCCACTTAAATGACAATGACAACGCTCAGTTCAGCGATTTTTTTTCCAGTCTGTTCGGTGGCGCAGGCAGTTTTGCCGATCGGACAGGTGGACGCTTTCGTCCCGGCGGCAATGGTGGCTTCCGTACCAGCCGGGGCAGTGACCAGAGCGCAAAAGTGCGCATCTCTCTGGAAGACGCCTATCACGGCGCCACCCGCCGCCTGCATCTGGATTTGCCCAGGCCTGACACCCACGGGCGCATCCACTCACAGCCACGCACCCTGAATGTGCGCATCCCCGCCGGCATGAGCAATGGACAGAAGATCCGTCTGGCCGGACAGGGTGAAGCCGGGCCCATGAACGGACCCAAGGGCGACCTGCTGTTGGAAGTGGAGTTGGAATCACACCCATTGTACGAAGTAGACGGCAAGGACCTGACCCTGCGACTGCCCATCACCCCGTGGGAAGCGGCTTTGGGCGCCACCGTAGCGGTACCGACCCTGGGCGGGGCGGTGAATCTCAAAATTCCGCAAGGCTCACGCACGGGCAGCAGGTTACGGCTCAAGGGCAGGGGCCTGCCGGGCAAGCCTCCTGGCGATGAATTCGTGCTGCTGGAAATTCAAACCCCGAAGGTGGATTCCGAACAGGCCCGGGAGTTCTACCGGCGCATGGCGGAGGAACTGCCTTTTAACCCCCGCACCAAACTCGGACTATAGGTGCTTGTCGATGCCATGCACCTTGAGACCCCAGGCAAACAGGTGTTCCACCCTCTGATTCGCCTTGCCCAAGCGTTCGCTCAGCACGTAAAACAAGGTCTTGAGAAAGGCATAACCCACGTCCGGATGCCTTTCCAGATCCGGAAACTCCGGATCACGGATGATTTCCAAGAGCATTTCCCGCATGATATCCCCCCTTGCTCCATTACGGGTTCGATGTCTTGTCCCGTACCATAGCGCGTATTCCCCGGCCACATTGATGAACCAGAGCTCCCATGACCCATCCCACCCTTCTGGGGCAGTTGCATAGCCTGCATGAACTGACATCCCAACTGCTGACCTCCATCCCGGCGCTCGAGGCACAGCGGCAATACCACCCGGATCTCGGCTCCCTGAACTGGCATTTCGCCCGCGGCGTATACCTTGAGACTTATTGGCTGCGACAGTTCCTGTGTGCAGACAATGGCCTGACGCAGAGAGTGGAGAGACTGTTATCTCCGGGTTCCCTTCCTCTGGCCGAACAATGTGCCGCACTGCCACCCGTGGACCACCTGCTGAACTGGGCCACTGATATTCACGACGAACACTTGCTGCGTCTGGCCAATCCTCGCCAACTCCCGGAGCACCCGTTGCTGAAAAACGATTGCTTGGTATTGTTTCTGCTGCAGGAACTGGCCCGCGAATACGAACACATGTTGATGGTGTTGAACCAGCGCATGCTGCAGCGAAACGACAACACACACCAGGCGCGCGTAATATTGCAAGCCTGCGTACCCCAGGCAGATACCAGCGAAGTGTCCCAGGGCCATTATCGAATCGGTGCGCGAAATGATCACGCTGCCTATGACAATGAACTGCCGCCCCAGGCAGTGGAACTGAGCGGTTTCCGCATCGCCCAGCATCCAGTGAGCAATGCCCAGTATCTGGCTTTCATGCAAGCGGATGGTTACAGCAAAGCGGATTTCTGGACCGAAGCAGGATGGTCTCAGGTACAAGAACAGGGACTGCAGCATCCGGAATACTGGTGCAGAGACAGCCACGGAAACTGGCTTGGCATGGGGCTGAACGGCGCTTTCGACCTGCCCGCGCAGGAACCTGTGCTGGGCATCTCCCGGCACGAGGCGCAGGCCTGTGCAAACTGGGCGGCTTCTCTGGGAGGTGATCTGAGCGGTGCCGTGCTGCAGCATGAATATCAATGGGAGGTGGCGGCACGCACCAAGGCTCTTGCTTCCATGGGCCGAGTCCAGGAATGGTGCTCCAGTGATTTTCACCCCTATCCGGAGTATCTGCCGTTTCCAAATACACAGGTCTCCGAAGTTTTTTTCAACCTGGGACACGCCAGCCTGCGCGGCGCCAATCTGCATTCCCAACGCATCCTGCGCCGCCACAGCCGGCGCGACCATCGCCCGCCGGAACAGCGGTTCGCCTTCACAGGCTTGCGACTGGTGTTCCCCCCGGAGAGCGATTAAGGAACATGCCGCATTAATCGCCGGAATTCGTTCACAAGTAGAGCAGAACATTCCAGGCACCGGGTACCGGCTTGCTATACTTTTCCTGCATGCGACAGGTTTAATCCTTCGAACGGTGAAAAGAAAATGGCGATAGCCCCGATTTCAACTACGGCGCTTCAGGGCCTGCAACGCGGTATACGCGGTGTGCACCGCTCAGCCACAGCCATTGTTCGAACCGAGCCTGCGTCCTCTTCCGGGGATTTCTCCCGGGAAATCGTGGAAATGCAGCAGCACGGCACCCAGGCCAAGGCCTCCTCCCGAGCAGTAAAGGCCTACAACGAGACCCTGGGCACGGTCTTGGACATACGGGCCTGAAGGCTTGCTTACGGAAAACCTTCTGGATCAGACACGCAAAACTATCAGAGCGGATTCAACCTAGCCAACGAACCGCATCGACAGGTCCAGAGAGCGCAGATCCTTGGTCAAGTTCCCCACCGAGATATCATCCACCCCGGTCAGCGCGATTTCACGTACTGTTTGCAGATCCACGCCGCCAGAGGCCTCCAGCCGCGCCCGCCCTGCGGCTTCCCGCACGGCATCACGCAGAGCACTCAAACTGAAGTTATCCAGAAGAATTCGTTTTGCTCCAGCCGCCAGAGCCTCGTGCAACTCTTCCAGAGATTCCACTTCGATTTCTATTTCCACATGTGGAGACTGTTGCTGCGCCTGGCTCAGCGCGGCAGTGATGGAACCCGCCGCCAGGATGTGATTCTCCTTGATCAAAATGGCGTCATAAAGGCCGATCCGATGGTTATGGCAACCGCCACAGCTCACTGCATATTTCTGTGCCAGACGCATCCCAGGCAGGGTCTTGCGGGTATCCAGAACTCGCGCCCCGGTGCCGTCCACCATGTCCGCATAACGCCTTGCCAGGGTCGCCGTGCCGGACAGGGTCTGGAGAAAATTGAGTGCCGTGCGTTCTCCGCTGAGCAATGCCCGTGTGGAACCGTGCAGTTCACACAGCAGTTGACCGGCCATCACCTTTTGCCCATCCCGCCGATGCCAGTCAATACGGATGCAATCGTCGAGTTGGTGGAACACCTCATCCACCCAGGGCTGTCCGCAGAGCACAGCGGCCTCACGGGCAATAATATGAACTTGGGAACGGGAGATTTCAGGGATCAGGGCAGCAGTCAAGTCCCCTGTACCCAGGTCCTCCTTCAAGGCAATGCATACCTGCTGCGAGATCTGTTGATGTTCAGGTGGATGTGCCGGGTGGTCTGGGATCATGGTCATGTGCAATAGTAAGAGATAGCGTGTCCCGGGCGATCAATCAGAGCGCCGAGGGGGTTGTCATCAGGGTATTTTCACCGCTGGACATGTCCTGTCGCAAACGGCGCCAGGGATAAGTGGAATGGCGACCTTGCCTCGATCCCTGCCGGTATTTGAAATTAGGCGCTCTTGAGGGTTTCCAGCATGGCATCCAGAGCACGATCCATGATGGGGGTTTCCACCTGCTGCAGGGTCTTGGCCTTGCCCTCGCGGAACAGCCGGGAGACCCCGGCCATGGTCAATTCCAGCACCTTCACGCCACGGCGATTCACGAATACATAGGCATCCCGCACATCGCTCTTCCAGGACAGCTTGATGCGCACCCGGCGATCGTTCTCTTCCTCCAGTTCAAGCCAGGCACCGACCACCAGGTTTTCCGCCTGCTCACTGAATGTGTCGTTGTGAATGGCATCGGGTCCGGGGGTGAGTTGTTCGCTTAGCTGGGAGTCATCCGCCATCCCGGGCGGGCGAACCGGGGAACTATCTACCCTGGGATGCGGCACACCCTGTTCCGGTGACTGCGTCAAATCCACCGTCTGCGGTCCTTCATTGCCGCGCAGGCAGGCGATATGACAGGCCTGCAGCTCCTTAAACATCCTGGCGATCTTGTGTTGATCGTAAGAAATACCGTTGAGGCCCTCACGAAGACTTTGCAGCAGGTCGGGAATGGTCCGCAACAGTTTCTGCCGCTGGTCATGTTCGCGCTTGGGCTCGACGCTCCACAGCAGGTTGTCGGCGGTCTTGATTTGGCGTTCCCAGTCCGGGCTGTCCTGGCCCTGTCGCAGAAAGGTGAGCAACAGCACATCCTTCCAACCTTCTTCAAGCAGAGTGCGAGCCACTAAAGGCAGGCGTCTGCGTTGAGCGAGGCGCTTGCTGATTTCTGCATTCACCAATTTTTTGGCGACACTCAATTGTTCTTTGCCACGGCTGACCTGATTGGTGCGTTCTTCAGCAATCTCTGCGCCGCGCCGTTCCCGCTCCGTATAGGCGTTGAACTCGTTGTACAGTTCCTCGAAAACCGAGGCATCGTCTTCGAATCCGGACACCAGCCGTTCCACAATTGCCTCAATGCGGCCGTAGAGGCTGTTTTCCGAACGGTCGCCATCGTCTGACCAGCCCAGCGCTGCCCTTGCCAGTGCATTGAGCAGGCGGCGTGCCGGATGCAGCTTATGGCTGAAAAAGGCCTTGTCTAAAATGGCCACTTTCAGCATGGGGATTTGTAAACGGGCGATCAGCGCCTTCATCGCATCCGGGAGATTAGGATCTTCAAGGATGAAATCGAACAGCATGGCGATTACGTCGATAGCGTCATCGTCCTTGCGTTCCAGTGCGCGGCTGCGTTGGCCGTCATGCTCGAGATTCAGGACATGATTCAGGTGATTGCGCAGATCCAGGGCGATACTGACACTATCATTGCCATAGCGCAGTTGTTCTTGACCGCTACGCTGCAACTGAGACAAGGCCCTGACCAATTCGGTCACATCCACCTGAGGCAGGTTGCGGGGCGGTAAAGGCGGGCCTATTCCGGCCCGGTTGCGATAACCGGCCAGCAACTCCCGCATGGTGTCGAATATCTCTTCGGTTTCGGCGTCATGGCCACTTGCAAAGCCGTGGCCGCGGGCCTCCCCGTATCCACCATCATCAGTACGCGCCGGATCGGAATATGCTTCATTTTGGGTCTGTTGCTGCGGGGAACCACCGGACTCGCGATATGCGCGTCCCTGATTTTTCAGGGCCGTGGGAGTGGCCTGCCTGGGCATGACTCCTGCGCGGGCAAACAAAGCGTTAACCTCATCGTACAGCCCGCCTATAAAATTCATGACCTGCTTGTCGAACAGCTTGTAGATAACCAGCAGAACGGGAGTACTTACACTCAGTCCACTCATTGCCTGGCGGAAATGTTCGCACACCATGCCTGGTCCGAGGGGATTATTCCCGGACTCGAGTTCATCCGTGCCCAGCAGAGTGATGAATCGTTGATTGAGCAGGAACAGTTCCCGCTGGTAGCGGTTCTCGCCTTTGGAAACCATATTGCTGACGGCTAGCGTCTGTTCCAACTCGGCATCGTCCATGAGGGACAGTCCGGATGATTCCACTGCATCAAGGCCGGGCGACTCTTCCTCCCGCTGCACGCTGCGAGGGCCTTGCGTCCACAAGGTGTCATAAGCATTCAATACGCCCTGGCAGAATTCACGCTGGATGTGCTCTCGCTGCCTGCGCATGATGCGCATGGCATCGAAATATGAGGTTTGCAGTTGATTGCTTTCGGCCTTGTCAGCCAGTTCGTAGAGGGCGTCATCCAGCTTCTCAAACAGAGAGCCCATGAGTTTAGGCAGCGCGCGCTCGGACACACTTCGGCACTCAGCCACTATCCTTCTGGACTTGGCATCTAGTGCAATGCGCCGCTCTTTCACGTTAAAGGCTACGATGTTGCCGCTATTTGTCATCAGCGATGATTGCCCTGCCTACACCTTAAGAAGACCCACTCGTCCCTGTTATAATGTATTCGACCAGAGCCTATCTTATTGTGAAAGGATTCACATTCTGAATAATAGTCCTTTATATCCTCGAAATAACAAGGCACAGCCCACCTTGCCATCACCCTCACCAGCCCTTTAGATTATACAACAGACCTGACATTCAACCGATGGAAAGCGAGCCTGAATGAAGCAATACAGTACACACAACCCCTTAACAAGCCCGGACCCCTAGTGTATCTTCTGCCACAAAGTCAGCATAGGGAACCGTCGCGGACCGTGAATAAACTCCTCAACCAGTTTTTGAAATCCTTGATCGACAGTGTGCGCGATCTGTTGCCCATTATCGTCGTCATTGCTTTCTTTCAGCTCATCGTCCTTCAGCAAGGCATCCCGAATTTCGCCCAGTTGATGGGTGGTACTCTACTGGTGGTCATCGGCCTTACCTTGTTCGTGCACGGACTGAAAATCGGCCTGTTCCCCCTGGGCGAGAACATGGCCCGGGATTTCGCCAGTAAAGGCAGCCTGTTCTGGTTACTGCTGTTCGCCTTTTCCCTGGGCTTCGGCACCACGGTGGCCGAACCAGCCCTGATAGCCGTCTCCGAGGAGGCTGCGGACGTAGCGGCGACCGGGGGCTGGATCTCCAGTGAGATCGAAGCCAAGACATCCTATGCGGACGGCCTGCGCTACACCGTAGCCTTGTCGGTGGGCTTCGCCATCCTGATCGGGGTATTGCGCATCATCAAAGGTTGGCCGATCACCTATCTAATCATCGGTGGCTACATAGGTGTGGTGGTCATGACAGCTTTTGCCCCAGAACAGATTATAGGTATCGCCTACGACTCCGGGGGTGTCACCACCTCCACTATCACGGTACCCCTGGTCACCGCTCTGGGGGTGGGCCTGGCCTCCAGCATCAAGGGCCGCAATCCAATGACCGACGGCTTTGGGCTCATCGCCTTCGCCTCACTCACGCCGATGATTTTCGTCATGGGCTATGGGATGCTGATTTAGTGGAATTTCTACGTCAATTTGCCGCCACCTTTATCGCCACCATCGGCGATGTCATGCCCATTGCCATCATCATGGTATGTGCCCAGGTCCTGATACTGAGACGGCGCGTACCTCACCTGCCCCAGCTTTTGGCAGGTTTCACCATGGTGTTGTTCGGACTGGCGTTCTTTCTGGAGGGACTGGAACTGGCCCTGTTCCCCCTGGGAGAATTGATGGCGCAGCAACTCACAGACCCGGGCTTTATCGGCTTGACCGGCACGGTGGGTGAGCCTGGCATGAATATCGACTGGACCATGTATCTGTGGGTCTATGCCTTCGCAGCAGCCATCGGTTTTTCCACCACTATTGCCGAACCATCCCTGATCGCGGTGGCCATCAAGGCAAACCAGGTCTCTGCCGGCGGTATCGGCATCTGGGGACTGCGCATAGCCGTGGCCATCGGCGTGGCCGTCGGCATCTCCCTTGGGGCTTTTCGCATCGTTACCGGCACCCCGCTGCACTGGTACATCATCGCTGGATATATCATCGTCCTGGTGCAAACCATTTATGCACCCCGCAGTATTGTCGCTCTGGCCTATGACTCCGGTGGCGTGACCACCTCAACGGTTACCGTACCGCTGGTCACCGCCCTGGGCCTCGGCCTGTCCAGCAATGTACCGGGACGCGATCCCATGCTGGACGGCTTTGGTCTGATCGCGTTCGCCAGTCTTTTTCCCATAATGGCCGTTATGGGCTATGCACAACTGGGAGAATGGTATTCCAGACGCCAGCATTCACAGTACGGCAATAAACACACCAAAAGGTAACCCGTCATGCATTTCAAGTTGATCATTGCTTTAGTGGAAGACAGCGTCACCGACGCGGTCATTGAATCCGCCCGCAAGGCCGGGGCCACCGGCTCCACCGTCATCAATCAGGCGCGTGGCGAAGGCGTGGAACAGAGCCGAACTTTTTTGGGCCTGTCACTGGACGCCCAGCGCGATGTGGTTTTGCTGCTGGTGGAAGAACATCTTTCCCGGATGATCCTGGAGACCATTGCCGATGCAGGTGAGTTCGATGCAAAATCAGGTTCAGGCATCGCTTTTCAGATCGATGTAGAGGATGCGGTTGGCGTCAGTCACCAGATTCAAGAACTGGCAAGTGTAGTGGAGGAAGAAATATGAGCGAACGTCATCCGATAATCCGGGTAAAGGATGTCATGAAAACCAATTTCGACACGGTGGACGGCATGTCAACCGTGGCCGAAGTCCTGCAAACCATGATGCATGTGGAGACCAAATCCTTAATAGTGCGCAAGCGCGACGACGATGACGAATATGGTGTTGTGACCCTGTCCGATATTGCACGCAAGGTACTGGCGGCGGACCGGCCGGCGGATCGGGTCAATATCTATGAGATCATGACCAAGCCCGTCATCAGCGTTGACCCGGAAATGGACATTCGTTATTGCGCCCGCCTGTTCGATCGCTTCCACCTAAGTCGCGCACCAGTTGTGGACAACAGGGAGATCGTCGGTTTCGTCAGCTACACGGACATGGTAATAAAAGGCCTTAAGAGCAATGACCGCCAACGTCCCTGAAGCAGGGAATTGAGGCGCCTCACCGCCAGGCATGACCAATCCATATCCGGTGTCGCAACTTGTTGAGACGGCGGCTCGTGTGATGATCGAGCGGGGTTGGCTGCGGAACGCACGGCATGCACCCTCTCCCAACTGGAACGAACGCCCGCCCGAAACACCCATAGACCTGCTGGTAATCCACAACATCAGCCTGCCGCCGGGGCAGTTCGGCGGCCCCTGGATCGACGACCTGTTCCTCAATCGGCTCGATCCAAACGCTCATCCTTATTTCGCAAAGATTGCGGATCTGCGGGTATCCTCTCACCTGCTGATCCGCCGCGACGGAAGCCTCACACAATTCGTCCCCCTGCACCTGCGGGCCTGGCATGCCGGCCAATCCAGTTTCAAGGGCCGTGACAACTGTAACGACTTCTCCATCGGCATCGAATTGGAAGGCAGCGACGGGCTGCCGTTTGAGGACAATCAGTACAGCACCCTGCTGCTCACTACACGGGAGATCATGCGTCTCTACCCCACGATCACCCCGCAGCGAATTACTGCCCACAGCATCATTGCCCCAGGCCGCAAAACCGATCCCGGACCGCATTTCGACTGGAAACGCTATTTGACTCCCCTGATCGATTAACAACGACGCGGAAAACTGATTGCGGATATGACGCCTTGAGACCCGCCCGTAAGCACCCGTGCCTTCGCTTGAAGACCGAGAGATAATAAATAATTAATAAAAGCAGTTGAGTATTACGTGTATTTCTAATATAGTTATCCCCATGCAGATAATATCTGCTTGCTGGAAACCTTTACCCAACTTCAACTAAGGTAATACGACTATGAATAAGATCGCTGCTGCTGCCGCTATCGCCGGCCTGATGGCCGCTGGTTCCGCATCCGCCTGGTGGGGCGGTCCTGGATATGGTGGATATGGTGACAACTGGATGAATGACTGGATGGGCGACGGATGGGGCGACGGCTCGTTCAACATGAACATGAGCGGTTCCGGCTCGGGTCGCGGCTGGGGTCGTGGATATAACCGTTACTACGGCTATGGCTACCCCTACTATGGTGGCTACGGCTATCCCTACGGCGCCCCTTATGGCGCTCCTTACGGCGTCCCCTACGCCCCGGTTGCCCCGGTTGCCCCTCAGGCTCCAGCCGCCACCAAGTAACACACTATTAGACACACCTTCGTTAAACGGACAGAACTGGATCGCACAGGGATGTGCGCCTACCCCAATACATACACACCTGAACCCCCTTGAACTCCGCTCCCCGGTTCCTTCGGGTGGCTGCCTCCTCTGCCGCTATCGACCAGATAGTGCCAAGCCCGGCTTGATTCCGGCCTCCACATGCCTGAAACTTCCAGCATGTCTTTTCTCGTATTGCTTGCCGTCCTGATCGCCGAGCGTTTTCTGCAGCCCCATCTGCATCTGCGCCATGCCCGCTGGTTCGAACGCTGGATGGAACTGCACCAGTCATTGCCCATCGGGCAGAGACTGCGCGATGGGATCCCCGGACTGGCCAGCCTTTTGCTGCCCCCCTTGTTGCTGGCGGCAATCCCCCTGTGGCTGGTCGGTGGAGGCCTGCTCGGTATTCCCGGGCTGCTGATTGCCGGCCTGATTCTGCTCTATTCCATGGGTCCCGAGGATCTGAGCATGCAAGTCGAGGCATTGAGCGAATCCGTAAAGGCCGGCAGCGAGACCCAAGTCCACACCATTGTCGATGAACTGCCGGACGAGCCCCTCGATGTGTTGTCCGGCAACTTTCGCTACAAGGCCGCCGTGGCCGTCATGCTGGCCTCTCATCGGCGCATTTTCGGCCCCATATTCTGGTTTTTCCTGCTCGGCCCCCTGGGTGCCTTCGCCTACCGCCTGGCGCGCGAGATCCGCCTGCAGGCCCTGGCCCAGAGCCGGCCGGGCATAATGGATATCAGCGCCCGGCTTCTCTACCTGCTGGACTGGCTGCCCGCCCGTATGCTGGCAGGGCTGTTCGCCCTGGCCGGCTGTTTTGAAACCGCTGTGCAAGGCTGGAAACACTGCACCCTGGAAGACAGTGATCTGGGTGGCCCGGCACTTGTAATCTGTGGCGGAACGGGTGCCCTGCAGATGGGCAAAGGCGGCGAATACACAAATGAGGCGAGACTGTTGGATGCCGGCCCCGCCGAGAGCGCCATGGCCCTGGTATGGCGCTCGCTGGTCATCCTGGTGCTGCTGAGCGGTCTCATCGCCATCACCGCATGGCTGGGCTGAACCCACTGATCTGCCTGCTGCTGCTTTCCAGCGCCGGGGCCATTGCCCTGGAAGTGCAAGACGATGCCGGCAGGCAGGTCCGCCTGGAAGAGCCCGCCAGGCGCATCGTATCCCTCTCGCCCCATGTCACGGAATTGCTGTACGCAGCCGGGGCGGGCAATCATCTGCTCGCCGCCACCGCCTACAGCGATTACCCCCCGGAGGCCAGGAACCTGCCCCGGGTCGGCGATGCCGCCCGTCTGGATCGGGAGCGACTGCTGAGCATACGCCCGGACCTGGTGGTAGCCTGGCCCTCGGGCAACCAGGACCGGGATCTCGCCTGGCTGCACGAACGTGGCATACCCCTGTACCTGAGCGAACCGGCGGACCTGGAGTCTATTGCGGACAACCTCCTGGACCTGGGCCACCTGGCGGGTACGGAAGACACTGCGCAACGGGCGGCGCATGCATTCCTCCAGGGCTTACAGGCGGTCCGAACCCGTTATAGTGGCCTGGGGGAAAGTCTGGTTTTTGTCCAGGTCTGGGCGCAGCCCCTGATCACCGTCGGGGCCGGCCATCTCATCCTCAAGGTACTGGACCTGTGCGGCGGCCGCACCACGTTTCCCGAGTTGGGTACTGCTGCGGCCGGCGTGTCACGGGAGGCGGTGATACGGGCCAACCCGCAGGTGATACTGGCCGTGGTGGCGCCGAACTCAATGGATGATGCTTTCGCGCGATGGCGCCGCTGGAAGCACCTCAGGGCGATTCGCTCGAACCGCCTGATTCAGGTCTCCGGGGACTATATCAGCCGCGCTTCGCCCCGCATCCTGCTGGGCGCAGAGCGAATATGCGGGCAACTGCATCACCAGTAGGCCAGCAGCCTGCCATCCTCGACCTTGTGATCAAAACGGCGCAAAGGCCGGCTGCCCACCTCCACGCAGGCACCGCTCTCGATATCAAAGGCCCAATTATGCTTGGGACAGGTCAAACGCTTGCCCTCCAGGGCCAGGTGCGGAATATCCGTAACCTGATGCGGACAACGGCTGTCGTAGACCCGGATATCGTCCGCGTCCCGGTAGACGAACGCATGCCGGCCGTCGGTCTCGAAGTAGGACACCTCGCCCACCGGCACATCGGCCTCCGCGGCCAGATCGTGCCACTCGGCGCTGGCATCCAGATTCTCCGGGCGGAACTCGGGTATGTCCATCTCCAGCAGGATATCGGTGGCCCATACGATCTTGGCCAGACCCAGGACAGGGAAGGCCATCAGCAAGGCGTCTATGATCTCATTGGGCGTGGCCCCGTTGCGTAGGGCGCGGGTCAGGTATTGCTTGAAGCCACCCTCGGTCTGTACCGCCACTTTGGTGATGACAGAGATCAGATCACGGCTGCGGGTATCCAGATGGTCGCCCGCCTTTTTCAGAAAAGTGAAATAGGAGGTCATGGCCTCGGGACGGGCCTTGATCAGGTAGTTCAGTGCATCGCTCATGGGAGCTCCCTAGTAAAGTAATTTACGGATTACCGAAGGTTGAGGCGACTCCCGCCCAGTGCAAGTGCAAGCCGGGTGGAAATCCGTCAGTCCGATTCCCGCCTACCGGCGAGAAAAAAAGAATCGTACAACAGCAGGGCCACGCCGATGCTGATCGCGGAGTCGGCAACATTGAAGGCCGGAAAGTGCCAGCCCGCATAGTGGAAGTCGAGGAAATCCACCACCGCACCGGTGGCAATACGGTCGATCAGATTACCCAGGGCGCCGCCGATGACCAGCGACAGACCGGCGGGCAGCACCCAGCCGCCCTTCGGCAGTCGCCATAACCAGCCCAGCAGATACACCACGATAACCACGGTGAGCACGACGAAAAATATGCGCTGCCACCCGCCGGCATTGCTCAGAAAGCTGAAAGCGGCACCCCGGTTATAGGTCAGTGTCAGATCGAAAAAAGGCAGCAGACTGACCGACTCGTACCGCTCCAGGTACAGTTCGGCCAGGGCCTTGCTGGCCTGGTCCAACACCACCACCGCAGCGGAGAGCCAGAGCCAGACACCGGCCGGTCCACGTTCCAGACGCATCAGGCGAACCTGCGGGTCTCGCCCGCTCCGTCCAGGTTCTGCACGCAACGCCCGCACAGCTGCGGATGCCCTGCCGTGCGACCCACCTCCTCCCGGTGATGCCAGCAGCGCACGCACTTGTCGTGGTCAGAGGGAGACATCACCAGCTTCAGGCCGG
>RRYU01011772.1_pt2 | contig 14202 bp, 13 predicted proteins | sample 2162651 | NCBI WGS metagenome assembly RRYU01 (sample SAMN10267283, study PRJNA491782) | microbial mat metagenome | isolation source: biomat in the production well | place: Japan: Minami-Kanto gas field, natural gas well KTG3 | collected 2017-06 | reverse complement strand
CTGCAACGGGGCGGGCTGAAGAACCCCGCACAAGCCCGCTTGCTGTTGGGTATCGCCGCCTTCCAGGCGGGCGACATGACACTGGCCAAAAGCGCATTGCTGCAGGCAATGGAAAGCGGTGGCACACAACGGCAGGCGGAATCCTGGCTTGCAGCGATAGCGGCAGAAAACGATATGGCCCAGGCACTGCCGTAATACGGCTTGACAAAAGGTTTATGAATTCGCACCGTTCGGTTACGGTATCCGAATAATGCGCTTGTCCACCCACACCAAACTTTTCTTGAGCCACTTTACCGCCATACTGCTGGTGAGTGGGAGCATCGGCACTTACTTCTACAGCAGCGCTATCGACAGTTTGATGAGCAGTCTGAAGTCCCGCTTGAAAAACAGTGCGGCACTGATCAGTCAGAGCATCGACGCAACCGACCTGGACACCATCCGAGACGCTGATGACATGACTTCACCCGGGTATGTTGAGCGTGTCGCCCACCTGCGCAACTATGTGCGGGCCAACCCGGACATCGCTTTCATCTATGTCATGCGCAAGGACGCCAACCGGATCATCTTTGTACTGGACTCGGACCCGGACGAACCCGCTGAACCCGGGGATGAATACCCACACCGGATCCCAGAACTGATGGAGGGATTTCTCCGCCCATCCGTGGACAGGGAGATCACCAGTGATCAATGGGGCCACTTTTTATCCGGCTATTCCCCTCTGCGAAGTAGCAAAGGCGAGTACCTGATCGGCCTGGACATGCGGGCCGATGAAGTCCATGCCAAGTTTCAACAGATCCGTATCGCCGGGATTTTGTCGCTTATCTTCTCGTTACTGCTGGCCATGGTCTTCAGCAATCTGCTCTCCAGGCACTTCACCCGTCGTATCAGTGCCCTGTCTGATCGCTGTTCCGTTCTTGGAAACATCAGCGCATCAAACGCACGTAAGGGGGCGCCAGGTGACGAACTGGACCAACTGGGCCGGACTTTCGATCAGATGACGGAGCGCCTGGAGACCAACCGGCAGCAGATGAACGCAGATCAGCAGGCGCTGCGCAAGGCACATGCGGAGATGGAGCACCGGGTGGAGGAAAGGACATCGGCACTGGAGGATGCCAACCGGGAACTCCGGATCCAGATCAACGAGCGACTGCGGGTGGAGCAGATCCTCGAGGCGAGTTCCCGCACCGACTATCTGACCAAGCTGCTCAACCGCCGTGCAATGGTGAAACGCCTTGAACAGGAGACGGCACTACAACAGCGTCATGGACGGAATTTCTGCCTGATCATGCTGGACCTGGATCACTTCAAGCACATCAACGACAATCATGGACACGATGCGGGCGATCAGGTCCTGATCGAAGTGGCCGACATCCTGCGCCGGGGGATCCGCGAGAGCGATGTACTGGCCCGCTGGGGAGGCGAGGAATTTTTTATCCTGCTGCCCCAGACCCAGCTCAAGGAGGCCCGGGGCCTGGCCGAACGCCTGCGGCAGCAACTGGAGCGCATGCAGGGCGCTGTCACAGGCAGTTTCGGTGTCGTCCAGTTCGACGGCAGCCTGGCACTGACCGCCTGTATCAAGAAAGCCGACCAGGCCCTGTACGCAGCGAAACATCGCGGCAGGAATCGCGTAGAAGTCGCGGATGCAAAAACAAGCGACCCGGATTAAACCTTACTAGGGTGCAGATCCTCTGCGGTCAGTTTGTCAGTCATCGATTTCTCCTCGATCAAGTTGGAGTTCTTGCATGCAGGTGTCGGGTGTTGCCCCGCGCATTCCTGCAGAGGATATTATTTCCATCCACTTCGCGTAGTGTAAGGGTGCGTTCCGCGTGGTGTCTGGCAAGGCATAACGAGGCGGAATAGTGGTTCTATTCCAACGAGTTATAACACAGCCAGGCGACGCGCGGAGCGTGCACTGGCGGTCGTAGCGGTCCTCACCCAATGGGTGAGTTTGGTATTTTTCTATAATCACTGATAAACCAATCGTTTGCCTGTTGCTCGAAGCGGTCAACTGCCGTTTCTAGGGTTACCAGTGTGGGGCGGGGCGTGGGGATGCTATTTAGCTGATCCTTCACTCCACCCGCTGCCGATACGAGAACGAGTAGTATTTCCTATTCTTATACTTCCCTCTTCAATATCTGGGTGCTAGACTCTTAAACGAAAATCGCGGCTAGCATTATCGGACGCTTCGAACAACATCCGGAAAGGAGACCTGTATGTCCGAACCCTTCCTGGCCGAAATCCGAATCGTCGGCTTCAATTTCGCTCCCCGGGGCTGGGCCTTCTGCGACGGGCAGATCCTGCCCATCAACCAGAACCAGTCCCTGTACTCGCTGCTTGGCACCAATTACGGCGGCGACGGCAGAACCTCGTTTGCCCTGCCCGACCTCAGGAGCCGGACGCCGATCCACAGGAGCGACGCTCATCGGCTGGCCCAGAAAAGCGGGGCGGAGACGGTCACCCTGACCACCGCCGAGATCGCCGCGCATACGCATGCCGCCAAGGCTTCTTCCTCTATCGGCAATGACGCCACCCCGACGGACGATGTGCTGGCCGCAGTGGCGGACCCCGAGCTCGTCTACCGCGACCAGGAAGCCGCGACCACCACGTCGCTGCGATCCGGCACGGTCACCCATGCAGGCGGGGGCCAGGCGCACGACAACATGCAGCCGTACCTGACTCTTGGTTTCTGCATAGCGTTGCAGGGCCTCTTTCCCTCCCGCAACTAGCCATCGCCGATATCAAGGAGAACGACCATGTCTGAACCATTCGTCGGCGAGATCCGTATGTTCGCCGGGAACTTCGCCCCCCGGGGCTGGGCCTTCTGCGACGGACAGCTCCTGGCCGTTTCCCAGAACGATGCCTTATTCAGCCTGTTAGGCACCATCTACGGCGGCGACGGCAGGACCACTTTCGGCCTGCCCGACCTCAGGGGCCGAATCCCGCTGCACCAGGGTACGGGACCGGGCCTCTCCCAGCGCCGGCTGGGCTCCAAGGGAGGTGCCGAAAAGGTCACCCTGACCACCAACCAACTGGCCAGCCACTCACACGACTGGAACGCCAACACGGGGGCCGCCACCGGGGGAGCTCCCCAGGGCAAGGTCACGGCCGAGACGTCAGCTGTCAATATATATCGCAATGATGCCCAAACCGCCAATCTCGACTCGACCACGATCGCCCAGACCGGCGGCAACCGATCCCATACCAACCTGATGCCGACGCTCTGTGTGCATTTCATCGTCGCGCTGGTCGGCATCTACCCGTCGCGGCACTGAGGAGGTCATCATGTCGGAACCATTCATCGCGGAGATACGCATCTTCGCCGGCAACTTCGCCCCCCGCGGCTGGGCCTTCTGCGACGGACAACTGCTGCCTGTTTCCCAGAACACAGCCCTCTTTTCGCTCATCGGCACCACCTACGGCGGCGACGGGCGCACGACCACGGCGCTGCCGAACCTGCAGGGCCGCGCACCCATGCACCCGGGCCGCGGCCCGGGACTCACGGCCCGCCGGCTCGGTGAAAAGCTTGGCGTCGAGACGGTGACGCTGAGCGAGGCCCAGATCCCCTCCCACACTCATACGGCCAGGGCGACAACGTCCCGTGCGAATGTAACCACCCCCTCGAACACCAGTTCGTTCGCCCGCTCGGCCGGCGGGGCCGCTTACCACACCGCGAGCAGCGCCAATCTGGTGGATCTGGCGTCGGCGACCCTATCCACCACCGGCGGCGGCCAGGCCCATGCCAATTCGCAGCCCTTTCTGACGCTCAACTTTATTATCGCCCTCCAGGGGCTGTACCCCTCGCGGGGCTAGCCGGAGGACCGGCTGATGGCCAACGAAGCCCGGAAGCCCCTGCCAGGCAACATATGCGAAGACATGGCAGAGGGCCTTTGCCTGCAACCCGCCAGGTGGTATGCTGTGGGACAGGAATTATTTTAGGGTCAGGGCAATAACAATTTTTCGAGAATTGCCCCCTATCGTGGCCCAGTTGCAAAGCCGACCGGTCGCGCGAACGCGCTGCGCTCGCATGCCAGGTTCAAGGCTTAATGAACAGTATAAGGAATTGGAGATACAACATGCTCAGGCGCAAATCTCTGTCTTGGCCGCTCCTGCTGATCACAGCGGCCAGCTTGCCAGGAGTCTCATGGGCGACGAGTACGGTATATGTAACTGACTCGACGCCCGCTACGGCGTGTGTTGATAAGATAAGAAAAGGCTATGTCACAAACCAAACGTCACCTAGCACGGTATTTATAAGCAAATACCTGGACATGGGACGAACATGTACGCGTACCGCGTCCACTAATGCCGATCTGTGCGATCCAGTGGGGCCCATTAATGCAAACATACTACTAGCCAGTGCCATCGGCCCCAATATCGCCATGAACCCGTTCTGTGGTTGGACCTGCGCGGGTTGCGGGAACATCACCATCAGCGGTAATGACGGCCTGCCGGTCGAGTTGATGAAATTCGACATTGAATGATGGATAGGGTATCCAGCCGTACCTCCGTCAGATCATCCGACCTTCATAGCACCTGAGCGAACAGCATGTTTTGGAAGACGCCAGGCGCATGCACAATGTGAATCTGGGCAGTGGCAGTCACCCGCCAAGATATTGACCCTGGTACCGGATACACCACGGCGCCAGCGATATCGCCTTTACGAGTCACATGTACAAAGGGCCGTCTCAAGCGGACGGTGCTGAAGGCTCAGACCAGCAGGCGGGTCAACAGCCCCATGGGGCCGGGATCTCGCGGCAGGGGCGCGCGCACACGGTAACCGCCGCCGGGCGCCTCGTGCATGGAATTGCCCTCAAGGTCCTGCATGGCTTCCAGACGGAAAACTTCATTGCCCTCAGGGCTGATAAGCTCCAGTTCGTCCCCCACGCTCAGCTTGTTCTTGATCTCCAGCACGGAGGTGCCGGTTTCCGGGTCCAGGCTGCCCGCCTCGGCGACGAAGATCTGCTGCCGGGAAGTGGATGCGCCCTGCTCATAGTTCTGGGTGGACTGGTGTTTGTGGCGCTGATAGAAACCGTCGGTGTAACCCCGGTTGGCCAGCCCATCCAGCGCGTTCAGCAGGTCCGGGCGAAATGGCAGGTCCGCCGCCGCGTCATCGATGGCCCTGCGATAGACCTGCGCGGTACGGGCGATATAGTAATGGGACTTGGTGCGGCCCTCGATCTTGAGACAGTCCACGCCCATTCGCACCAGACGCTGCACGTGCTGCACCGCGCGCAGGTCCTTGGAGTTCATGATATAGGTGCCGTGCTCGTCCTCGAAAACGGGCATGTGTTCTCCGGGCCTCTGCTTTTCCTCCAGCAGGTGAACCTGTTCCGCCCGGGCATGCCGTCCCCCGGCAAGATCGGCAATCTTGTATTCCCAGCGGCAGGAGTTGGTGCACGCGCCCTGGTTGGCGTCGCGGTGATTGAAGTAGCCGGACAGCAGGCAGCGGCCCGAGTAGGCGATGCACAAGGCCCCGTGCACGAACACCTCCAGCTCCATGTCGGGACAGGCCTGGCGGATTTCCTCCACCTCGTCCAGGGACAGTTCCCGGGACAGGATCACCCGGGAGACGCCCGCCCCCTGCCAGAAGCGCACCCCGGCGGCGTTCACCGTATTGGCCTGCACCGAGAGATGGATGGGGATGTTGGGCCAGCGTTCGCGTACCAGCATGATCAGGCCCGGGTCGGCCATGATCAGGGCGTCCGGTCCCAGGGCCAGCACCGGGGCGATGTCGTCCAGGAAGGTCTTGAGCTTGGCCCCGTGGGGCATCAGATTGCAGGCCAGATAAAAACGCCGGCCCAGAGCATGGGCCTCGGCGATGCCCTGCCCCAGGGTGGCCAGATTGCTGAACTCGTTGTTGCGCACCCGCAGACTGTAGCGCGGCAGGCCCGCGTATACCGCATCCGCGCCATAGGCGAAGGCGTAACGCAGGCTCTTGAGGGAGCCGGCGGGCGACAGGAGTTCAGGGCCAGCCATGGGGCTCAATACAACTTTATCGAGAAACTGAGCTGCTCGTCGCCGAAAATGACGTGCTCACGCAGCACGTCCACCGGCACCTCTTCCCCGGCCACCCGGTCCATCAGGACCAGACGAATATCCGAGTAGCTCTGAATGGGCGCGCCCGCCAGGCGCAGTATCCGGTCACCCTCCTTCAGCCCCACGGTCTTGGCCGGGCTTTCGTCGGCGAAGCCCTTGATGCTCACGCCATCCCTTTCAGTATCCAGAAATACGCCCATCAGACCGGACTTGGGCAGGCTCAGCTTATTCGGGAACAGCAGGTAATCGGCCAGTTCCGGGTCCAGGGAGTGGTGGGCGGAGTTGATCACGATGGCGGAGGACACAGGCTGCCGCCGCAGCAGACGCTTGGGGATGCCCTGACCATAGACCAGATGACCGGACCCGGCCAGCACCACCATGCGCGTATCCGGATGCGCCTGCAGATAGCCTGCGGCCTGCTCCGCCATGCCTTCGTCCCACAGCAGTTGGGCCTCCAGGAAGTGTTCGAAGTTGCGCTCCTTGGCCCCGGGGTGGCTGTTGAACACCTGCTCTATGCGGCTGCGATAGGCCGGGTCGTCCCGGTCCATTTCCGCGGGCAGCATGGCGCGATCTGCCTCGTCCAGTCCGTCGATGCCATTGCCGGCTATCTTGGAGGTCAGTTCGCGGGGCACGTTCAGGGCGATCAGCGGTATGCCCTTTTCCCGGGCGAAACGCAATATGGGACGGTACAGGCGATAATCGAAACGCCAGCGTTCGAAATACTCGGACTCGGCCAGCAACTCCCGCTCGCCGATCTCACCCGCCACATAGCGGTCCAGCACGTGCTGAAAAGGCCGCTGGAAGAACTCCAGGCCGATGGCCAGCTGCGGCGACTGGGCATACATGCCCTGGATGATGGCCAACTGGTTCAGGTGGTGGTCATAGCGGTCATGGGTCTCTCCCACGAACACCACCCGCTTGTCGGACAGCTTGTCCACCAGGGCCTGCATATCCGACAGGGAGGAGAGATCCAGCACCCGGGTGGCGGGCTGGGAGGACCCGGCCGCGGCGGTGTCTGCGATCTGTGCCTTTGCATGGCCATGGTACGGGTTGCCGGACAGGTGCGTTGCAGTGGACATCAGTACGCCTAAGCCCAGGCCCAACAAGGTGAATATTCTGAATTTGGATGACACGCCGTTTTCCTGCATGATTCTGTTCCATTGCATTATGAACCATCCGGCCCGGGCCGGGTCAACAAGTACCCCGCCGGAAACCGGCCCCACTGGCAATCAATAAGGGTATTCGACCATGCCTAACACATTTAGGTTCATTGCTTTGCTGTGCATATTCCTGCCGCCCGCGCTTCCTGCCGCCAACTTGATTCATCATGAGCTTCAGGTACGGCTTGATCCGGCTAATGGCGCAATATCGGTCAGCGACCGCCTGCGCTTCGAACAAAGCGGCAGCCGCCTCCTGTTCAGCCTGCACGAGGGCATGTCCCCACGGGTGCAGCAGGGCCGCGCCCGGCTCAACTCCCTGGGCCGCCGGGGGGGCATTGAACGCTTCTCCCTGATACCGGCCGATGGTGAAAAGACCCTGACTCTGAGTTACGGCGGAAGTATCCGCCACCCGTTGACCGAGGTAGGCGAAAGCCTGGGACGCAGCCATCAGCGATCACGCGGCAGCATCGGCCCGGACGGGGTGTTCCTGGATGGTGCCGCGGCCTGGTATCCCTGGTTCCCGGACACCCAGCAGAGCTTCGATCTGTCGGTAGAACTGCCCGGTGGCTGGCTGGCGGTTAGCCAGGGCAGAGGGCCTGTGGTGGAGAAGAAAGCTGAGCGGGTACGGATAGGCTGGACCGAGCCCCAACCTCAGGACGACATCTACCTGATCGCCGCCCCGTTCACAATGTATCGAGATTCTGACGACAAGGTCGAGGCCCAGGTCTACCTGCGCCGTCCCGACCCGGTCCTGGCCAAGCGCTACCTGGACATCACCCGGGACTACCTGGCGCTCTATTCGGACCTCATCGGTCCCTACCCCTACGCCAAATTCGCCCTGGTGGAGAATTTCTGGGAAAGCGGCTACGGAATGCCCTCTTTCACCCTGCTCGGCCCCCGGGTTATCCGCCTGCCCTTCATTCCCTATACCTCCTACCCGCACGAGGTGCTGCACAATTGGTGGGGCAACGGGGTATACGTGGACTATGAAAGCGGCAACTGGAGCGAAGGACTCACCACCTATCTGGCCGACCACCTGTTGAAGGAGCGCCGCGGCAAGGCCGCCGGCTACCGGCGCGATGCCCTGCAGCGCTTCGCCGATTTCGTGCAGGCGGGCAAGGACTTCCCGCTGCGCCGTTTCCGCAGCCGTCACAGCAGCGCCAGCCAATCGGTGGGCTACGGCAAGGGATTTATGTTCTTCCACATGCTGAGGCGCGAACTGGGGGACCAGGCCTTCATCGCCGGCCTGCGCGGCTTCTACCGCGACAACCGCTTCAGGAACGCCGGCTACGCGCAGTTACGCGTCGCGTTCGAGCAGGCCTCCGGCCGGGACCTGACCACTTTCTTCCGCCAATGGCTGGAGCGCGAGGGTGCGCCGCGCCTGGCAATGGATCAGGTGAGAACAGAGCAGACCGGCGACGGCTACCTGTTGCACGGCCGCATCCGCCAGATCCAGGACTCCAGCCCCTTCCGCCTGCGCCTGCCCCTGCTGGTGTATCTGGAAGGCGGCGGCGTGGAGGAACATGCTCTGGTCATGGACACGGCGGAACTGGCCTTGGAGCTGAAGCTGCCGGCCCGTCCCCTGCGCCTGGACCTGGACCCCCGCTTCGACCTGTTCCGCAGGCTCTACCCGGAGGAATCACCGCCCACCCTGGGCGCCTTGTTCGGTGCCGACCGGGGACTGATCCTGATCCCGCAATCCGCCCCTGCCGAAATGAGAGACAGCTACCACCGGCTGGCCGAGCAATGGATCAAAGGCCACGCGGGCTGGCGGATCCGCTCCGACCACTCCGTGGACGAGCTGCCGGACGACGGTCCGGTGTGGTTGCTGGGCTGGAATAACCGCTTTCTTCCACAGCTGGCCAAACGCTGGCGACCACATGGGGTGGAAGTGATGCCGGAATCTGCGGTCCTGGAGGGTAGAAGCTTCCAACGAGACCGTCACAGCCTGGTGCTGACCGCCCCCGGCCCGGACAGGGCAGCTCAGCCGCTCGCCTGGCTGGGCGCCCATCAGCCATCCGCCCTGCCCGGGCTAGGCCGCAAGCTGCCGCACTACGGCAAATACGGCCTACTCGCCTTCGCGGGAGACGGCCCCCGCAATGTGCTCAAGGCCCAGTGGCCGGTCGTCTCCTCGCCCCTGTCGGTGGTGTTGGACTCGGCCGCGGCATCATTCAAGACCGAACCCGGCGCAGCACTGTATTGAACCTGCATCCCGACTCATGCCACCAGCTTTATCGCATCCCCCAGGCGGATGACACCGCCCTCCAGGATGCGGGCGCACATGCCGCCGTGACCACGCATGGCGTTGTAGCCGCCCTCCCCCAGCACCTCTTCCATGTATGAACAGGGGCTGCAGGGTACGGTCAACTCCACCAGCACCGCCAGAAAACGCGCCCAGTTTTCACCAAAGGCAAAGCGCTGCCGGCTTTGAATATCCTTTGCGTGTGACGACGTCATTATATCGATCAATCCCAGGCCAGAGGCGGTTCGTCCATCAGCGCGGCCTGCTCGCGCAATGCCAGTATGTGCTCGCCCCAGTAGCGTTCGGTATTGAAATAGGGGAAGGCTCGGGGGAAGGCCGGGTCGTCCCAGCGCCGCGCCAGCCAGGCGGCATAGTGCATCATGCGCAGGGTGCGCAGGGGCTCTATCAGATGCAGTTCCCGGGGGTCGAAGTCGCGGAACTGGGTGTAACCCTCCAGCACGTCCGCCAGCCGCGCCTGCATGTGGGCCCGGTCGCCGGAGAGGAACATCCACAGATCCTGTACCGCCGGGCCGGACCGGGCATCGTCCAGATCCACGATATGCGGGCCCGCGTCGGTCCAGAGGATATTTCCAGGGTGGAAATCGCCGTGCAGGCGCAGGCGGGCCGGCTGACCCGCCCGCTGCCAACCGGCGCGGATACGCAACAACAAGTCCTCGCATAGGCTGCGATATGCCGCCTGCAACTCCGGAGGTATGAAGCCTTTCGCCAGCAGGTAACGATAGGAGGCCTCGCCAAAGTCCTCGACAGTCAGGTCCGGTCGATGCGCAAAGGGCTTGAGTTCGCCCACCGCATGCAGGCGCGCCACGAAGCGCCCCATCTGCTCCAGCAGGTCTGGGTCCTCCAGGTCCGGGGCACGACCGCCGCGCCGGGGATACAGTGCGAAACGGAAGGACCCGAAGTGATGCAGGCTGTCCCCCGCGGCATTGCGCAGGGGCGGCACCAGGGGAATCTCCAACTCCGCCAGTTCCTTGCTGAAGCCGTGTTCCTCCAGAATGGCCTCATCGCTCCAACGATCCGGCCCGTAAAATTTACCCACCACGGGCTGAGCGTCTTCAATCCCTATCTGATAGACTCGGTTTTCGTAGCTGTTCAAAGCCAATAAATGACCATCGCAGCGGTAACCCAGGCTCTCGACCGCGTCCAGGATCTGTTCCGGCAGCAGGGCGCCGAATGCGGTGGCAATGTCGATGGAATCCATATCGGATGAAACTCTTCTACTCCGTTACCTCGCCCTATGCCCGCAAGACCCGCCTGCTGGCCAGGGAGAAGGGATTACAGGATCAGATCGAAGAGATCGCCTGTAACCCGCATGAAAAAGTGCCCGGCCTGAGCAAGGCCAACCCGCTGGGCCGCGTGCCCACACTGGTGCTGGACGATGGCAGTGGCCTGTTTGACAGCCCGGTGATCTGCCAGTACCTGGACAGTCTATCCGATACGCCCCGGCTGATCCCCAAGTCCGGCCGGAAACGCTGGGCCACGCTGCGCTGGGAGGCCCAGGCCGATGGCATTCTGGATGCGGCCTATAACAGCGTGATGGAAAGCCGCCGCCCGCGTCATGAGCAGTCCCCGGACTGGATAGATCGCTGGCAGGACGAGATACGCACCGCCCTTGATGCCATCGAGCTGGATATGTCCACTCTACCGGAAAAACTGTGCCTGTCCCATCTGGCCCTGGCCGCCGCCCTCGACTACCTGGATTTCCGTCTGCCGGACCTGGCCTGGCGCAAGGGCCGCCCCGTTTGCGCGCACTGGTACGATGATTTCGCCCAGCGGCCCTCCATGCTGGATACCCGCCTCGGCTAACCGTTTTTCCCGGATGAGTCGTTCGATGTGATCGAGCCGCTGCTCAATGGACTCGGTCAGCTACGGTTGGCGCCCTGGAACTGATGCTCCACTACCAGGAACAAGGCAACCAGTTCACCGTTGACTATGGTGACATCGACGAACAGTTCCATGCAGGATTGGAATCCATGTTCGCCGGCATCCTGAGCGCTTTGGATAAAGAATCCGCAAACACCCAGGAACGATTTGTTCCACGCCTAGCAGTTGTGGTTGACGCAGCCCGCCACATGGGCTGGGGCTACCACGATTGCATATCCGTTATGCTGGACGATTTCCAGGCAGGTAGCGATGACTGAGCTTGGTTTTGATGCGAACGTGACGCAATCCGCCGGCAGCACGATGTGCTACTCGAACAGTTTGCGCTGTGGCTCAGCCAAAGTGGGCTATCGTAGAAGAAGTGAAAAGCAAGTCGCCATAACTTGGCTTTGTCTGCCCCGCGTCTTCAGATCGATTGTCCGTCTCACCGTTTACCGACGCACAGGAACGGAAAATGTCACACTCAATACGGAACCGGACCAGACCTATGCAGCCTATCCCAGTCAATGCCCGGCAGGACCCTCGACGAAAGCCATGATGGAGATGCTGGATGGCAACTGCCGGGAGGCGGCGGATCAACTCGCGCTACTCGGCCCCGGGAAGGCGCGCGAGAACTTCGACGACCCGGGTCCAGGCCTCGGCCAGATTCTCCCGGTTGTAGCCGCCGCCCCCGAAGGCCAGCAGTCGGCCCTCGCAATATTCGTCCGCCAGCCGGCAGAGGGAAGCGGCGGCCAGGGCATGGGCATCGCTCGTATACTGCAGATGGGTGATCGGGTCTCCCGCCAGGCTGTCGGCCCCGCATTGAAACAGGATGAACTCCGGTTCCGCTTTGGCCAGGAACTCTTCCACCTGGGGCCAAAACTTCCTGAACAGGGTATCGTCCGCATGGGGCGGCATGGGGATATTGAGCTTGGTGCCGACGGCCGCGCCCCGGCCGGTCTCGGTGATTGCGCCAGTGCCGGGGTAGAGGAAGCGTCCGTCCTCGTGTATGTCGCAGAAGGCCAGGTCCGGATCCTCCTCGAACGCGTAGAAGACACCATCACCGTGGTGGGCATCTATGTCCACGTAGGCCAGGCGCCGGATACCGTGAACCTGGCGCAAGGTCTCGATGACCACGCCGCAATCGTTGAAGACGCAAAAACCGGCGGCCGAGTCACGTTTGGCGTGGTGTAGTCCGCCGATAGGAAGGAAGGCTTGCCGGCAGCTGCCCGAGACGATGCGTTCCAGGGCATCGAGCGCACTCCCCACCACATAAGACGCCGCTTCGAATACCCCCTTGAACGCCGGAGTATCCCCGTAGTCCAGGAAACCCTCGCCGGTGCGGGATTGCTGTTGCACCCGCTCGATATAAGCAGGGGTATGGAAACGCCCTATCTCGTTGCTGCTGGCGGCAACCGGCTCAACGATTCGCACCCGGGATTCGAGCCCTTTCTTCTGTAGCCTGTTCCAGAAGGCGTAGAAGCGGTCCGGTCCGAATGGATGCCCGTGGCCGAATCCGTAGCGGGCGAGATCGTCGCCCGCGTATACACACACCTCTGATGCTGTACTCATTTGGCATTCCTTCGATCTGGTACGCAATCAATGCCCCGCGGATCTCCCTGTGATTGTACCATGCAGAATTTGCTGACATCGCCTCCACCCCATTGTTTGCCGCAGTGGGTGAGAGTGATCAAAGTGTCCACACCGTGATCTGCTCCCAATCGCCCATGTGCAGGGGGCAAAGCGAATATTCTCTACCAACTGGATAGTGAATCCAGGCAGAGCGATTACACCGAAAAAACGGCCTCGCTCCCCCTTCTTATCGCCACGCTCCCCCATATCCTGACTGTTTCCAAGGATCATAGATTCAAGTACAACTAACGTCCTGCAGGCCGGAATAAGCCTTGTCCGTCCTTCTTCAGGTGAAGGCACATCGGCCAATAATGCCAGGACCTGGCTATCATGTATTGCGTTCAGCCCAATTCCTGGGCGAACAATATTCATGGCACAATGACTCCTGCAAACACATGAACTTGGGTTCATGGCGATGGCCAAATGCTCCGATCAACCCGAGGAATTCCCATGCCCACCTCAACCATCCTGCTCGTGGATAATGGTTCCCGTCGTCCTGAATCCACCCAAAGCCTGCGCCGCCTGGCCAGGGAGCTTGGCCTGCGTTCAGGGCAAACCATCCATCCCGTTTCACTTCAACACGCCAACAAGATAGAGGCATCACGTCTGGGGGACAGGCCGGCAGACACATTCAGTGCATTTGTACGACGGCGCCTGGAACTGGGTGAGAGACATTTCCTCGTACTTCCGCTGTTTTTCGGAAAAAGCCGGGCTTTAACAGCTTACATACCGGAACAGGTGGCTGTGCTGACCCGGGAATTCGGCGCATTCGAAGTACGGCAGACAGAAGTGCTGTGTCCATTACCCGCGGGAGAACCCCGCCTGGCCCGCATTCTGTGTGACAACCTGAACATCGCGGCACACTTTGAGGAGTTCCCGCTAAAGCGGGTGATGCTTGTAGACCATGGTTCACCGATCCCTGAAATAACAGCGGTCCGGCGAACCCTGGCAGCACTGATGCGAGAAATGCTCAAAGGCATCGAACTCAGCGAGGCGGTGATGGAAAGGCGCGCCGGCGAAGAGTACGACTTCAACGGCCAACTGCTGCTGGATGCTTTACGGGAAATGGCGATGGGACAAGCATCCGCCAGCGTGTTTTTATCCCTGCTGTTTCTCAATCCCGGCCGACATGCCGGCCCAGGCGGAGATATTGAACAGATCCGAAGCCAGGTGATTGACGAGTTTCCCGGCTTCCGGATCGTTACAACGCCACTGATAGGGGAACACCCTGGACTGGTGGATATCCTGTTGAGT
>RRYU01005259.1_pt1 | contig 14220 bp, 15 predicted proteins | sample 2162651 | NCBI WGS metagenome assembly RRYU01 (sample SAMN10267283, study PRJNA491782) | microbial mat metagenome | isolation source: biomat in the production well | place: Japan: Minami-Kanto gas field, natural gas well KTG3 | collected 2017-06 | reverse complement strand
CGACCCCCACCCCCGCGTCTGGAAGAGTTCGCGAAACGGTATGATGATCGCAATCAAGCGATCGTTGCCGCCCATCGAACGGGGGAATATAGTTATCAACAAATCGGGGCATTCTTTGGCATCCATTTCACAACGGTGGGGAAGATTGTGCGTGCGACGAAGAATACGAGGAGAAAGCTACGTATATAGACCTGACCCTAGATCCCACACAGAAAAATGCAACAGCCTAAATTATTAAGCCTCTATGCCGTGACAATCCTGTTGTTTTCCACGACTTTTTCGCACATGAGCGTTCAGAGTGCAGAAGTCTCGATGTTAGGCCCATGTGAAGCAATAAGGCAATTGGCCGCAAAAGAGCAGTTATGCTACCGACTAAATGAATCCATTCTGACATATAAAGAGTTACTAGCAGTCTGCCCCGATGACAGCTCAAGCAAGCACCAAATGGGAGTAAGTTATATTTTGCTTGGAAAAAGTGATATTGGATTAGCTTATATGCAGGAAGCTATCGATGATCTTGAAGCCGCTGGTAAATCAGAGTTAGCGGAACAGTTAAAGGATGCCAGGGAAAACTGGAAGAAGAATATTTCCACAATAACGCCACAGGACGTAGAAATCGCAAGAAAAAAAGCAGAAGCCACAAAGGAATGCAACGAATTAAACATTGAATACTGGTGACTCAGACACCGCACCGCAGAAACGGGGTCAGACACGATTTTCACCTTTTTGAGGCCTGCCCACTCCCTTGGACGTTGCTTGTCGCCGCCCCAATGCCTCGATCTGCCCCCTGAAGCGTTCGTTACCCAGCGCCCAGCCCTTGTGCGTACATTCGCGGATTTCTTTCAAGTCGGTACCCGAGATGGCCGTCCGGAATCCTTCCCGGTAAGCCCCTTGCCTATCTATACCATTGGAACCCAAACGCAGATATTCCTCATGCGCACTCAGTCACTCAGCGTTCAATCCTGACTCGCCATGCGCGTTGCACCGATAGCTCGACCAGGGATAATCCGCGGGGTGCTCGACCATACCCGTACGGACCGGATTGAGTTCGATATAGCGCATCAGCGTCAGCAGATACCGCTCGGAATCCACCACCGTTGCCCGGTAGCGACCCTCCCACAGGGTGCCGGTACGGTGGTAGGTGAAATTGAAGTACTGCACATAGCGTCGCCCACAGACTGGAAGATATTGCTGATGCTGTGGCCGTACTCAGGCGTCACCAGAATTCAGCTTGGGCCATTGACCCTCTACGTTCATGAATGCGCAACATTCAGATAGCGGAGACGGAAAAGCTATCATTCACCAGCACCCACAGTCTCGAACCAGGCATTGGAAAGTGCTTGGAAATCAGAGCTTTCCGGGAAACAAGCCAACCCATGGATCCGCTTCCTCTATGACCATTCGATCCGATGCCCAAAGACCACCCGCGCCTCGAGGCAAGCTGCGATCTGCCCGCATTTCGCCCAGCGGGATACCCCCTGCACGTCCGGCCCGGCATAGATCCAGACACAGGCCGGTAGATACCGGATCGCACCGCCGCCGCGAGCGGTGGTGACCGCGCGCCCGGGAAAGTAATGCACCTTGCCGGAGAGGGTAACGCGTTCCTCCAGGCGCAATACGCGGCTGGAACCCACATAGTCCCGCCAGTGCCCCAGTGTCGGGAATTGGCCCAGCGCTGCGACGGCACGCTGGAAGCGGTCCGACAGCAGGGGATTCGGCAGATGCATCGCCAGGGTGGCTGTGATGCAGGCCGGCATATAGTGGAAGTGATCGGCCCACTCGGTATCGCCTCCCCAACGGGTGCGGCCGAGCTCGCGCCAGACCTCCGTGACGCCGAGGTCGATGTTGGGCTGCCGGTAATCCTGCTCCAGCCTCAGTGCGGCGTCGTCTGCGACGCAGCCACGCCACTGTTCCAGGCCGATGCCATGGTCTTCCTCCTCCGCAGCCAGACCCCGGGTGACGTGAAAGGTCCAGCCCACATTCTGGTAGTAGGGCGGAGCGCCGGCGAAAGTACGGTCTGGATCGGTCATTACGGTAGTTGGCCTTGGTGTGGACCAGGAGGATTGGGCCATTCACCAATCTTAGGTGACTGAAGCGAAAAATGGGGGATTTTGGCCTATATTGGAAACGCGTCCTTTCATAGATTACAGGAACCCTGTCGAGTGAAATCCGCCCCATGAGGATGTGTTGGTTGCGCAGGCCCCCGACAGGTCCGGGATTTAGCGCAAACAAGGACGCCGGGCTATTCTGCGCCCTGCTGGTCAGCTTGCCGTCCATAAACCCATGGGGTCAAACTCGATTGAATAAAGGATCAAATCTATCGAGTATGACCCTATAGGTAATGTTTTTTCTCTGCGTCCCTCTGCATCCCCTACAGTGAAGGCCTTCAAGATCAATACAGCTGAGTAGTTACCATGTTTGCAACTTCATTGTTGCCGTAACTGCCTCGACACAGGAGACACTTCAGCTTGGCATTGCATATACATTGACCTCGGCGCGGAATTGTCGCCTGGCTACCAGGTATACGTCATTGGGTCTATCTTCCCCTTGGCCATCAGCGACAGACTGAAATCGAGCGTCGATGGGTCGAAGTCCCGCATCTCGCTGGCGCCAAAAACATCCTTGCTGGCCTTGGCGGATTCCTTGATCTTCGACTTCACGTCATCAGGCAGACCGTTGGAGGCGGACAACACATTGTCCGGATTCTTATTCTCTGAAATTTCCGGGATTAAATACACATCGAGGTTCGGGAAGCGTTTGCCATTGCCTTCCCACCACCAGTTTTTGACCACTCCGGCCATGGCCTTGCCTGCCTTTACCGCACCACAGGTCGCCGCATGGTTTTTTGTTGGGATGGAGGCCTGACCGGCAGTCGCGGCCTTTGCACTGGATTCACCGGAACTGGCGCCAACGGCATAGGCAATCTTTGCCGGATAGCCTTCCAGGATTGCGGCGGGATCTTTTCCTTTCGGATAGACCAGGACCCCGGAATAGAACTCCTTGCCGTTGGCGGCCTGTACCAGTCCCTCACCCAGACCACGGGCGCGTATGACTGCCTGCACGAAGGAGCCGACATACACCAGGGCTGGCTTTCCTGAAGAGAAGGTCTCCAGAATCTGCGGGTAACTCTTGGCGATGCGTGGTCTGATCTTCAAGCCTGATTTTTCGCTCAACACGCTGGTGATCGCTTTTGCCTTTCCGGCCTTTGCCTTCCATCCAGGCGAAAACCACAGATCAAAAGTATCGGCGGCCAGAGTAGCGGCACTGAACGTGGCTGCTGCCAGCAGGGTAACGGCGCGTAAGACTCTCTTCATGGGTCAACCTCCTAAGGATAAAAGTTGTCGCTTTGCGGTGTCTCCGATGGAGCGCCATGGATAAACGACGGGTTCCAATTCAGTAAGTCGGCGTCGTTGCTAATTTCTTTAAAATATTATTTATCAGGAGATTATTGGGTTTGCTCAAAGCGCCGACCATGCCTGCCGTCCCATAAAAATAAATGTCAAGAATTTACTTGTGATGCCGCTAGTGCCAAGTAGGCGCCGCTGCACTTTCAGCTTTTGCGTTTATTAAATGCAGGATGTTGGCGCTACATCATGATGATGGTGCTACTGCAAGCCCCTATGGACTACTTCAAATTAACCGACCCGGCCGATCTGTACATTGAAAACAACAATAAGTGACGGGTGCGGACCCAACCGAACAGCATTGGTATAGAAAAATGAAAACGAATCCGCGTTTGAAGTTTGGAGCAAAAGGAAAGGGAGGTCTGCTTCTGATCTTCGGCATCATGGTCTTCATACTGGTGAGCATTGGCTTCGCCGTTATAGGATTTATTCTGCCATTACAGGTCCATTCCTCGATGGAGCATGAAATCACCGGCAGCATGCTTCCGGAGATACGCGTCGCCTTCGAACAATCCAACAAAACCATTAAAGAGGAACTGGATGCCAAGCGGGACGCCACCCTTGCCCGGGCGAAGACGGCATTTTCCGCACAGAAGGCGGCCACTGGTACCGCCCTGATCAAGACCATCCTACCCCTGATGGAGGAATACGACGTCGATGGGGCCGCCCAGGTACTGCAGGACGCCATGGATGCCGACAGCTCGATAGCCGGTATTCGCTATCGTCTGCAGACTGACGACCCCATGGTTGTAGTCGGCGACACCTCGGCGGCCGGTCTGCTCCCGTTCAAGGTGGCGGAAAAAAACGAGTTCGCGGATGTTGAACTCACGCTGCTGGTGGCCCCTGACCTGCTCGCGCTGACCGAGCAGGAAGAGAAGGCGTCATTCGAAAAGATAGAAAAGGTCCGGGCCGAGGCTGCCCAGGCATTGGAACAACAAGTTCTGGGCAATGCCCGGAGCATGCAGGCCAATACCGTATCGGCCCTGCAATTGCGTGTCTGGCTGCTGGCCGCAGTGAGCGTACTGGTACTGGTAGGCGTCATTTCATGGGCGATGCACCGGGTGGTCATCGTACCCCTGGCGAAAACGAAGCAACACCTGCTGACCCTCTCGGGGGGAGACCTCACCTCCGACTTCGATTTCCACAGCGGGAACGAACTGGGTGAAATGGCCCATGCCATGAATACTATGGTGGAGAAACTGCGCCGGATTGTGGAAAAGATCAACACATCGGTAATCAGTGTTTCAAATCACGCGGACAGACTCAACCACACGACGGATACTGTAGCTCAAGGGGCTAAGAGCCAGGTAGGCCAGACCATTCAGGCGGCATCGGCCATTACCGAATTATCGGTATCATTCGAAGAGGTGACGCGCAACAGCAGCAATGCATTGGATCTTGCCAAGTCGTCCAGTGAAATGGCCCAGTCAGGCCGGGAAATCGTTTCAAAAACAGCCCAAGGCATGGCCTCCATCGCAACCACGGTGGCCGATTCCTCCACACTTATTGGCGAACTGGACCGCAACAGCGAAGAGGTTGGGCGTGTTGTCAATGTCATCAATGGGATCGCCGAGCAAACCAACCTCCTGGCGCTCAATGCGGCCATCGAGGCGGCGCGGGCGGGCGAGCAGGGTCGGGGATTCGCCGTGGTAGCGGATGAGGTCCGGACCCTTGCGGGGCGAACCGCCGAGGCGACCCGGGATATTTCGCGAACTATCGAGAAGATACAATCGGATACCGGCAAGTCGGTGAAAAGCATGGACTCAGTGAGTCGGCAGGTGCAGGGAGGTGTGGAGCAGGCGGAAAAAGGACTCGATGCCATGGATGGAATCGTAAGTTCTTCGGAGGAGAGCATGCAGATGGCGGCAAGCATTGCAACGGCGGTGGAGCAGCAGTCCATGACGACCCGGGAAGTTTCGGCCAGCGTTGAGAGCATAGCCGCGGTCAGCCGGGAAACGGACAGCACCTGCACCTCGATGCAAGAGGCCGCTCAAGAACTGGCACAGTTGGGTGGTGAGCTGAAAAAAGCCATTTCCTGGTTTAAGTCAATAACGCCTGACGGAACTTCAATGCCTGCCACAGTCAGTGTCCTCACGATTGTCAGGGGGGATTGATCCGATATCCAGATTCTTAGTCTGCGCCTTATCCGATAGGCCGTGATTATTATCAAGCCATCAACTCTGCTGAAAATCTAAGAGACACTCAATTTTTTACAGAAAATACGCGAGGACATAAGCCGTTAACAGCACAGCTATCCACAGCGAAGTGGTGCCGATCGACCAGGTGCGCGCGAACACGCCGCGCGATTCCCCTTTGGCACTGCTCCCCAGGTGAAGCTGCCCGAAATCGTGCAGGCTGCCGGCCAGCTTCAATGCGCCGGTTTCAGCCGCGCTTCCGATCCTGGATATAGCGTTGAAAGCGGCCTGACCGATCTGGAACATGAGCACCCGCCATAGCCAGTCGGTGTCTAGACTGATTGTCCGCGTGCGTTTCATCAGCGGCAGCAGCAGGAAAAACGCCAAGCCGGAAAAAAGCAATAACTGCAGGTAAAACAGAACTTTGCCGGCGGTATATGGAACATAGTCCGTCGCGTAAGGCAGGAATTGATAAAAGGTCTCGGGAAATACGCCCATGAGGATACAAAGTGCTGCAAACAGCACCATGGCCAAGCCCATATTCCAGGGGGCGTCCTTGGGTCTCAGGCCAGAGTCTTTCTGGAAAAACACGAACCACGGAAATTTGATACCGGCGTGTAGGAAGACGCCTGCGGACGCCGCCGCCAGCAGCAGGTATACCGCAACCATGCCCTCATCGGCAGCAGCCTGAGAGATCATGGTCTTGGTCGTGAATCCCGACGTCAGTGGAAAGCTCGAGATCGACAGCGCACCGATGATACCGCAGATCGCAGTCAGCGGCATGGTGCGGAACAGGCCGCCCAAATCGGTGCATTTGCTGAACCCGGTGCGGTAGACGACGACGCCCGCGCTCATGAACAGCAGCGCCTTGTAGATGATATGGGCAAAAGCATGGGCCGCCGCGCCGTTGATCGCCATTTCTGTGCCGATACCAATAGCGCAAACCATGAAGCCGACCTGGTTGACGATCGAATAGGCGAGAATGCGGCGTGCGTCGTTCTCTAGCAGCGCATAGATGATCCCGTACATGATCATGAAGATACCCACCCAGATCAGCAGCGCCTCCCCCGGAAACAGCAGGATCAGCGCCAACACCGCTGTCTTGGTGGTGAAGGCCGACAAGAATACCGATCCAGTCGGGCTGGATTCCGGATAGGCATCCGCCAGCCAGGCGGACAGCGGCGGAGCCGCGGCGTTGATCAGGATCCCGATCAAAATCATCCAGGTGCCGAAGTTTGCGGCCCGCATGGGCTGGATATCGACTGATCCGGTGTGGATGACGACGCCCACGATACCGATCTTGAGAATAATGCCGCCTAGCAGATGCATGATGGCGTAGCGGATACCGGCCGCACGCGCGGCGGGGGTGCCGCCGCACCAAACCACCACCGTCGAGAACAGCGCCATCAGCTCCCAGAACACGAACATGGTAATCAGATCACCCGCGAAGCTGAAGCCAATGGCACCGGCGGCGTAGGCGTATCCAGCTGCGAGCTCATACCAGCGCGCCTGTCGGAACGCGTAGAGCCCGCCGACAAACGCCATCAGTGCAAAGATCGTCGCGAACAGGCGCCTCAGTGCGCTGCCCTCGACCGGTTCGATCCGATAGTCGAGAAACGGCAGAGTAGAGACCACACCGTCGGGCACCTGCCAGATGGCCCACAAGGTAATCAGCGGCGCGAGCAGCAGGATAGCCGTGCGCAGGTGGCCGCGGGCCGGTCCGATCAGGATCGCTGCGGCGATCAAAATGAATGCGGGCGGCAGCAACTCAATCATCGCCGCGCTCCGATCGATAGTAGTCCTGATCGCGTTTCAGCAGGTATCCAAGCCCCTTGGCAAAGAGCACCATCAGCAGGCAGGAGAGAAAACCGAAGACGGCGCCGAATCCAATCCAGCCGTCGACTCCGAAATAGCCCTTCACTTTTATCACGGCCTGCAGCGCCACCGTCAACGCCAGCACCGCCCAGAAAATTCGCCAGAGTAGCCGGATCGACGCCGGGCGCACCAGCCAGGAATCCTGTTCACGGGGCTGGCTCATTTGCTTACTCCTAGCATTTGCGCTGCGAGCGTTATCACCGGCCCATTGAATATAAACAGGCCGATCGTCAAGGCCGCGGTGACGGTCAGCGCAATCACCATCGGCAGCGGGGCTTCGCCATGTTCCAGTTTATTGTCGACGGCTTCCCTACCAAACCAGGCGGCAAAAACAATGGGTAGAAAATAGGCGGCATTCAATACCGTGCTGGCGATAATGGTTGCAATAGCCAGGTAGTTGTTCGACTGAAAGGCACCGGCGAGGATATACCACTTGGAAACAAATCCACCGGTCGGCGGCACACCTATCATGCTGAGGGCACCAATGGTAAAAGCGGTCATGGTCCAGGGCATACGCCGGCCGATCCCCGCCAGCTGATGGATCTCGGTCTTCTTCGCCGCAGTGTAGATGGCACCGGCGGCAAAAAAGAGAGTGATCTTGCCAAAGGCATGAGCCACCATGTGCAGCGATGCGCCGATTTCCGCCAACGGCTTGAGAATGGCGGCCGCCATCACTACGTAGGAGAGTTGCGCTACCGTCGAATAGGCCAGCAGCCGCTTCAGATTCTGTTGGCGCAGAGCGACCAGACTTGCCGCCACCACGGTAAACGCCGCCGTATAGAGGAGCCAGCTACTGCTGGGTTCTGCGAACAGGTAGTCGATGCCGAAAATGTACACGATCACCTTGGTGACGGTAAAAACGCCCGCCTTGACCACGGCCACGGCGTGCAGCAGCGCGCTCACCGGGGTCGGCGCCACCATGGCGGCCGGCAACCACCGGTGCACAGGCATAACGGCCGCTTTACCGATGCCGAAAACGAACAACCCGAGCAGCAGCCCGAGGGCAGGCCCTGCGAGTTGGCCCTGCAGGATTCCTCCCGGGGTAAACTCGCCGGTCCCGGCCACGAAGTAAATCCAGATAACGGCGGGCAGCAGCAGGCCGATCGATGTCAGCAGCAGTATGCCCAGGTAGACGCGGGCCGAGCGCACCGTCTTTTCGTCGCCCTTGTGCGAGACCAGCGGATAGGTACAGAGGGTCAGCGCCTCGTAAAACAGAAATAGCGTGAACAGGTTGGCGGCGAAGGCAATGCCGATGGTCGCCGCCAGCGATAGCGCGAAGAAGACGTAAAAGCGCGTCTGCTTCGACTCTTTATTACCGCGCATGTAGCCGACCGAATAGATCGAGTTCACGATCCACAAACCCGAGGCGAGGGCTGCGAACAGCATGCCCAGGGGTTCGATACGGAATCCAAACTCAATACCGGGTGCCACTTCGAACAGCTGCAGTTCCGGGCGCGCACCCGCCATCAAATCCGGCACCAGGCTCCAGACCACTAGCGCAAGGGTAACTGCGGTTACCAGCGTCACCGTTTCGCGCAGGTTATCGTTGATACGCCCGCTAAGAGCAATCGCCAGCGCGCCCGTCAGTGGAATGGCCAAGGAAGCGGCAATGGTCATGCCAAAGTTCATGGCATTTGTCCATGCAGCAGCTGCGCGGCGCTGGTGGCGAGATGTATCGGGATTGCCGGGAACAGGCCGAAATAGAAATTCAGCAGCACCGCGCCCCAGGTCGCCAGCAGCAGCGGCAATGGCGCTTCAACGGCGGTCGAATCGGGGTCGGGTGCATGAAAATAGGCCGCTTCGACGACGCGCCAGATATAGACCACTGCCATCAGAGAACTAACGACGATCACGGCAACCAGGGCTATGCCAAGGCTACCCGAACGGAAAGTGGCCGTGATCAGGTACCATTTACTGATAAACCCGGCGGTCCCCGGAACCCCGATCAGGCTAAACCCTGCGAGTACGAATGCGGCCATGGTCCAGGGCATTTTTTGCGCTATGCCGCCGATGCTATCAATGCGCATCCGCGCGACGCTCATACCGAGGCAGGCCAGCGCCAGGAACAACGCACCCTTGGCCAGCGCATGATTGAAAATATGCAGCAGCCCGGCGCTAATGCCGGCCACGCTAACCAGGCTGGCGCCGAGCGTGATATAGCCGATCTGCGCCACAGACGACCAGGCCAACATCCGTTTCAGATTCGACTCGAACATGGCGACGCCGGAAGCGATCAGGATGGCCAGCAGCGACAACGGCATCAGGAAGTAAGCAAACTGAAAGTCATGGTCCTGAAGATTCGGTTGAAACACGAAAAAATCGAAGCGCAGCAGGATGTAGATCGAAACCTTGGTCGCGCAGGCTGCGAGGAATACCGTTACCATGTTGGGTGCATAGGTATAGGCGTTCGGCAGCCAGATATGCAGGGGGAAAATAGCGGCCTTCAGTGCCAGGCCGACAGTGATGAAACCGGCAGCAACCAGGATCGGCCTCTGATCTGCGACGTCGTGGATTCTGAGCTCCATGTCGGCCAGGTTGAGCGTGCCGGTCATCAGGTATATCAGGCCGATGCCGATCAGGTAAAAGGTGGCACCGATCGTGCCCATGATCAGGTACTTGAATACGGCGGGCAGTGCGCGCCGGTCAGGTCCGCCGGCAACCAGCACGTAGCTCGCCAGGGATGAGATTTCCATGAATACAAAAATATTGAAAGCGTCGGCCGTCACCAGAATTCCGGCCAGCCCGGCGAGTGCGAGCAGCCAGGCGGCATAGAATAGCGGCTGCCGCTCCGCCTCGATGTCCCGGTCCAGGCTTTGCACGCCGGCGAGCAGGGCCAGGCTCGATGCACCGGTGACGATCAGCAGCATCAACGCGCTGAAAGCGTCGACACCAAGCTCGATACCCCAGGGCGCCGGCCATGAGCCCATCAGGTATGTTATCTCCCGATCGGCGAGGACATCCAAGGTGAGCGTGACGGCAATGGCGAAGGCACAGAGGCTGGCCGCGCTTGCCACGGCCCATGACAGGCGTCGTTGCTTGAGCAGGATGACCAGGGGTGCAGTCAGCATCGGCACGACCACCTGCAACGCCGGCAGGTGCGGGGACAAACCTGTCATTGCCGATCGATCTCCTGAATCTCGTTTTCCTCGATCGTGCCGTACTTCTCCTTGATGCGAACCACGATACCAAGGCCGAGTGCAGTGGTGGAGATGCCGACAACGATAGCGGTAAGAATCAATACCTGGGGCAGCGGATTGGAAAACAATCGCTCGGCGTTATCGCTGGTGAAGATCGGCGCGGTACCGCCTTCCACCTTGCCCATCGTGATGTAAAGCAAAAACACGGCGGCCTGGAACAACGACAGACCGATCAGTTTCTTGATCAGGTTGGGCTTCGCAATGACGGCATAGAAACCGATCATCAGCAGCGCCGCGAATACCCAGTAGTAATAGAGGCCGAGCAGTTCCATCAGAATTTGTCTCGTGCGGCGAAGGCGTGGAAGATACTGAGCAGCACCCCGGTAACGGTGATACCGACGCCGGCTTCGATCAACAGGATGCCAAGATGCTGACCTTTGACCGGATCGGATGACAGTACCGAGTAGTCGAGAAAGTTGCCGCCAAGGAATATACCGGCAAGGCCAACCGCACCGTAGAGCAGGGCGCCGCCGGCGATGAGCCCCGTCAGCAGCCCGCGCGACATTACCTTGAGAGTGCGATCCTCGCCTTCGAGCAAGGCGTAGAGAATGATCGCGGCGGCAACGATGGCGCCGGCCTGAAAGCCTCCGCCGGGCCCGTAATCGCCGTGAAATTGAACGTAAAATCCGAACAGAAGAATGTATGGCATCAATAGCCGGCCAACGACCTGAGGAATCAGATAATGCCGGAGTCCCCCCGGTTGAGCAGAATCGATCGGGCCTTGCTGAGTATATTTGCCCGAACGCGCTCCCAGCAGAAATAGCACGCCGATGCCGGCGGTGAATACCACGAATACCTCGCCCAGCGTATCGTAACCCCTGAAGCTGCCCAGGACCGCGGTCACGACATTGGGAATATCGATGGCTTCACGGGTCTTCTCCAGATACCAGGGCGCAACATGTTGGTGCACGGGCGCGAACGGGTCGCCAAAACCAGGTTTTTCGAAAGTAGCGTATATCAGAACCAGCATCGTCGCGACGACAACGCTCAGTGCGACCAGTCGGTTCGTCGACGGCACGCGCTCGCTGTCCGCGGTTAGCGCCAATGCCCCGAGAAATAACACGGTCGAAATACCGGCCCCGATCGCAGCCTCGGTCAGCGCCACGTCAGCGGCGTCGAGCAGGAAAAAGTTCGCTGCCAGCAGCAGGCTAAACATGCCGCTGAGCATCACCGCAACGAAAAGGTTGCGCGCCTGTACGATGGCAATCGCCGTTAGCAGTAGCAGCGTCAGCAGGAATATTCCGAAAATAACCGTCACTCGGTAGGCTCCTGTTCGAACGGTCGAGCTTGTTCAGTACGTTTACCCGCAAGTAGCGCGGCGCTGGCAAGTGCATTGGATGCAGTCGGGCTGGTAACCAACAGGAACAGCAGAATCGCCGCCAGCTTGATACTGGCGAGAGAGAGTCCGGCCTGCAGCATAATGCCCGTGATGATCAGCACCGGGCCCATGCTGTCAGTGATACTCGCAGCATGCATGCGGGTATACAGATCCGGCATGCGCAGCGCGCCAAGACCGCCAATGAAAACAAAGACCCCACCCAACGACAACAACAACCAGCTGGCTATATCCAGAAACTGCGGCATGCTCAAGTATCCTCACCGGAGTATTCTGAACTGCGAGCCGCGCGACTGCGGAAGAACTCGAGAACCGCAAGAACGCTGATAAAGTTGATCAATGCATAGGCGAGTGCGAGATCGAGGAAATCCGGGCGTCCGAACAGGAAGGCGATCACCGCGAGCAGCAGGACGGTCTTGGTGCCGAGCATGTTGACTGCCAGTACGCGATCGTAGACGCTGGGTCCGATGACGGCGCGCATCAAGGCAAGTGCCATGGTAATGACCAGAGCAATGGTGACTACGTAAAACATGGGTCAGCCTGAGTGAAGTTGAGCGACGCGGCGGTCCATTTCGCCGGACATCAGTTCGCGGGCGCCGGCCTCGGTTAGTGTATGGACTTTGATCACGCCTTTATGCAGATCGAGCGCGAGTGTGCCGGGAGTCAAGGTGATGGAATTGGCCAGTATTACCTGATCGACCGGATGTTGGCTCGTTGCTTTGATTTCCAACACTCTGGGGCTGATCGGGAGTCGCGGGTCGATGACGATCCGGGCGACGTCCAGACTGGATCGTATCACTTCGCGTACCAGCCACACCCAGTAACGGAGCAGGTGAAAACTATAACGCAGCGAGAAAAGGCGATCCTCAAGGTAACCCATTCGCCGAACCAGCAGAAATGTGATAACGCAGGAGACGAGCCCTAAACCAAGCACCAAGGGGTCGAACAGCCCCGACCATAGCAGCCAGACGGCCATGAGCACGAAAAGCAGGCTCAGTTTTCGGTAGTACGGGTATTTCTGCAGGCCGGTAGTCATTGCGAAATCTCTCTCGATCCAGGGCTTGTTGCTCTGGAGCATGTACAGTATGACACAACTCTTCCTCCCGCCAAATCAACTCGCATGGTCCGCTCCTTGAGATGCCAGATCAGTAACGCGATCAGCAGCATCAAACTGAATGTATAGATTTAACACTGCAGCCATTACACTAAACTTGATGCTCTTCAGGGGGGCTTCCACGATTACCCGGAAGACTGTCGCTTTACGTCAGGCACCAGTTTTAACAGCTTACTAAATAGCCATCCATGAATAACTTCCCGGATTGGGATGTTTAGTAAATAGAAGACGTCCACGAGCCTTCTGGATAGGCTGAGATTTACCTTGGCCTAGACAAACCACCCCGGAAAACTCATGGTGGCCGCGCAGATGGTGCACTGTCGGCGGTAACGCGGGGCCTACGTCCTTCACGAATGCTACGTGTGTGCAACAGGATAAGCCCAATCGTTCCCACTGGTCGGTTTCTCCGTCACTCCCTGCGACTGCCGGGAGACTGATCCGATATCCAGATAACAACGTGACGCCGCCCTGCCGCCAGCACCCAGATACGGGTGACTTGCAGCAGACCCGTTCAGAAGCGGAGGAACAGTAACCTCAAGGTAAGCAGCATGCGATAGGCTGGTGCACCTGCAAGAACACACAACCTCGCTCAAGAGGCCATACGCACCCTCAAGAGGCCATACGCACCGGCAGGCGCCGCGCACCCCAATCCCCGGGCCGGGCTTCGAGCACGCCGGCCAGTGGTGTCCCGCAACGGCGGCAGGCCCCGGATTCATCCAGGCGCCAGTCGCCAAGCACGTACCAGTTCCGCTCGATCAGGCGTTCACCACAGGCATGACAATAGGTGCTGCCACCCTGCTGATCATGCACATTGCCGGTGTAGGCATATCGCACCCCGTTACGCAGGGCGATATCCCTGGCAAGCTTCAGAATGGCAGGTGGCGTCGGCGAACGATCCATGAGTTTATAGTCGGGGTGGAAGGCGGTGAAATGCATGGGTACGTCCGGTCCCAGTTGCTCCACGACCCAGGTGGTCATGGCATCCAGTTCCGACTCGGAGTCGTTCTCTCCCGGAATCAGCAGGGTGGTCAACTCCAGCCAGACCGAGGTCTCCCTCTTCAGGTACACAAGGGTGTCGAGTACCGGCTGTAGAGCGCCTTTGCATTGCCGGTGGTAGAAATCCTCGGTGAAGGCCTTCAGGTCCACATTGGCTGCATCC
>RRYU01005867.1_pt1 | contig 14222 bp, 16 predicted proteins | sample 2162651 | NCBI WGS metagenome assembly RRYU01 (sample SAMN10267283, study PRJNA491782) | microbial mat metagenome | isolation source: biomat in the production well | place: Japan: Minami-Kanto gas field, natural gas well KTG3 | collected 2017-06 | reverse complement strand
CGCAAGCAGTTGGATGAGCTGATCGAAATGGTGCGCGGCAGTGGCGGCAAGGGCCTCGCCTGGGCCGCATTGCCCGCCGATGGTGGGGATGTACGTTCATCCTTCGGCAAGTTGCTGGCCCCCGGCGAGATGGCCGCGATCATCGAGCGTATGCAGGCTCAACCCGGCGATCTGCTGCTTATTGTGGCCGACAAAGCCAGCAGCGTCGCTGCCGCCCTCGACAAGTTGCGCCGCCTCTTTGCCGAGCGGCTCAACCTCGCCGATCCCGATCTGCTCCACTTTAGCTGGGTGTTGGATTTCCCGCTGCTCGACTGGAACCCCGACGAGAATCGCTGGGACGCCGTTCACCACCCCTTCACCGCGCCCCACGCCGAGGATCTGCCCCTTTTGGCCAGCGACCCGGCCAAGGTGCGTGCCCAGGCGTATGATCTGGTACTCAACGGCTACGAGGTGGGTGGCGGCAGTATCAGAATCTACCGCCGCGATGTGCAGCAGCGCATCTTCGAGCTACTGGGGATTAGCGAAGAGACTGCGCAATCCCAGTTTGGCCACATGCTCGAAGCCTTCGAGTATGGCGCACCGCCCCATGGCGGGATCGCACCAGGGATTGATCGCATCGTCATGCTGTTGGCCGACGAGAGCACCATCCGCGAAGTCATGGCCTTCCCCAAGACGCAGCAGGCCGCCGATCTGATGACCAACGCACCCTCCGAGGTGGACGAGCGCCAACTCAAGGAGTTGCACATTACATTGAGGGGGTAGGGTCGCTGCCTTCGACAGGCTCAGCTTCGGCAAGCTCAGCTTCGACAAGCTCAGCTACCAGCAGCGACCCGTCGGCTGAGCTTGTCGAAGCCGACACCCGCTGCCTTCGGCAAGCTCAGCTTCGACAGGCTCAGCTTCGGCAGGCTCAGCTTCGGCAAGCTCAGCTACCAGCAGCGACCCGTCGGCTGAGCTTGTCGAAGCCATATGGTACGATGGTCTGTCTTTCGCCATGACGTAGGAGGGGGCAGGGTGCGTAGCTGGAAGTTTTGGATCGGCCTGGTCATCAGTATCTTGTTTCTCAGCATCGCACTGCGCGGCCTCGATCTGAGTAACTTCTGGAAGACCCTGCGCCATGCCAACTACTGGTGGCTCCTACCGGGCGTTGGCATCTACACCGTTGCCGTTTGGGTGCGCACATGGCGCTGGCGTTCGATGCTGGTACACATCCAGCCCATCTCGACGCGCCACCTCTTTCCGGTGGTAGTGATCGGGTATATGGGGAATAACGTGTACCCGGCGCGTGCCGGTGAGGTGTTGCGTAGCTACGTGCTGCGCCGCAAGACGGGCATCCCCATGAGTGCCTCGCTGGCTACGGTGGTGTTGGAGCGTCTCTTTGATGGCCTGGTGATGCTGCTCTTCGTCTTTGCGACACTGCCCTTTGCCCCACTACCACCCGCCTACCGCTGGATGGTCATCGGCTTCAGCATCATCTTCGCGGTTGCACTCGCCGCCTTTATGCTCTTAGCAGCCCAACCGGAACGGATGAGTCGCCTCTATACCCTCGCAGTAGATACCTTCCTCCCTGCTAAGCTCCGCCCACGGGTGCATGGCATCTTCGACCGCTTCATCATCGGGTTGCAGTCGCTACGCAGCCCGCGTGAACTGATAACCATCTTCCTCACCACCACCCTGATCTGGCTGGGCGAGACGCTCAAATACTGGTTTGTGATGCACGCCTTCCCCTTCGAGGTCTCGTTCCCCGTCCTCATGCTGATGACAGCGGTGGTCAATCTGTTTACCACCATCCCCTCCTCACCGGGCTATGTGGGCACCTTCGATGCTCCCGGCATTGCGGTACTAACCCAGTTTGGGGTAGCACAAGCCATTGCTACCAGTTACACCCTGGTGCTGCACGTGGCACTCTGGTTACCGATCACCCTGCTGGGAGCCGGGTACATGCTCCACGAAAGTGTCGGTTGGCGCGATATGGCACGTGCCGCCGAGATGAAGGAGCATCCGAACGAGATTGCCGAGCCTGATGCCGAACGAGATGATGTTGCCCCAGGAGTTTCCTCGTGAAGATAGCAATTGTTGGAGCGGGCATTGCCGGACTCAGCGCCGCCTACGATCTGGCTCAGCGCGGCCATCAGGTGCGCGTGGTGGAAGCAGATGCAGTGGCGGGTGGCCTCGCAGCGGGGTTCCGCGATCCACGCTGGGAGTGGCCTCTGGAACGTTTCTACCACCACATCTTCCAGACTGATACGGCGATCATCAAGCTGACCGAAGAGATCGGGTTTAGTCGTAACCTCTTCTTCCGCAGTGCGGTGACGGCGCAGTGGTGGCACGATCAACCCTACGCCCTGGATGGGGTGCTGCCGGTGTTGCGATTCCCCGGCATCCCCTTCCCCGACCGGGTACGGTTTGGGGCGGCCATTGCCTACCTCAAGTATGTCACCAACAACTGGCAGCGTTTGGAGCGTACCACGGCGGCCAAGTGGACACAGCGGTGGATGGGCAACCCGGCCTATACCACCCTCATCCGGCCACTATTGGAGGGCAAATTCGCCACCCACGCCGATGAAGTGAACATGGCCTGGCTCTGGTCGCGCTTCAAGGCGCGCAGCTTCAAGCTTGGCTACTACAAAGGTGGCTTCCAGGGCTTTGTGGATGCGCTCCAGCAGGCGGTAGAGGCGCGTGGGGTGCAGGTTGATCTCAAGACCCCGGCGAGTGCGGTGCGCCAACGCGAGGATGGCCAGTGGGAACTGATCACCCCCGGCAAACCTGCCGAGGTGTATGATCGCCTCTTAGTAACCGGCTCGCCCCAACTCCTGAGCCAACTCGCCCCGCAACTGCCTAGCAGCTATTTAGGCCAACTCAAACAGCTACGCTCAATGGGCGCGGTCGTACTGACCCTAGCATTACGCCAAAAACTGCTCGACAAGGTCTATTGGCTGATGCCCCCCAAGAGCGACTTCCCCTTCCTTGCGCTCGTGGAACACACCAACTTCATTGATGCACGCCATTATGGAGGAGATCGCCTCGTCTACTGCGGCGATTACCTCGATCCCGATCACGAATTCTTCCGACTCAGCGAGGATGAGTTACTGCAACGCTTCCTCCCCTACCTGAAGCGCATCAACCCCGCCTTTGAGCCGAGTTGGGTACGCGCCCACTGGCTACACCGTGAAGCCTACGCCCAACCGATTGTGCCAATCAACCAGAGTCGCAACATCCCTCCCTTCGCCACACCGCTGCATGGGCTATACTGGGCGAGTATGAGCCAAGTCTACCCTTGGGACCGCGGTACCAACTTTGCGGTAGATTTAGGGCGACGGGTAGCGGCAGAGATAGGGTAGTGGGTTTTTTCTAGTATAGCGAGTCTTGTATGGCCAATATCAATCCGAAACTCAAAGCCGAAGCCGATGCGATGATCGCCCGTGGACGTACCCTGGTTGAACAGGGGCGGCTACCAGAGGCGACCGATCTGCTCAACCAGGCGGTGAAGCACTACTGGGCGGCGGGCGACTTCTACAGTGCTGCGGCGCAGACGGGGAACTACGGGTGGTTGTTGCGGCGGCTGGGGCGCGCCGATCTGGCTCGCCCCTACTTGGAGCATGCCGCGCAGATCTTTGATGACATCGGTCTCGCCGATTTTGCCGAGCGCCACCGTTTTGCTGCTAATGATGTCGCGAGTGTCCTCGAACCAGACTTCCTGGCAAGTTTGCCGCCAACTGTGCGCGGTGCGCTTGAACGCGGTGATGGTGTTGAACTCCAGGCCGCGATTGATGCCCTACCCGTTGCCGATCAGATCCTGATCATTGAGCAACTGAGTGCCGCCGGGGTGGTGAGTGACATAAGCGAGGAGCAGGCCGAAAAGGCGGTGGAACAGTTTGAGCCACTCCTCCAAGCAATTGCGGCGGTGGCGCGTGGGGATGCCAGCGAACGTGCTGATGTCGAGCAGGCACTGGTAGACCTGGAGCGCAAAGGATGGCAGATCCACCAACCCGTCCTCAAGATCTGGCAGGGCAAACGCAACCGTGCCGCACTGACCTCGCAACTCGATCCGAGTGATGCAGCCCTGGTGGGGCGTATCCTGACCATTCTGGAGACACCTGAGGAACGTGGATAGGTGAGACGACCCGTTGGGCCGTCCCATCCACACCACCCAGCTACAGAATCGCCACTGCCCGACACGGTCCGGCGCTTCCACCTTCAACCTTGAGCGGGAAGCATGCGACCATAAAACCACTAGGGGGCAACGCGGCCAGATTGACGAGGCGCTCGATCTGGCAATAGGGCAGATCGAGCTGGTGCGCCGACCAGAAGACCCCCGCCTCCTGGCGGGTGAGGGCTTCGCGGGCCTGTCGATCCAGCGGTGCGTCCCAACCCCACGCATCAATCCCCATCACCCGCACCCCCTGATCATAGAGCCAGCGGGTCGCTTCGGGTGTCACCCCAGGGCCACGGAAGAGGTAATCGGGCTGCTCGTAGAAGGCATCGCGTCCGGTATGCACCAGCACAATATCGCCGGGGCGCAGCGTATGGCCAGTACTAGCCAGCGCCGCCTGCACCTCATCGGTACGCACCGAGTCACCATCTTCCTTATGGCGCATATCGAGCACCACCCCTGGGGCAAAGAACCACTCCAAAGGCAAGGCATCAATCGTCTGGGCGGGTTGCCCCTGAATGACCGAGTTGTAGTGCCATGGAGCATCCACATGGGTCGTATCGTGCGTGCCCAGGCGGGTGAAGGTATCGGTCGCCCAACCCTCACCATTGCGCAACAGCGCAGCAGGAACCTGAAAGAGCGCCTGGATCTGGGCCGCACCCAGGGCATGGTTGTGGTTGGTCAGATCAACCCGTACCGCCTCCATCGTACCGGGCGGGCTACTGCGAATCGTTGCCGAGAGGTCAATAATGGGCATAATCACCTCTTGATTCTTGCTTATACATCTCTATAGTAGCACAACAGCATGGGAAAAGTCACCTCCGGTGGGGGTTGGGGCAGGGCATGGGCGCGGCGCGGGGCTTCGACAAGCTCAGCCACCGCGCCGCTGGCTGAGCTTGTCGAAGCCATGCGGCGCGTCCCAAGGCTTTTTCGCGCTAACACATAATTTCTTCGGGGGCGGCTGCGCCGTCCCCGAAAATCTTTTTTTGTGGTGTTTTGGCGGCGAAGCCGCCAAAACACCACAAAAATTGGGGTTTGGGGCGCAGCCCCAAGGACTTTGCCCATGCCCTGGCCTGCTCACACACACCATAGCGTTATATAACAAGATCCTGTATACTAGCCAATTATTGGTGTCCATAATTTATAGGAGGAAACACTGTGGTTTCACGGATTCGCCTGCTCACCCTCATGCTCGTTGCAGCCTTTGTGCTGAGCGCATGTGGAGGTACGCCCGCCGCCTCTCCGACCACCGCGCCCGCACCCGCCGGTGACGCTACCACCGCACCCGCCGGTGACGCTACCACCGCACCCGCCGATGCCCCCACGGAAGCCCCCGCACCCTCCGGTGAGAAGTTGCGCTACGCCTTTGGTGGCGGCCCCGTCGGTGGAGTCTTCCAGGTCTACGCCGATGTCCTAGCCATAACGATCAACGAGAAGTTGCCCAATGTGGACATCACCGCTGAGGGTACAGGTGGCTCAGCCGAGAACCTGCGCAGCGTCAACGCTGGGGATCGCCAGTTCGGCATCGTCTACTCCGGCGATGTTTCGCTGGGGAGCGAAGGGCTGCTGCCAGAGGATAGCACCAAGTACGAGAACGTCATGCCGGTGGCCCCGCTCTATGGTGGCGTTGCCCACCTGGTCGTCTCGGTCAACAGTGGCATCACCTCGGTCGCCGATCTAGTTGGCAAGCGCATCGCCCTCGGCAATGCCGGTTCGGGTGCCGCCCTCAGCGCCGAGCGATACTTCAAGGCATTGGGTCTCTACGACCAGATCCAGGTTGAGTTCCTGGGCTACTCGCAGGCCGCCGCTGCTATGGGCGATGGCCAGTTGGATGGCTTCTGGGTGTTGGCCGGGTTCCCCAACTCATCCGTCACCGAAGCCTCTACCTTCACCGACATTCGCGTGATTGACATCTACAACCCCGGTGTTGAAGGTGGCTTCTTCACCCAGTACCCCTTCTACTCGCAGCGCGCCATCACCGGCGGTGCCTACCCCGGCAACGACGCTGATGTGATGAGCTTCCAGGATACCGCCCTCTGGGTTGCGAACAAGGATGTCCCGGCTGAGGTCGTCTATGACGCCCTCAAGGCGATCTACCTTGATGGTGGCCTCGAGACTCTTCAGACGACCCACCCCTCGGCCAACGAGATGGGGCTTGAGGTTGGGATTACGGGTATCGCCAACAAGCTCCACCCCGGCGCGGTCAAGTTCTGGGAAGAGCATGGCGTGACCATCCCCGATGAGCTGAAGTAGGACGGTAATGATCGTTGGTGTTTGGTGGCTTCATCGCCAAACACCAACGAAAAAACGATCTGCGGGGAAGGAACTTTTTTTCTCGTATGCTGGCGGCTTCGCCGCCAACATACGAGAAAAAGCGGGTTTGGGGCGCAGCCCCAAGCGTGGTTTTTAGGGCAGTAGCCCTAAAGTTTACACCTATGGGCGTAGCCGCCCCAGACCTCCAGCGGAGAAGGAGCTTGTATGGCCAACGAGCATGCTGATCAGCCAGCCGAAGCATCCGATCAATTTGACGAAGCAAAACTCAAAGAATTTCTTGAACAAGAAGAACCACCCACACGTACCCTGAATACTTTTTGGGGTTGGGTCTTTTTAATCGGGGCAGTAGGGATGGCCGGATTCTATATCTATACCGCCGGAACCCTCCCCGCACCCGTGCAGTGGCAGCGCGGTCTCTATGTCATGTTGACCTACCTGCTCATCCTGCTCATCTACCCCTTTTTGGGACGCAAAAGCCGTGTACGCCCGATTGTTAAACAGGCCACCGAGCGATTACCCGCCCCGCTGCGCGCCCTGATCGCCCCAGAACATGGCCCTAGCCTCTTTGATTTTATCCTAATGGCCGCCACTGTCCTCGTGGTCGGTTACTATATTGCCAATTTCCGTTCGCTCCAGTTCCGCGCCGGAGCCTACACTCCCAGCGACTTTACGATTGGGGTGATCGGCCTGATCGTCTCGCTCGAAGTTGCACGGCGCGTCTTGGGCTGGTCTATGACGTTGGTGGGTCTCTTCTTCATTCTCTACCTACGTTTTGGCAATATCCTCTACGATGTGCCGTTTGTTGAAACCTTTGCCCATCGTGGGCAGCCCTGGCAGCGCGTGGCCACCATCCTCTTCTTCGATCAAGAGGGCGTCTTTGGGGTTATGGCCAACGTCTTGGTGAGTTATGTCATTCTCTTTATCTTCTTTGGAGCCTTCCTAAGCAAATCCGGGGCTAGTCGCTTCTTCATTGATCTGCCCCTAGCGATAGCCGGACGCAGCACCGGCGGTCCGGCCAAAGTCGCGGTCATCTCCTCGGCACTCTTCGGCTCAATCTCCGGTAGCCCCATCGCCAATACGGTCAGTACCGGTACCTTCACCATTCCCCTCATGAAACGCGCCGGTTTCCGCCCCCACGTCGCAGGAGCCATCGAACCCGCCGCTTCGATTGGGGGCGCCTTCATGCCCCCGGTCATGGGTGCCGGAGCGTTCCTGATGTCGGAGTTAACCAGTACGCCCTACGCAACCATCGTGCTCATCTCGATCTTCCCCGCCATCCTCTACTTCACCTCGGTACTCACCATGGTTCACTTCGAGGCCAAGAAGTATGGGCTGCAAGGCATCGAGACTGAACATAGCCCCATGGAGATCATCCGTAATGAGTGGTATCTCGCGATACCGCTGCTGGTTGTTGTAGGAATGTTGATCGCCGGTTTCTCCCCCGGCTATGCCGCCTTCTGGTCAATCATCTCCTGTATCCCTATCATGTACACCATGCAGGAGAATGCCAGCGACCTGCGCAACCCAGCGGCATTGGGCGGCAGTACCCTCCAAGCCTTCGGACGTAGCACCGTGCGCGTGCTGCGCAGTTCGGTCGAGGCCATCGAGAAGGGGGTGCGCGACACCCTGGTGATCGGGGCCACAGTAGGGGTGATCGGCATGGTCGTCGGCACGATCTACGCCTCTGGCATCGGCCAACGCTTCGCCAAGATCATTGTGGACATGAGCGGTGGCAATACCCTGGCGGCGATCATGCTCATCGGTGTCGCCTCACTCCTCCTCGGTATGGGCGTGCCCGTCACCGCCGCCTACCTGATCACCGCCGTCATCACCGTTCCGGCCCTCACCGATATGGGCGTCGCCCTCATCGCCGCCCATATGATCGTCTACTGGTTCAGCCAGGATAGCAACATCACCCCACCCGTCTGTGTGGCCGCCTACGCGGGTGCTGCTATCGCCGGTGCCGATCCTTGGAAGACGGGGTGGACATCCTTCAAATTCGCGAAACTGCTCTATGTGATGCCCATCCTCTTCGCCTTCAGCCCTGCTATCCTGCTACTTGGCGAAAGCGGACGCCCGCTGGTTGATGTGGTCTGGAGCGAAGTTGCTCTTGCCTTCTTCTCCGGATTCTTAGGAACCGTGGCCTTCTCGGCGGTCTCCATGTTCTACCTCGTGCGCCAAACCACCTGGTGGGAGTGGCTGCTCGCTGCATTCGGCACCATACTCTGCTTCTGGCCCAGCCTCATTACCGATCTGATCGGTATCTCTATCGTCGCTGCGGTCTGGTTCTGGCAGCACTATGATGTAAAGCGGCGCAGCAACCAAGTCGGGATGGCTGCACCTCCACAATGAGGGTAGGGCTATATCACGCGAGGGCTTCGGGATCGGCAAGCCACTCCCGAAGCCCTCGTGTGATATACTGATACTCATAGGATTCAACCTAGGCATTACAGACTGATTCCTGGAGACACACACCTCTAGTATGTACACCATTGAAATTACTCCAATAGCACAAGAAGACATTCGATCCCTCAGAAAATGTGAACAAAATATCATTATTGAAGCAATAGAAACACAACCAACTATTGAGACGACAAATCGCTTCCGTCGTCATCCCATCGAAATTGCTGAATGGGAATTGCGTGTTGGATCATTTCGTATTTTTTATAATGTCGAGGAATTAGTCCGCATTGTTCGTGTTGAACGAGTAGGTCAGAAACCAAACAATACTCTCTTTTTTCGTGGAAAGAAAGAAGTTCGCTCATGATATGGACTTATCGTATTGTAAAAGATGAAATAGGGCGATATTCTGTTCGTGAAGTATATCAAGAACAAGATGGAACCCTTATCACCTATAGTAAGACACCGGTTGCTCCTATTGGATCATCCGCAGAAGATTTGTTACACCAGATTCAACAACTTCGTGATGCATTTAAATTACCAATACTTTCAATGAGTGAACTTGAATCTGCCATTCCGGCTCCCCAAGACAAACAACCAACAGGAAGCAATATCACCCTACAGCAACTCAAGGAAGAACTTGGGGGCGCGACAACATGCATCAAAGACTCATCAGACAGTTGATGAGAAATTTTTATCAGCAGAGAACACAAGAGCCAGCTAAGCTGGCTCTTTCTTCTTCCTTAGGAAACCGTGAGCTTTACGACATACCATAGTTTGTTGCAAATTAGGTATAATATGGGTTAGGAGGCAGCACATGCAGGAGTTGATCCCCCACATTGACACCTGGCTCGCACGTGGCGAAGCAGTTGCTACCGCAACCGTCGTGCGCACGATGGGTTCCTCACCCCGCCCGGTAGGAGCCAAAATGATCGTCTCCGCTACCCAATCCCTGGCTGGATCGGTCAGTGGCGGGTGTGTCGAGGGCGCGGTGATCGAGGCGTGCCAGATGGTGCTGCATACCGGCAAAGCCCGCCTGCTCCACTTTGGGGTTGCTGATGAAGCCGCATGGGATGTTGGCCTCGCCTGTGGCGGCGAGATTGATATTCTGGTTGAACCCCTCAGCCACTATGACTCCATCCGTGCCGCTATCATAGCCGAACACCCCATCGCAACCGCAACTATCATCAGCGGCCAGCACCTTGGCCGTAAGCTGCTCGTTACCCCTGATGGTGTTACCCAAGGTGGGTTGGACGATCCCGCCCTAGAAGAGCGCGTCAAGAGTGACGCCCAGATCCTCCTCGCCCACGCCATCACCAAGGTGGTTGAGTACCCCGACGGTATGTGCAGCGTCCTGATCGAGAGCTTTGCCCCCCCACCACGCCTCTTTATGCTGGGGGGCGTGCATATCGCTGTCAGCCTCGATACCCTCGCACGGGTGCTCGGTTTCCATACGGTGATCGTTGATCCCCGCTCCACCTTCGCTAATCGCGAACGCTTCCCCTATGTCCACGAACTCCTCGTCGCATGGCCCGATGAGGCGCTCTCCGGTCGCCTTGATGCACGGAGCGCCCTCGCGGTTCTTACCCACGATCCTAAATTGGACGACCCTGCGCTCCGGGTGGCGCTCAATTCGCCCGCTCGCTATATCGGGGCGTTGGGGAGCAGTAAGACCCATACGAAACGCCTCGCTCGCTTGCGCCACGAGGGCTTCACGGATGAGCAGCTTGCCCGCATCCATGGCCCGATTGGCCTGCCTATTGGCGGCAAACGCCCCGAAGAGATTGCCCTCAGTATCATCGCCCAAATCGTCAAAGTGCAACAAGAAAGGTGACACCCATGACGAACCCACAACTTGCGACCTGGCTCTATGAAGGAGCCGTTGCGCTCAGCCAAGGCGATAAAGAACGTGCCCTCGACCTCCTGATGCGCGTTGTCAGTGAAGACGAAGGCATTCCCGAAGCATGGCTCTGGCTGAGTGGCGCGGTTGATGATCCCGAAGATCAGCGCACTGCACTCGAAAATGTACTCGCCCTCGATCCGAATAATACCCACGCCCGCTATGGGCTGGCAGTACTCAATAATCAGGCTTAGCGCCGTACCTTGCGCTGCCGAGGCTGCACTACTTGTGGCGATGGGCTGCTCATAGGCGTCGGTATCTCCTCACGCTCTAGCCCTACCCATACGGTGTTGCGGTGTACGGTTGCCATGCCACGTACCTCAACCCCGACTACCTCCGTCACCTCTGCTTCGTTCACCAACACCAAGGTTGGTGTGGTCTGTGGGAAACGGTGTCGGTACGCTCCGATGGCATCCTCGATCTTGCGCGCCACGCTGAGCTTGGGGTTGTCGTCATACCACATGAGAAATGGTGTACTCATTGATCGCCTCTTCTGTTCATACAATGTTTTTCTAGTATAAAAGAACGTTTGTTCAGTGTCAAGTAGTAACCCATCGTTGGCTTCGACAAGCTCAGCTTCGGCAGGCTCAGCTACCGCCAACGGCTCCCCAATGCCACATACCCACGCTGGCTGAGCTTGTCGAAGCCAGCGCGAGGGCATGTGCCAAACCCTTGGGGCTGCGCCCCAAGCCCCACTTTTTATTGTTTTTTGGCGGCGAAGCCGCCAAAAAACAATAAAAATATCTTCGGGGGCGGCGAAGCCGCCCCCGAACCCCCACCGGAGGTGACTTTGCACATGCCCTGAAGCCAGTGCGAGAAGGTAGCACATCCCCCCCCAACCTATGCTATCCTACTTCTAGGGTATCGTTCCATGGGACGGGGTATCGCGATGGGACTCGGAGAACCAGAGGCGGATCGCTACGCAGAGCTACGCCAACAGTACCACGAGCAACTGAGCCGCTATAAGAGTGCTAATGCCGAACTCGCCGATGTGGCCTGGACGCTCGCAGAGTTAGAACAACAGATCGCTAACCTTGAGGAGGATTTCGAGCGGACTCACGATGAACGTATCGCCCATCGCCTCCGCGATCTGCGCCGTTGGCGTGGTGTGCTTGAAGAGACGGTGCTGCGCCATATGTACCGTGCCGAGGCAATCTCGGCTGAGGTGGACAAGTTGCGCCAGGTACTCGAAACCCACTCCCATACCTAAGCGCACCTACTCCTCCAACATGATGTGGCCACTACGCCCACCCCGCTTCTCCACAAGCCGGATGTCACTCATCCGCATGCCCCGATCTACCGCCTTGGCCATATCGTAGATCGTCAACGCCGCCACACTCACCGCCGTTAATGCCTCCATCTCTACCCCCGTCTGCCCTCGGCAACGTACCATCGCCTCGATCTTCATGCCCTCCTCCACCGGGTAGATGTCGAGACGCACATGGGTGATCAGTAATGGGTGGCAGAGTGGGATGAGTTCGGATGTGCGCTTCGCCGCCATGATCCCCGCCACCCGCGCTACCGCCACCACATCCCCCTTCGGTATCCCGCCCCCCATGATCAACTCCCGCGTTGCTGGTTGCATCACCACAACCCCACGGGCTGTCGCTTCGCGCTCGCTCTCTCCCTTCCCCCCCACATCTACCATGTGCGCCCGACCCTCTCCGTCTATGTGGCTCAATCCCTCACCCATGCTCGATGCTCCTCGTGCTACAATAGCCCCGCGTCACCGCTCTACCCTGGAGTCTTTCCATGACTAATACACATCCATTCGACCGCCACCGGGGTGCCCTGCTTGGCCTCGCTACTGGCGATGCCCTCGGTACGACCCTGGAGTTTACTGGCCCCCTCGATCCTTTTCAACCCCAAGTGACCCAGATTGTCGGTGGCGGCCCCTTCAGTCTCCCCGCTGGATCTTGGACAGATGATACCAGTATGGCGCTCTGTCTCGGCCAGAGTCTGGTCGCTGTGGGTGATTTTGATCCCCGCGACCAGATTGAACGCTATGTGCGCTGGTGGCGCAATGGTGAGAATAGTTCTACTGGCCGCTGCTTTGATATTGGTAATGCTACTCGCGCTGCCCTCCATACTTATCAGATGACCCATAATCCCTATGCTGGGAATCCTAGCCCCAATAGCGCCGGGAATGGCTCGCTCATGCGGATGGTGCCGGTCGTTCTGGCCGCTGCTAACGAGGCCGAGGCGATCTCCTGGGCAGATTTGCAGTCACGGGTGACCCACGCTGCTCCTGCGGCGGTTGATGCCTGCCGCTTCTATGCCCGTCTGATCTGGCGCGCTCTGGCTGGGGCGAGTAGAGCCGATCTCTTTGATACCAGCCTCGGTAACGATCTGGCTCTTGAGGCCGGTGTTGCTAAGGTCGCCCAGGGAAGTTACCAACACGCCATGCCGCCTACGATCCAGGGAACCGGTTTTGTCACTGCCGCCCTCGAAGCGGCACTGTGGGCCTTCTACCATAGCCACGACTTTGCCTCCGGCGCGATCCTGGCCGTCAACCTCGGCCAAGACTCGGACACCACCGGGGCGATCTATGGCCAAATTGCCGGGGCGTTCTATGGCCTTGCCAGCATCCCCCAAGAATGGCGTCTACTCATCCTCCACGCAGATGCGATCATCGCCCTCGCGGATGACCTCGCTGCATTGGGTGCGCGTCGCGCTGGGTAGTGGTGGGGATATGCCGCTCCATAGGCATTTGGTTAAGCACGAAGGTAGCACCGGCTTCCAGCCGGTCGGTGGCGCATCGTGACCGGCTGGAAGCCGGTGCTACCTTCGCGCATGCGTAGGGGCGCGTAGCGACGCGCCCACGGGATGCGCCGCTACGGGAGCAGTTGGGGCACACGGGCTGGGCGCGCCCCTACACGGTATTTCTTCACCGCATGCCAATGAGGCGTAGCCGTCTCTATGCCCTCCTCGTGCTGGCTTCGACAGGCTCAGCCAGCGCCAGCATGGGTATGCGGCATTGGGGAACCGTTGGCTGAGCTTGTCGAAGCCACCGCCACCCCACCCCCATTTGACCGATCCCGCAGCATCAAGTATCCTTACCCCGCTATGAAGCCTTTCTCCATTACCCTACTAGGGCTGGTTGTCGCTTTGGCGCTTGTGGCATGTGCCACCCCACCACCAGTACCAACCCCTAGCCCAGTACCAAATACTCCAACCCCCCCGCCCACTCCGTCGCTCATACCGACGACGCTGCCCATAACGACGCCGACCCCCATCCCTCCGACCGCCACTCCCGTCCCACGTGATGCGCTCTTTGACCCGCAGCGCCTCAGTTATGCCCACAACTTCAATGGGCCAGAGATCCAGGCACTGCTGGAGCAACGCGGTAGCCCGCTGGCAACGGTGCGTATTCAGGTGGGTGATCGTACCCACAGCTTTACCGATGTCCTCGTCGGTCTCTCTAACCTCTATAGCATCAACCCGCAGATGCTCCTGGCGCTGATGCACTTCCATGGCGGTCTGCTCAGTCCTGGGAGT
>RRYU01003821.1_pt1 | contig 14230 bp, 11 predicted proteins | sample 2162651 | NCBI WGS metagenome assembly RRYU01 (sample SAMN10267283, study PRJNA491782) | microbial mat metagenome | isolation source: biomat in the production well | place: Japan: Minami-Kanto gas field, natural gas well KTG3 | collected 2017-06 | reverse complement strand
CTCCGCGGACCGCGCATCTTAGACGCCCAGGGGAAACTGTCAAGGGGGTCCTGATCGCCCAGAGCTAGCCATGCGGGACGGATTCGGCAGGCGTAGGGTTCGGGCTCGTTTGACAGGTCAACCATCAACTGCGACTTGGGCCACCGCCGAGGCGTATGGTCCGAGATGGCATACGCCAACGTCCAGTCGTTGCGTGACAACCGCGCGGAGCGCCAATATACTGCGGGGTATAGGCTGAGTGGCAGAGTGGTCATGCAGCGGCCTGCAAAGCCGTGTACCTCGGTTCGATTCCGGGCTCAGCCTCCACTCTCGACCCCGCGGGTCCTTACAGGGACGGCATCCCACATGGGATCGACTGTTCTTCGTCGGCCCGTCTCGGCGTATCGGCCCTGATCCGAGGTTGCAATCTGCCCGGCCCGGGTGGCGAAACTGGTAGACGCAAGGGACTTAAAATCCCTCGGCTTCGGTCATGCGGGTTCGACTCCCGCCCTGGGCACCATCCTGCGCGCGGTGCTTCCGTCAGCCTTCGATCATGGCTTCCCGCAACGTGCGACTCATTCGCGAGTCGCCGGCTCTGTCCCCCAGCCACCTCCACCCGGTGTCTCGATACTGAGACGGTCGCCTGGGCTGACCAGGAGACTGACTTTGGGTTCCAGGTCGTGGCCATTGAGCCGGTTGCGTCCACGGGCGCCGGGACCGCCACCCGCAAGGCCCCAGGGCTCGAAGCGTCGGCGCTCCGTGAGGAGCGTGACTTCTGCCGGCGCGAGGAAGGTCAGCTCCCGGATCAGCCCATCTCCGCCCCGGCGCGCCCCGCGCCCACTTGATCCGGCTCGGAGCGCGTAACGGGAGACCCGTAGCGGATAACGCGCCTCGAGAACCTCGATCGGAGTGTTCCGTGTGTTGGTCATGTGGGTGTGGACCCCGGACCAACCGCCGCCAGAGACCCCCGCACCCATCCCGCCGCCGATTGTCTCGTAGTAATCCCATCCTGCACCGGACTCGGAACTGCCAATGGCCAGATTGTTCATGCTGCCCTGGCTGGCCGCTGGGATCAGGTTGGGCACCGCGCCAGCGAGCGCACCCAGGACGACATCGACCACCCTGCTGCTGGTCTCGACATTCCCCGCCGCGACCGCGGCCGGGTGCCGGGCGTTGAGCAGGCAGCCGGTTGGAGCAGTGAGGCTGATGGCGCGGAAGGCCCCGTCGCAGGCCGGGGTCTGAGGCGGCATCAGGCATCGAAAGGCGTAAAGCACCGCAGCAGCTGTGACCGAGAGCGGACAGTTGATGTTGCCGAGGACCTGATCTGCGGTCCCGGTGAAATCGATATGGATGCGCTCCGCCGAGATCTCGATCGTCACTCGGATCGGGATCGCGTCTGTCCCTTGTCCATCATCGTCCATGCGGTCCTCGAAGCGGTAGACCCCCACCGGGATCTCGCGGAGTGCACTGCGGGCGAGGCGTTCGCCGTAGTCGTTCAACTCTTGGATTGCAGCTTCATAGGCCGCCGCGCCCAAACCTGCCACTAGCTCCCCAAGGCGCACTAGACCGAACTGATTGGCGCTGATTTGAGCAAAGACATCACCGCGGGAGTCATCTGGATTGCGCGTCGCGCCGAGGATGTTCCCGACAAGAGACTTGTCCAAGACGCCCTTCCGCAGCAGGTGGGTGGGCGGGATGATCAAGCCCTCCTCATCGAGCGAGCGCGAAACCGGCATCGAGCCGGGTGCAGCGGCTCCGATGTCGGCGTGGTGGGCGCGATTGGCCACGAAGGCGACGAGACGTCCGCCGGAGAAGGCCGGTGCGATGAGGGTGACGTCTGGCAGGTGAGTCCCGCCGAGGAAGGGATCATTAAGTACCACCATATCCCCTTCGGCCCAGTCGACCGTGCCGACGATGTCCGCCATGGCGTATGCCATGCTCCCGAGATGGACCGGGATGTGCGCGGCCTGAGCACAGAGACCACCCCTGCGATCGAAGACGGCGCAGGAAAAGTCGAGGCGATCCCGGATGTTCGTCGAGAAGGCGGCCTGTTGCAGGACTAAGCCCATCTCCTCGCAAACGGCATCGAGTCGGCTGGAGAAGAGCCCCAGATCGATCGCGTTCATCGGTTGGCATCCCCTGACACCCGTCGGGCGCGGTCATTGGTGGCGTTCTGATCCGTCGGCCTTGCATTGTAAACGCCACCGGTGATCATGGACTCCCGGAATGTTTCGAGTCGACTCGTCCAGCGAGGACAGCCCTGGTTGAGATACCCGAACACGGGCCAATCTTCCTGCGAACATATTCATGTTGTCTTCAACCAACCCACAAGGAGCCCCGAGCCATGGCCCACGAGCTACCCGCTCTACCCTACGAGAAGAATGCCCTCGAGCCTGTCATCTCTGCCGAGACGATCGAGTATCACTATGGCAAGCACCACCAGACCTACGTCAACAACCTGAACAACCTGATTCCAGGCACCGACTTCGAGACCATGAGTCTCGAAGACATCATCATGAAATCCTCCGGGGGCCTGTTCAACAACGCCGCGCAAGTCTGGAACCACACCTTCTACTGGAACTGTCTGAGCCCGAACGGTGGCGGTGCGCCGACTGGCGCCCTTGCCGATGCGATCAACGCCAAGTTCGGCTCATTCGATGAATTCAAAAAGCAGTTTTCGCAGGCCGCTGCGACCAACTTCGGATCGGGTTGGACCTGGCTGGTGAAGAATGCCGACGGGTCGATCGAGATCCACAACACCTCCAATGCCGGAACTCCCATGACCGAGGGCAAGGCCGCGCTTCTCACCGTCGACGTTTGGGAGCATGCTTACTACGTCGACTACCGCAATGCCCGACCGAAGTATCTCGAATCCATCTGGGACAAGATCAACTGGGAGTTCGTCGCAGCAAACTACGCTGCGTGACGTGCCGGAAGGCTCGGACGAAGACCCCAAAACCATCCGAGGGATCTGAGGTTTTTGGGGCCTTCTGGAGATCATGAAGCCGGCATGGTGCCCAACGGGGGCCGTTCAGTCATGCCGCGCTGCGTTGCTGCGGAGCAAAGCCGCCTGAATTGGCCGCGTGGAGCTGCTCAGGTGCTTGGTGCCGATAGAGGACGCTGCGGAGCGCGATCGGGTTGCTTCATCCCGGTTCGTCGGTCCCGACTGCAGTCTGTGCTCCGAAAAGGTGTTGGCATCCGCCTTGTTGGCCATAAAGAAGAGAAGGGGCACTTGTCAAGCGTCGTTCAAGGTTCTCGCTTCGTGATGCATGATAACCACCGAGACCTGTTTGCCTTGACAAGGAGATAGCCGCGTAAGCCACTGTCGATTCGCCTAGGGATGGGCTGAGACGGCATTCCCCGAATGTCTCAACGTCTGCATACTCCGTTATCTGCAACTGCGGGAGGACGCATGGAGATCCCTCGGTATCACCTTATTCAGCGCTTGATGCACTGGTTGATCGCCCTCTTGGTTCTGGGGCTTCTGGCCATTGGTGCCTTGTTGGGAAACCTCGGCTTCGAGGGTCTCAAAGATCTGGTCGGGCTCGAGATGACCAATCAGCTCTATACATATCACAAGACCTTCGGTATTCTGATTTTGATCCTGATGGTACTGCGCTTGGTCCTCAAGCGTGCGCTAGGTTCCCCTCCCTACGAGCCGCCTCTGCACTGGTTCCAGCGCGCGGCTAGCTTCGCCGTTCACGGCCTACTTTATGCTGCCTTGATCCTGATGCCGATTTTCGGCTGGATCGGGACTGCTGCGCGCGGATTCCCCGTGCAGTTCTTTAATCTCACCTTACCTGGCCTTGTGCCCGAGAACGAAGCGCTGGGCGAGACGATGGTCCAGCTTCATGCGATCACCGGCTGGGTCATCTTGGGTCTGATCCTGGTGCATGTCGGCGCGGCGGTCTACCATTGGAAAGTGAAACGCGACGGCGTTATGACGCGAATGAGTCTGTTCTCAAGAAAAAGCTGAGGATTGGCCTTCCCTGGCAATCATCAGTACGCGATTCGACAATGCGGTGTCCGACGCGCTTCATGTTCAGTCTCATAGGCGACTGAACAGTCCGTAAATCCATAGTGCCGCGGGAATCGCTGAGTTGATTTCTCTGACCTCCGCATGGGACGGCGGCTGTGGACTCATGTGAGGGCGAGTCCAGACGACGATATCCCATGCTGGGCGCCGTTCAGTGGTTTCCGGTCCCGCCCATGGGGGCAAGGAGTGTCTCCGTCGAATAATCCGGAGAACCAGCCCTTTCGAGAATCTTGTCGGTCAGGCGGGTTTCGCGATATATTCCGAAGCTTCGCCTTTGAGCAGAGGCGGTTTCCCTTGCCGAGGAACCGCCTTTTTGTTTTTTTCAGAGACTGATTGGGTGCTGCCGCGATGAGCGAACCCTTGATGGCCACCTATCGCCGCCTGCCGGTCGCCTTCGTGCGCGGCGAAGGCGTTTGGCTCTGGGATACGGACGGGCGGCGCTATCTCGACGCCCTCTCGGGCATTGCCGTGTGCGGTCTCGGGCACGCACACCCAGCGGTTCGCGAGGCGATCTGCGATCAAGCCGGCCTGTTGGTGCATACGTCGAATCTCTATCGGATCCCCGAGCAGGAGCGCCTCGGGGCGATGCTGACCGAGATGTCCGGTATGGACCGCGTCTTCTTCGCAAACTCGGGAGCTGAGGCCAACGAGGCCGCGATCAAGCTCGCTCGCCTATCAGCTCACCAGCGAGGCTTGGAGAACCCGGCGATTCTGGTGGCCGAGAACAGTTTCCATGGGCGCACACTTGCTACCCTGTCGGCGACCGGCAATCGGAAGGTCCAGGCCGGCTTCGAGCCTCTGGTGCAAGGGTTCGTCCGGGTCCCTTACGATGATATTGCTGCGATCGAGACTGCCGCCGCTAATCGCCCGAATATTGTCGCCATCCTGGTCGAGCCGATCCAAGGTGAAGGCGGTATCCGAATCCCGACTGCGGATTATGGACCGAAGTTGCGAGAGCTTTGCGACCGGCACGGATGGTTGCTGATCTGCGATGAGATCCAAACAGGCATGGGGCGCACGGGGCGACTCTTCGCACACGAGCATCATGGCACGGCTCCGGATGTGGTCACTTTGGCCAAGGGGCTGGCGAACGGCGTTCCGATCGGTGCCTGTCTGGCCCGCGGTGCCGCGGCCGAGGTCTTGGGTCCCGGTTCGCATGGGTCGACCTTCGGTGGTAATCCATTGGCCTGCCGTGCCGCCCGAGCCGTGTTGGAAACCATCTTCGCCGAAGATTTGATCGGGAATGCGGCAGAGCAGGGTGCCTACCTCCTCACGGGTTTCCGAGAGGCATTGAGCGGTGTTCGGGGCGTCATCGATATTCGCGGTCAGGGTCTCATGCTGGGGATCGAGCTCGATCGGCCCTGCGCCGACCTGGTCGGGCTCGCCCTTGATGCCGGTCTTCTGATCAACGTCACGGCAGAACGTGTGGTGCGGCTCCTGCCGCCCCTGATTCTGACCCGTCCTGAGGCCGAGCAACTCCTCCAAGAGCTTGCCGGTTTGATCGAGCGCTATCTGGGTGCTGCCTGACAGCGCCCAAGAGCGAGAGATGATTCATGTCCATGGATGCCACTCAAGCAAGCTGCCGACACTTCCTGTCCCTACTCGATCTGAGCGCCGATGAGGCGCGAAGGCTAATCGCTCGGGCGACCGAGCTCAAGCGCATCTTGAGGTCCGGGGAGGAGTATCGTCCTCTTCCGAACAAGACCTTGGCGATGATCTTCGAGAAGTCGTCGACGCGCACCCGGGTGTCCTTCGAGGTCGGGATGGTCCAGCTCGGCGGTCATGCCCTCTTCCTGTCACCGCGTGATACCCAATTGGGGCGCGGCGAGCCGATCGAGGACAGCGCGCGGGTGCTCTCACGCATGGTCGATGCGGTGATGATCCGGACCTTCGACCAGGTCGCCGTCGAACGATTCGCGACCCATTCTCAGGTGCCGGTCATCAATGGCCTGACAGACCGTCTGCATCCCTGTCAGCTCCTTGCGGACATGCAGACCTATCATGAGCATCGCGGCGATATCCGCGGGCGACGGGTGACCTGGATCGGTGACGGCAACAATATGTGTCACTCCTTCATGGAGGCCGCGAAACTGTTCGACTTCGAGTTACAGATCGCTTGCCCTGAAGGCTTTGAGCCGGATGCCGAGCTGCTCGAAGCGGTCGGGGATCGTTGCCTGATCTTTCATGATCCGGAGGAGGCTGCCGACGGTGCCCATCTGGTTGCCACCGATGTCTGGGCCAGCATGGGGCAAGAAGATGACCAGGCAAGACGCCAGGCCCTGTTTGCGCCTTTCCAGGTCAACGACGCAGTCATGGCGCGAGCAGCGCCGGACGCCATCTTCATGCATTGTCTGCCGGCACATCGAGGGGAGGAGGTCACCGCGTCCGTCATCGATGGCCCTCGATCCGTGGTCTGGGATGAAGCCGAAAATCGTCTTCACGCGCAAAAGGCACTGCTGGAGCTGCTGCTCCTGCCGGGGTTATGACAGACGCGTAGTCCTCGTGTAGCTTGCGGCTTCCGGCGGCCTGAGGTGATCGGACGACCCGGCCGCCTGATTGCTCACGCCCAACCCAATGAATCGTTGAGGATGACACGTGAGACGTTTCGCACTCCTTTTGCTCTATCTCTTGAGCGTCCAAGCGGCTCAGGTTCCGATGCTCCAGGCGGCGACACTCTATGTAACGGATTCGCTTGAGATCACACTACGCACGGGTGAAAGTAACCGCTATCGGATCATCCGCATGCTGCCGAGTGGCACGCCGCTGGAGGTTTTGAGTGTCAACAAGGCAACTGACTATGCGCGGGTGCGCACCGAGGACGGGACGGTCGGTTATGTGCTCGAGCGCGAGCTTCAAGACGAGCCCGCAGCACGCGTGCGTATCCTCGAGCTCGAACAGCGGCTGGCTGAGCTCATGGCGGAACCCGAGGCACTGACCGCGAAGCTAGCCGCGCTCCAGACCGAGCACGCCCGGATCGATGCGGACTTCCAGGCGCTGCAGAGGGAGAAGCAACGGCTGGAGGAGGAGCTCGCGACCATTCGCCATGCATCGGCCAATATTCTCGACATCACCAGCGACCGCGAGCGTTTGCGCATCCAGGTGAGTGAGCTGACCCGCGAGCGCGCCGATCTCCAGCAAGCTAATCGCGATCTCAGCAATCAGACCAATCAGCGTTGGTTCCTGATCGGCGCAGGTGTCATCCTTGTCGGCGTCCTCATCGGTCTCTTGCTCCCGCATCTGAGATTCCGCCGCCGCAGTTCCTGGGGTTCCTTCTGAATCTAGTCGGGGGTCGCGTCAGCCAAGGAGAAGCTGATTCAGCACGCGATTCGACGGCGCGGCCTCAAAATCCTTAAATTTTCAGAGCTTTAGATGACTGAGCATGGCGGCACATGGATGTGCCGCGGGAAACGCTGATTTGATCAGCGCTTCTCCGGCCAGACCTCCGCGATCGCAATGTTGATGAATGACTGCAGTATGCTGTACTGTCTAAAAAGACAGTCAGCCCTATGCAGGCATATCCGTGGCCGTCCCCTACGCCGAGCTTTACTGCCGCTCGAATTTCTCCTTTCTAAGAGGCGCATCTCACCCCGAGGAGCTGGTTCGGCAAGCCTTTGATCTGGGCTATCGCGCACTGGCCTTGACCGACCGCTGCTCGCTTTCGGGTGTCGTACGGGCACATGCGGAGGCCAAATCACTCGGATTCGCGCTCATCGTCGGCAGTGAGCTTCCGTTCGAGTCGGGCTTGCGACTGGTGGCGCTGGCCGTCAACCGGGAGGGTTACGGCAACCTCTCGATGCTGATCTCACGGGCCCGCAGGCGTGCTGGTAAAGGGGCCTTCCGTCTACTGCCATCCGATCTGGACGACGGGCTGCCCGACTGTCTACTGATCTGGATCCCGGATGAGAATGCCGATCCCGCGACGGGTCACTGGCTTGCCGAGCGTCTCGGTGGCCGCTTATGGATGGGGGTGAGTCTGCTGCGTCGCGGGGGAGATCGCGCACGCCTTGACGACCTCCAGCAGCGGCTCGGGCAAGCTTGCGGACTCCCGGTGGTGGCGGTCGGCGCGGTTTCCATGCATGTGCCGGCCCGCAGGCCGCTGCTCGATATCCTGGCCGCGATTCGACTCGGGATGAGGGTGGACCAAGTCGGTGCCGGTCTGGCGCAGAATCGGGAGAATCACCTGCGTCTCCTTCAGGATCTCGCGCGTTTCTATCCCCCGACGTTGCTCACCGAGACGGTGGCGATCGCGGATGCCTGCCGTTTCTCGCTCGACGAGCTGCGTTATGAGTACCCGGATGAGCTGGTGCCGTCCGGTGTTTCTCCGCGGGACCATCTGCGCCGTCTGACAGAGCAGGGCGCCCGCGAGCGCTTTCCGGACGGCGTTCCACCGCGCGTTCAGGCGCTGCTCGAGCATGAGCTGGCTCTGGTCGGGGAGCTTGCCTACGAGCCCTATTTCCTCACGGTCCAGGATATCGTCCGCTTTGCCCACTCGCGCGGCATCCTCTGTCAGGGCCGCGGCTCGGCGGCCAATTCGGCGGTCTGCTATTGCCTGGGGATCACGGAGGTCGACCCCTCGCGTATGGAGATGCTCTTCGAGCGCTTCATCTCGCGGGAGCGCGGCGAGCCGCCAGACATCGACGTGGACTTCGAGCACCAGCGGCGCGAGGAGGTGATCCAGTACATCTATGCCAAGTACGGTCGCTCGCGTGCCGCTCTGGCGGCGAGTCTGGTGTGCTATCGCCCGCGGAGCGCGGTTCGCGATGTCGGCAAGGCGCTCGGCATGGACCTGGATCAAGTTGACCGTCTGGCACGCAATCTCAACTGGTGGGACGGTCAGGCGATCGCACCTGAGCGTCTGCGCGAGGTTGGTCTCGATCCCTATGATCCGCTCGTGCTCAAGACCATGCGCTTGGTCCATGAGCTGCTGGGCTTTCCGCGACATCTCTCCCAACATGTCGGCGGCTTCGTGATCGCGCGAGGCGATCTGACCCGGCTCGTGCCGATCGAGAACGCAGCCATGGACGGGCGCACCCTTATCCAATGGGACAAGGATGACCTGGAGGCACTCGGGCTACTCAAGGTCGACTGCCTGGCGCTCGGCATGCTCAGCGCGATTCGCCGGGCACTGGACCTCATCAACGAGCTCCGCAAGACCCACCTGCGACTGGCCGATATCCCGCCGGAGGACCCTCGGGTCTATGAAATGATCCAACGCGGCGAGACAACCGGCATCTTCCAGATCGAGTCGCGTGCGCAGATGGCGATGCTGCCGCGGCTCAAGCCGGCCTGTTTCTACGACCTGGTGATCGAGGTGGCGATTGTCCGCCCCGGACCTATCCAGGGCGACATGGTGCATCCCTATCTGCGACGCCGCCAGAAACTGGAGCCCGTGACCTATCCCTCGGAGGCGGTCAAGGAGGTACTGGGTCGCACTCTCGGTGTCCCGATCTTTCAGGAGCAGGTGATCAAGGTGGCGACGGTGGCAGCCGGTTTCTCACCGGGTGAAGCGGACGAGGTCCGTCGCTCGATGGCCGCCTGGCGACGCCGCGGCGGGCTGGAAAGCCTGCGCGGGCGTTTGGTCGGAGGTATGGTGGCGCGCGGTTATACCCCGGCCTTCGCCGAGCAGATCTATCACCAGATCCTCGGCTTCGGAGAGTACGGTTTCCCGGAGTCACACGCGGCGAGCTTCGCCTTGCTCGTCTATGTCTCCGCTTGGCTCAAATATCATGAGCCAGCCGCCTTCTTCGCTGCACTCCTCAACAGCCAACCCATGGGCTTCTATGCCCCGGCCCAGTTGATCCGCGAGGCGCGTCGCCAGGGTGTCGAGGTGCGCCCGGTCGATGTCTGCGCGAGCGACTGGGATTGTCGGTTGGAGTCAGCTCGCGATGGCTCGCCGGCGCTTCGGCTGGGCCTGCGTATGGTTAAGGGACTTTCGCAGACCAGCGCGGAGCAACTGGTCAAGTGTCGTTGCGAGCGGCCTTGGTCGTCCCTGGTCGATCTGAATGAGCGGGTCGACCTGACCCGCAAGGACCTCAAGGCACTGACCGGTGCAGACGCCTTCGCCACCCTGAGCGGAAACCGCCATTTGGTCGCCTGGCAGGTTGGTGGTCTCGTCGAGGTGTTGCCTTTGGCACTGCCGCCTCCTAGCGCCTTGATCGATCCAGGTGTGCTACCTCTGTTGCCGGTCCCGACCGAAGGCGCGGAGATCATTGCCGACTATCAGAGCCTCGGCCTCACCCTGCGACGTCACCCCTTGGCCCTGTTGCGACCGCGGCTCGAGCAGCGGCGTCTTCTGTCGGCGCGCGAGATTGGAGAGGCCCCACCCGGTGCCGGGGTGAGTACCTCGGGTCTTGTGATCAACCACCAGCGACCGGCCTCTGCCAAAGACGTCACCTTCGTGACGCTCGAGGACGAGACCGGCTACATCAACCTGGTCGTCTGGCCCGATCTGGCCGAACGGCAGCGGGCGGTGCTGCTCGGCGCCCGACTCTTGTCGGTCGTGGGCGAGGTCCAGCGCGAGAGCGGCGTGACCCACCTGATTGCGCGCTATTTGAGCGATGACTCGAATCTGCTCGGTGGTCTCCTGGCGCGCTCGCGCGATTTTCATTGACGCGGGGTGGTCTGGTGCAGTTGGTCAGCGTCGCTCTTGCTCATCCGATTGGTTCGGCTCTGCCCACCCGACCGGCGACCGGAGGGGCGTCGGTCGGGCGGCGGGCTCAGGACGTCTGCTCGGTACTGCCCTCCGTACTTGCTTCGGGGGTCACTTCCTTTTTCTTGCCCGTGCTGCGGCAATGGCTCGAGACATCAATTCCATCTTTTCGTGTATATCCGGCTTGCCAGCGACATCCTTCGGAAGTCTCGCAAAGCTCCTGATCCATACCCTTGCACACCGATGCTGCGAAGACAGGACTGCCGATGATAAATGCCAAAATAGCCGTAGATAAGGCGCAGGCCATTGTAGGACGGATCGTCGTGGATTGCATGAGCGGTTCTCCTTGTTTGCGGTTTCAGGTTCACGCAGCGAAACGTATACGTAGCGTGCCCATCAACGATAGAACCGAATCGTACACAAATCAAGGTCGATGATCTTCGGCGAGCGCCGGTTGGCTCGTTTTCGAGCGGTTAACGACCATGGCGGCGATGCCTCGTCGTTCCGCTTCCTGATCCATCTTCCAGTCAGTTTTCTTCAGCTCGACGCTAGCCTCGTCCGCTTGGCGAGCGAGTCGTCGCGTGCGCAACCCATGTTGGCGACCATTCGAATAGCGCCCGCGACCTTGGCGTCACGACGATGGCTAAGCAGGTTGAGGACGATGCCACGTTGGAGCGACTGGTCGAGCTCGGCATCGATTGGGGCGCCGGATACCTGTTCGGGCGGCCCTCCGAACCTACCTGATGAGAAGGCTGATGCATGGGGCGACGGGCCCCAAGCGAAGCGACTGAAAAGGAAGCACATCCATGTGCCGCGGGAAACCCTGATCTGAATTTCGTTTCCCCTAACGCTTCAGGCATTGCAGACCAAGGCGTGCGGCACCAAAGGCCGAATCCTGGTGCTCGGCTGCGACCACTGGAATCCCGAGGATCCGCTCACGCAGTCGTGTCCAGGTCGCATTCGCAGCACCTCCGCCGATGCTGAGTATGCGCTTCGGCCGCGGTGCGCCGAGCTCCGCGAGGCGAGCGTATCCCTCGGCCTCGATCTGCGCGATCCCTTCCAGGAGTCCCTGCAGGAAGTCCTTCGGATCGGTCGGGCGGGGCCGGAGTCTTGGGGCAAGTCCTGGATCGCTCCTTGGAAAGCGCTCGCCGGGTGCGGGAAGTGGATAGTAGTCCAGACCGGATGGGTGCACAGGGTCGATCTGAAGGCTGAGCGAGGCGATCTCGGCGTCACTGAAGTACTGGCGCAAGACCACACCGCCACTGTTGGAGGCTCCGCCGACGAGCCAGGCATCTCCGAGACGATGGCTGTAGATGCCAAAGGCTGAGGCCGTTACCGGCCGCTTCGAAACGATCTTGAGGACCAATGTGCTGCCGAGGCAAGTGACTGCGTCGCCAGGCTCGGTTGCGCCCGACGCGATCACGGATGCCGTGCTGTCCGTGGTCCCGGCGAGGATGCATGTGGTCGCGGGCCAGTTGGGGACGTCCGCGAGTGTCCCGACCAGGTCGCCGGGAGGCAGTACCTCCGGCAATCGAACGCCTTGCGGGACCAGCTCCCGCACCCAGACCGGCCAGCTGAGATGCTCTGCGTCATAGCCCAGCTTCAGGGAATTGTTCCAGTCGCTGACGCCGAAGCGTCCGGTGAGCCGCCCGAGGATCCAGTCTGCTTGATGGAGTGCGAGGACTTCGGGCGCGCGCTTGATCTGGCCCTGCAGGCAAAGGAGCTTGGCAAGACTGGCGCTCGGGCCGCGTGCCGGGCTCTCGAGCGGCGCGACCCGATCGATCAGTGCCGACTCAGCCACGGCGCGCCTGTCGTTGTACATCAGCGCAGGGCCAAGGGGCACGCCGTCCGGGCTGCTCAGCAGAAGGGTGGCGGAGGTTGCGTCGACGCAAATGCCGACCGGGTCCCGGCCGGGCAGATCGGCACGGAGTCGCTTCAAGCACTCCAGCACGGCCTGCCACCAGATCTCGGGATCCTGCTCGCACCAGCCGGGTGCAGGTCTCAGTGGTTCAGGCAGGTGAATCCGCGCGGCGGCGACCTCGCGACCGGAATCATCGATCGCGACTGCGCGACAGCCGGAGGTCCCGAGGTCGATGCCGATCCAGACGGGACCTGCGACAGACTGATGTCGGACGTGGGCGCGAATCAGCGTCTCAGGGAAGCGGAACGGGTGGTGCGGGCTCCCATCCCGCGGCGCGATGCTCGGCGACCACCGTCGTGTAGATGCCCCCGCGGACATTGAAGGCAGCGGTCAAACGCATGAAGCGCGGCTCGGTCGCCACGACCAGATCGCCGAGGATCTGGTTGGTCACGGCCTCATGAAAGGCACCCTGATCGCGGTAGGACCAGATGTAGACTTTGAGTGCCTTGAGCTCGACGCAGCGCGTCTCGGGGACGTACTCGAGTGTCAGCTCCGCAAAGTCGGGCTGACCGGTCTTAGGGCAGAGACAGGTGAACTCCGGGATCCGAATCCGGATGCTGTAGTCGCGCTCCGGCTGCGGGTTTGGAAAGGTCTCGAGCGAACGGCTCGGTGCGCTGGGCATGCAGCTCATCTCCTGCGAAATTGGGACTGGATCGCCGCCGCTTGGACGGCCGATCAGCATGGTCTCGGATTAAGAAAGATTAGCATGCCGGGCAGGCTTCGCGCTTCAAAGCCATGCCACGCCAAGATCACAGGACGGACAGAAGGCAGAAGCCCCAACCTTCAAGCTCGAAACGTCTGTCGACCGCCTCGTGTGTCTTTAAAGCGTTGCCACCGAGAGCTTGCGCAGGGTTGCCCGACGTTTCACATAGTGCTCATCCATTCGACCGATGATCCCCGCCAGAAAGCGGACCGTCTCGTTGATGTTTGGTCCTTTGTTCAGCATGGCGCACTCTGCCTGGATGCTCATGGCGGCATCCGAGACCTCAGCCCGAGATGGAGCGCCCTTTTTCGCCATCCCCTCGAGGATTTGGGTGGCCCAGATCACAGGGACATGGGCCGCCTCGCAGAGCCAGAGGATCTCCTGCTCGTCCAACCGATCGCTCGGCACGTCTCAGATTCTCGACCATGGCGGTCCAGGCATCCGGTCCGTCATGGGCGCAGTTGATCCGCATCACGTCCATGCCCGCTGACAAGAGGTCTTGGACGAGTTTCGGATTCGTCGCCGCCTCGCTGGGCATGGTGACCATGATTCGGACGAATCGCCCGAGTGGATCCGGCCCAAGCAGTGACCGGGTGTGGTCGCGCAGCAGCAGCGGGCCCGTGCGAAAGTCGACCGGAGGATCCGGGGCGAGGACCGGCGGCTTGTCGGTGATCTGCTCGATCATGGCAACGAGGGCGTTCAGACTCGCCAGCGCGTGGGGTTCCATGACGCCGAGCGAGGAGAGACCCAGCGTGGCGAGGTCGCGCTGAAGACTGCGAATGTCGTGCTGGCGCACGCTGAGATAATGCAGAAGATTCTTGGCGCTGGCGCGATGGCGGTGATCGATTCGGGCCAGCTCGTCGGCGAAGGATTGCTCGAAACGGATCGCCCCGTTTCGCAAGGCCGTGAGCTGGCTCTCCAGCCGTTCCAGTTGTCGGGGGG
>RRYU01009457.1_pt1 | contig 14242 bp, 11 predicted proteins | sample 2162651 | NCBI WGS metagenome assembly RRYU01 (sample SAMN10267283, study PRJNA491782) | microbial mat metagenome | isolation source: biomat in the production well | place: Japan: Minami-Kanto gas field, natural gas well KTG3 | collected 2017-06 | reverse complement strand
ACCGACTATCCCAAGGCTTTTTCGCGCTAACAAAAAGATCTGCGGGGGCGGCGAAGCCGCATACGCGTTCGGTTAAGGAATACCGCGTAGGGTAGCACCGGCTTCCAGCCGGTCACGATGCACCAGCGACCGGCTGGAAGCCGGTGCTACCTTTGGGCGTAACTAAACGCCTATACGGCGAAGCCGCCCCCCACCGCTATCGTATAAGGAACCTTCATTATGATGATGGGACATGGCGGCCCTGGCCGTATGCTCAATACGGAAACGAGTAAACCGAAGAACGCGATAGTAACGCTGCAACGTTTCTGGTACTACTTCAAGCCCTACTGGTATGCGCTGGCGGCAACAGCGGTGCTGATCGTGCTCAGTACGCTGTTGCAGGTGGTGGCTCCGTTGCTGATTGGCCAGGCGGTGGATTGTTACCTCTTGCCGCATCCAGAGGCGTGTTGGTACGCAACAGTGCAGCCCAATGCGGAAATTGCCGCTCGCACTGGGGCGCTGGGGTGGCTGACGGTAATCCTTACGCTTGTCTTTGTGATTGGTTCGTTGATGCAAGGTCTGGCCTTCTATAGTATGAACTGGGCGGGGCAGCATGCGCTACGGGCTATTCGTGAGGATACCTTTGACCAGATTCATCGCCTTTCGCTCGGCTTTTATGCGCGCAATGAGGCCGGGAATATCATGAGCCGTATCACCAGCGATACGGATACGATCCAGCAGGTGTTGGGGTTTGCGCTGCTGAGTGTGGTGGCTGGTATCTTGCAGGTGGTGTTTACCATTGTTGCGATGCTCGCGGCGAATGTGCCCTATGCGCTGATCAGCCTGACGGTGGTGCCGGCCATGGCATGGGCGACGGTCTACTTCTCTAACCAGGCCCGCAAGGCGTTCCGTGCTAGTCGCCAGCAGATGGGCAGCGTCAATGCTGGGTTGCAGGAGAGTATTGCCGGGGTGCGTGAGGTGCAGGCGTTTAACCGTGAGCAGGAGAGTATTGAGCAGTTTCGGCGTACTAACGCGGCAAATCGCGATGCGAATGTGCGTGCCGCCAGCTATACGAGTGCGCTCAACCCGGTGCTGGAGGGGCTGGGTTATGTGGCGATTGCGATTGTGGTGGTGGTGGGGGCGATGAGTGCGCTGCGTAATCAGCCGCTCTTTGGTACGAGTGTCATCTCGCTGGGGACGATGGTCATCTTTATTCAGTTTGTGCAACGTTTTAACCAACCGATCCAGCAGATTGCGACGCTCTGGACCAACTTGCAGAGTGCGGTGGCGGGGGGTGAGCGTATCTTTGAACTGCTCGATGAGGTTCCTGATATTCAGGAGCGCCCTGATGCCCGTGAGATGCCTGCGATCCGTGGCCACGTCGCTTTTGAGCAGGTGTGTGCCGAGTACCTGCCGGGGCAACCGGTTCTGCGAGGGGTGGACTTCGTGGCGCAGCCGGGGCAGATGGTGGCAATTGTGGGGCCGACCGGGGCGGGGAAGAGTACGATCATCAATCTGATCCCGCGCTTCTATGAGGTGAGCCACGGGCGGGTCTTGATTGATGGGGTGGATGTGCGTGAGGTGACGAGTGCGAGTCTGCGCCGTCAGATCGGGATTGTGTTGCAGGACTCGTTCCTCTTTGCGGATACGGTGCTGCATAATATCCGCTATGGGCGGTTGGATGCGACAGATGACGAGGTGATCGCGGCGGCCAAACTGGCCTCGGCAGATGGCTTTATTGAGCGGTTGCCGCAGGGCTACCAGACGGTGTTGGGGGAGCGCGGGAGTGGCTTGAGCCAGGGTCAACGCCAGTTGATCTCGATTGCGCGTGCGGTGCTGGCCAACCCGCGCATCCTGATCCTGGACGAAGCAACATCGAGTGTGGATACGCGCACCGAGCGCCTGATTCAGAAGGCGTTTGACCAGTTGCTCCAGGGGCGCACCAGCTTCGTGATTGCCCATCGGCTCAGTACCATCCGCAATGCCGATCTGGTCTTGATGGTGCGTGATGGCCAGATCATTGAGCGCGGGACACATACGGAATTGCTGGCGCAGCACGGGGCGTACTATGACCTCTATATGAGCCAGTTCCGCCAGGAAGAGCATACGGTTTGAAGATCAAGGAACTAAGGATGGCACAACATACGTTTGGCCTTTGGCCAAGCCCGATCAGCGCCCGCAGCTTGGCCGGAGATATTCGGCTCTCGGATGTGCAGTGGGATAGTAGCGGGCAGCACATCGTCTGGTTGGAGGGGCGGGGTGGGCGGGGAGTCCTCGTCTGTGCGGATGTGGGTAGTGTGGATGCCCCGCGTGATCTGACTCCGGCGGAGTTCTCGGTACGGGCTAAGGTCGGCTATGGAGGTGGTGATTTTTGTGTCGGCCATGGCACGGTCTTCTTTGTAGATAGCGGATCGGGCCGTATCTGGCGGCAGTCGCTTATGGGGGGGCCAATCACGCCGGTGACACCCGCGTTTGGTAACGCAGCCTCCCCGGCAATTTCACCCGATGGGCGTTGGTTGCTCTATGTGCATAGTGACGGTGGTGTGGATTGTCTGGCGATTGTGCCTGCCGATGGGAGTCAGTGGCCCCAGCGCCTCCTGGAGGGTCATGACTTCTTTATGCAGCCATGCTGGCATCCTAATGGTAAGCAGGTGGCATATGTGGCATGGGACTTCCCGAATATGCCGTGGGATGGCAGTAGGCTCTATCTCGCCGAGCTAGAGGTGGGTGAACACATGCCAGCGGCGCAGATGCCGCGTGTGGTGGCAGGGGGGATGGATGTTGCCATCTTCCAGCCGTGTTTCTCACCCGATGGGCGCTACCTGGCCTATGTGAGTGATGAGTCGGGATGGGGGCACATCTATGTCCAGGATTTGGAGCAGCAGCGTAATCACCAGGTAAGTACGGGTGAGGGAGAACATGGCCAACCAGCATGGGCGCAGGGCATGCGCAACATAAGTTGGGCCAGTGATAGTCTCTGCATCTATGCGCTGCACAGCCAGATGGGGATGCACGCACTCTACTGCTACTCCCTTGATGGAAGAGAGCCAGAACGGGTAGGATTGGGCGACTACCAGTGGCTAGGGCAGCCCAGTGCTGCACCCACAGGGGATGGTATCGCCTACATCGCTGCTTCTAGTACCCAACCGTCGCGCATAATTCTCCAAGAGCGCGAGCACTTGCGGGTGTTACGGCGCAGTTCGAGCGAACTGGTACATGCCAACGAACTCAGCCCTGCGCAGCCGGTAGAGTGGGAGAGCAACGGAGGAGCACGAGTCTATGGGATGCTCTACCTACCCAAGGGGTACACCCCTGGACAAGCAGGCCCGCGTCCACCAGCGATTGTGCGCATCCACGGTGGGCCAACCGGGCAGGCCACGGCGAACTACAGTGGGGCAACCCAATTCTTCACCAGCCGGGGCTATACGGTGCTGGATGTCAACTACCGAGGCAGCACCGGCTATGGGCGGGCATACATGTTGGCGCTGCGCGATGCGTGGGGGGTGTGCGATGTGGAAGATGCGGTGAGTGCAGCCCACTACTTGGCTCAGTCGGGAGCGGCCGACCCGCAGCGGATCGTGATCTATGGGGGCAGTTCGGGTGGCTACACCGTCCTCGAAGCATTATGTCGCGCCCCCGGTACCTTCCGGGCGGGGATCTGTCTGTATGGGGTGAGCAACCTCTTTACGCTTGCAGCAGATACGCACAAATTCGAGGCGCGCTACCTAGATCTGATTGTGGGGGAATTGCCGGAACATGCCGAGCGATACCGCGAGCGTTCGCCGATCTTCCATGCCGACCTGATCCGTGACCCGGTGGCGATCTTCCAGGGTGCGGAGGACACGATTGTACCACCGAGCCAATCCGAAGAGATCGTGGCGGCGTTGCGGCGGCGCGGGGTACCCCATATCTACCACCTCTACCCCGGCGAGGGGCACGGGTGGCGCAAGCCGGAGACTATCGAGGCGTTCTATGCGCACCTGGAGCGATTCTTGCATCAGTATGTGCTCTTTGCATAGGAAGTGGAGAATCAGATCCCCCCCTCCTTGCCCCAGATTCCATTCTGCCGTAGAATGGGGCACATTCCTCGTCCACTGAGAACATGTCAAGGCATCATTTAAGGAGAGAACACAATGGAGTTTCAGCTCAACGAAGATCAGCAGATGTTGCGCGATATGGTGCGCCAGTTTGTTGAGAAGGAGGCCAAGCCCACCGCTGCCGAGCGTGATGAGCACGCGATCTGGCCAACCGAGTTGGTGCAGAAGATGGGCGAGTTGGGGCTGCTTGGCGTTGCAGTGCGCGAGGAGTATGGTGGCGCGGGTCTCGATTATATCTCCTATGCGATTGTGATTGAGGAGTTGAGCCGGGTTGATCCTTCCCTCGGTGTGATTGCCTCGGTCAATAACTCGCTGGTCTGCTACGGGATCGAGAAGTTCGGTACCGAGCAGCAGAAGAAGGAACTACTCACCCCGCTTGCCTCCGGCAAGATGCTGGGTGCCTTTTCGCTCTCGGAGCCAGGGGCTGGCTCTGATGCCGCCGCCCAGAAGACGACCGCTGTGCGTGATGGCGATCATTATGTCATTAACGGCGTAAAGAACTGGGTCACCAATGGCGACCACGCCGATATGATCATCCTCATGGCGATGACCGATCCCTCCAAGGGGGTGAAGGGCATCAGTGCCTTCCTGGTAGACACCAAGGAGCCGGGTTGCCGCGTGGTCAAGGTCGAGAACAAGTTGGGTATCCGCAGCGCCCATAGCTCGCAGATGGCCTATGATGACTTCCGCGTTCCGGCTTCACGCCTGCTGGGCGAGGAGGGTCAGGGCTTTAAGATCGCCATGACCATTCTCAATGCGGGACGCATCGGGATTGCTGCGCAGGCACTCGGTATTGCGCAGGGTGCCTACGAGGAGGCGCTGGCCTACACGAAGGTGCGCGAGCAGTTCGGCAAGGCGATCCACGAGTTCCAGGCGGTTGGCTTTACGCTGGCCGATATGGCGACCCGCATTAAGGCGGCACGCCTGCTCACCTACGATGCGGCCTGGCGCAAGGATCAGGGCCTCGATTATGGTAAGGACGCTGCGATGGCCAAGGTCTTTGCCTCCGAGACGGCCATGTGGACGGCGACCAAGGCGTTGCAGTTGCACGGCTCCAACGGCTACTCGAAGGAGTACCCCATCGAGCGATTCTTCCGCGATGCCAAGATCACCGAGATCTATGAGGGCACCAGCGAGATCCAGCGCCTCGTGATCTCGCGTGAGATTACGAAGTAGGTGTAGCACCGGCTGGGGAGCATCTGAAGTTACGCCTCCCCCAAAGAACTTTTTTTCGCGTATGTTGGTGGCTTCGCCACCAACATACGCGAAAAAAAGCAGGTCAGGGATGTAGCTCCAAGTAGATTTTTTATTACGGGTATGGAAGAAGTGTCAGTTGTTTTATATACCGATAGTCACGCTGGTTCTTAGAAGCAAGCGGAACATAAAGGCTAATCGCTGTTGCCGCAATCAGCGCATCAGCCAAAAGAAGGCCATGACTTAACCGATACTGTCGCATGAGATCGACAGTTACATCGCTAATAATCTCGTTTACTTTCACATGCTCAAATCGCTGAAGAAATCGTTCGATTTTTCGTTGTTCCTGTTTGTTTTGCGCTCCCACCAGCAGTTCAAGATAGGTTATAGTACTAATCGCCACACGGTGCATGTGCTCCTTTGCTTGCACGTACATAATCGCTTCTTGAACTCCGCGACCAACATCAATAAGAATATCTGTATCAACAATAATCCTAGTCATGGTGGTCACGCCATTCATCCTTTCGGAGTTGACGAACCCATGCGCTTGAGTCATGCATCGCTGCGCGACTATGCCACATTCCCACAAATGGCTCTTCCGCAAGATCAGGCTGTGCTTTCATGGGACGCGGTGCAACACCATATTTCTGTTGGAGAAACGACAAAAAATCAACGACCTGTTGTTGTACCTCATCCGGAAGCGATTGGTACTGTTGCCATAATGTCTGCTGATTCATCGTGCCACTCCCTGTGTCTTGTGACAGCCGTTCATAATTCAGTATAGCATATCCGTTATCGTGGCTGATAGGATTCTCTTTTGCCGCTATCCGAAGACACCACCATGCCTCCTCCGCCCCTCTTCCCACCTGTAGCCCTCAACTCCCTGCTGGTGCCGGGGGTGGCTGAACGCTGGGCGACGGTGCAAGAGCACCTACACCCCATCTTGGTCGGGGTGGCTGAGGAGGTGCGGCGGCACGCAGCGGCAGAGTTCCCCCAGAGTTGGCCGCTCTATGAACTGAGTTTTAAGGCCCAACGCTACCTCAATCGCGGCCATGGCGTGCGCGATCCCATCGAGGATTACTGGGTCGCCTTTGACCGCGCTCCGCGTGGGGCGGGGGTCTTGATCGCGGTGAGTGGGGCCGAGCGGGCGATTCTGGTTGGCCTGCAACTCTGGCGCGTGCGCAAGGATGCACTCGCTTCGCTCTGGGGTGGGGCGCGCCCGGTCTGGTTGCCGCTGATCACGCAGATTGAGCAGCACGGTACGACCCGCTTTACGACTCGCCACCCCGATGAGCATGCGCCGTCTGCCCCGTTCTGGATTGATCGCTATTTGGCGACCCGGAACGCCAATTATCTCTGGGCTGGTTTCGTCTATCCCTGGGACGATCTGCCCGCCGATCTGGCCACGCGCCTGGTTGCGGATGTGCTGGCCCTGCTGCCACTGAACGAGGCGCTCATGGAGCAGGCCGAGCACGATGATCGCTCCGGTCCGGCACTCTTGCGTGAGGTGCGCCCCAATTACCAGACCGCCTCGCCACCGATTGAGGTGATCGCCGAACGCATCCGCCAGCGCGGCTTTCATATTGCCGATCTCTTGCTGCGCAGCTACCACCTGGCGCTCCAGACCAAGCCGCTGGTGATTCTGCCCGGAATAAGTGGCACCGGCAAGACCCGCCTGACACGTCTGTATGCCGATGCGCTGCATGGCATCCCGCCTGGCCGCGAGAATCCCTTCTACCTGTTGGTGGCGGTGCAGCCCGATTGGCACAGCGCCCGCGATCTGCTGGGCTACTACAATGCCCTCACCGGCACCTTCCATGCGAGTGCCTTCACCCGTTTTCTGCTCCAAGCGGCCTCCGATCCCCACCAGACCTATTATGTCTGCTTGGATGAGATGAATCTGGCACGCCCAGAGTATTTTCTGGCCCCCATCCTCTCGGCGATGGAGACCCTAGAGAGCCAGATTGACATCGGGACGCCCAGTGCCGAGACGCCGCTGGTGGGTGGCGGCACGATCACCAATCCGCTGCGTTTGCCGATCAATCTGCGCCTGATCGGAACGGTGAATGTGGATGAGAGTACCTTCGCCCTGAGCGATAAGCTGCTCGACCGCGCCAATCTGATCGAGTTGACCGAGGTTGATCTGGCTGCGTTCCGCGCTCAGTATCGGGGTACAATTGATCCGGCAGTATGGGACACAATGACCGAGTTGCAGCCGCTGAGTGCCGCAGGCGGCCATCCGTTTGGCTACCGTGCCATCAGCGAGATGCTGCGTTTTGTGGAACAGGCCGAAGGGACGCTCAGCCCCACAGCGGCGCTCGATCTTCAGATCAAGCAGAAGGTGTTACCCCGGCTGCGCGGCGAGGATAGCCCGCGCTTGCGGCGCGCCCTGACGAGCTTGCTCAACCTGACCCTGGGCCTTGAGGTGCGTGGTAAAGCCAGCAGCCTCAGTAGCGCCCAACTCGCCGCCGCACCCTACCCGGAGAGTGCGGCCAAACTACAACGCATGTTGGAGCGTCTCGATCAAGACGGCTTCACCGATTTCTATTAAGCAGACACCCATGAGCATCTTCACCATCACCGCCACAGACCCCCACAGCCGCGCACGCGCCGGGGTTGTGCGCACACCCCACGGCGATGTTCCGACCCCGGTCTTTATGCCGGTGGGCACGCGGGGCACCGTCAAGTCGCTCAGCCCGCGTGAGTTGCGCAAACACGGCGCAACGATAATTCTCGGCAAAACCGACCCCCCCTACCTGCAACCCGGCCACGAACTGATCGCCCGCCACGGTGGGTTACACGGGTTTGCCAGTTGGGATGGCCCGATGCTCACCGATAGCGGCGGCTTTCAGGTCTTCTCGCTCATCTATGGCGGTATTTCCAACGAGATCAAAGGCCGCCGCCCCCAGCGAGCCAACCCGATGCAGGGTATGGTCAAAGTGACCGAAGACGCGGTGATCTTCAAGTCCTACCTGGATGGATCGCGCCACATCTTCACCCCCGAACGTTCGATCCAGATCCAGCATGGCCTGGGAGCCGACATCATTGTCTGTTTCGATGAACTGCCGCCCTTCCACGCCACCTACAAATATACCCGCCAGAGTATGGATCGCACCCACCGCTGGGCGGCGCGCTGCCTGACGGCGCACCGCGAACGCGCAGCCGAGCAACTCCCCAACCCCGGCCAGTCGCTCTTCGGGATCGTGCATGGCGGAGTCTTCCCCGATCTGCGCCGAGCCAGTGCCGAACATCTAGCCACGCTGGGCTTCGACGGCTTCTGTATCGGTGGTTCGTTGGGTGGCGACAAACCCCAGATGTATGACGTGGTAGACATGACCGTCCCGCACATGCCCGACGGGATGGCACGCCACCTGCTAGGGGTCGGCGATATAGACGATCTGCTGGAAGGGGTGGCACGCGGGATTGACATGTTCGACTGTGTTAGCCCGACGCGGCTAGGCCGCCACGCCACCGCACTGGTGCGCCGCGATGAGGAGCAGGGTTCGCGGCGTTGGAAACTAAACGTACTCAATGCGAGCATGCGTGAAGATCGCAACCCACTACAACCGGGCTGCACCTGCGAAACCTGCCGCACCTACTCACGCGCCTACATCCACCACCTCTTCAAAGCCAACGAAATCCTGGGTATCCGGCTGGTGAGCCTGCACAACATCGCCTTCCTGCTCAACCTGATGCGCGAGGTACGGGCGGCAATCATTGCCGGGCGCTTCGGCGAGATGTATGCCGATTGGTTGGGGAAGCCATTGGGATAGTAGCACCGGCTTCCAGCCGGTCAGGAAGCCCTACCGGCTGGAAGCCGGTGCTACCTTATGGAGTAAAGGGCGTTGTCACGAGGAGAAGCCTATGGGCTCATGGACTGAATTTGATGCCACCTACCCCCCAGGGGTACTCACACCTGCCAGCGCCCTACTGGTTGCCCTCGGACACCTCGCCGGGGTCAGCAGCATCTACGCCGATGGGCAGAGCGGCCCCTTAGCCGACTTCATGCCCCGGCGGGGCATCGCCTACGAGCCGGATCTGCTGGGGCGTGCCGAGCGTTACCTGGGTAGCGTGGAACTAGAGAGTTTTGCGCAGGAGGCAGCCCAACGCCTGAACCACCGCCAGAAGTTGAGTTTGCTGCTCAACCTATGCAACCGACGCATGGCCGAGGGTGACGAACGACCCGAAACACACCCACTGATCGCGCTGCTCATGCAGCGGCTAGAGATCAGCCGTGAGGAACTGCTACCCCTGCGGCAAACCCTCAGCCTCGTGCATGATCTCTCGATCTTCCCGCAGTAGAAAGCACACATGCGCAACATCATCGCCATCGCCATCGGAGCGGCGCTAGGGGCCAACCTCCGCTACGCGATCTCCGTGTGGGCCAACCAGCGTTTGGGGGCCATCTTCCCCTACGGCACCCTGATGATCAACCTGCTTGGCTGCTTCCTGATCGGCGTCATCCTGAGCCTAGCCAACAGCCGCATCCAACTGAGCGAACCCATGCGGCTCATCCTCGTCACCGGCCTGCTAGGTGGCTTCACCACCTTCTCCAGTTTTGGTTACGAAACCTACAGTTTGATCAACAGCGGCAACTGGCTAGCCGCGATCATCTATGCCAGCACGAGCATGATCGTGGGGCTGATCGCGGTTTTGGTGGGGGTAGAGGTGGGGCGGATAAGCCTGTTTTAATTTGGCCTCCACCACACCCCATCCACCTCCACCTCCCTCCCACGCAGCCCCACCTCCAAGCGGGCGCTGCGCGGGAGGGGACACAGGATGTGCAGCTTCCCAGCCGCAGGAGCGTGGCCACCAAGGAGCCGCGTGCGTTGACCATCGGGAGAGACGAGACTACACGACCAAGTCACCGGAGCCGACGACTGATAGGTTAGATCGATGACATAGCTCCCCGCTTGAATCGGGTTGGGCGTGCTAACCGCCAGCCACGCCGCACCGCGCTGCACTGCCAGATCAGCCAGGGTAAGCGGGCGCAGTGGCAAGGGGAGCCAGCTACTCAACCCTAGTACGAGTAGCGCCAGCACTGCCCACACCCCCACCAGTAACCCGCGCTTCCGCCACAGTAGCGCAAGGCCACTGAGAGCCAGAGCAATCAGGATGGCCAGTGCGATCCAGTTGGTTGAGGCGTAGCTAAAGCTCTCTAGGTCGCGGAACGATGGCAACCAACGGACACGTTGCCAACTGCGCAGATCGAAGAAGTCGGCATAGGGGTTACTCTCCATCCAAGAAGCGGCGGGGCGCATCGGTGTGGTGTAGGTGTAGCTATTGGGGATCAGCAACTTGGCCAGCACAATCCCTTGTATGGCAAAGAGGAACAGCAGCACCACCACCCCCAACCATGCGCGTTGGCGCTCCACGAGCAGCCGGATCATACTCACTAGCGGCAAGACCCACAAGAGCGCCAGTGCCCAGAAGAAGCGCCCCGCAAACGAAGCCCCGCCATACCAATTGGTATGCGCCGCACTCGGCAGCAGCAGCGCCAGATAGATCGCCCCCGCAACCAACGCCAAGCGCCAATTGCTGGCCACGAATGATGCCAACCCCAGCACCCCCACCAAGAAGAGCGGCACCTGCATGAAGAGTCCCTGCATGCGATCCAGGTGCAACCCCAGCGCCACCATCACCACCCCACGCACATCCTGAGCCGCATCCCCGGCTTGGTAGGGACCAAACGGGGAACCAAAGGCGTGGGTGTTGAAGACCGCCAACCCCACCACCGAGATGAGCAGCAACACCAGTGGCCACGGGTCGCGCCGCCGCAGATGCCACAGCGCCAAGATGGCTGCCGGCAACCCGAATTTGAGGTGCAGCCAGGGCAGCAGGGCGAGCAGGAAGGAGGCGAACGGGAGTGCCGACCAGAGGAGGGTGAACATGATCAACCCAGCCAGCAGATCGGGGTAGATCTGGGTACTCCCCAGCAGGAAGGGCGGGCTGAGGCCAACCAGCAGCGCGATCAGCAACGGCCATGGCGTGCTGGGAAGTTGGGTCTGTGCGTAGGCATAGACAGAGAACGGGAGCAGCGCGAGCAGCAGCACCATCCCGATCTTGGCTCCGAGTACGCCACCGAGAGCATACGCTGGCAACAGCAGCAGCGGCAACCCCAGGCCGTGGATGCTGTAGCCATTCAGGCTATGCGTATCATCGCCAAACTGGCTCCCTGGTGGCATTGCCCTCAATACCGGCGTGTCAATCTGATGGTTATTCACCACCAACACATCCCCATCGCGTAGCAGCGAGTCGCTGGTGAGGAGGTAGTGCGGCTCATCGCCGGTGATCCGATTCATCCCATGTTGCTGCCATGTCAGAGTGATAATGAGGGCGATAAGAGCTGGTAAAATCAGGATAAATAGAAGGGATTTATATCGCATATTCTCATCATTAGTACATTGATGAACAGCAAAAGTAGCCATATACTAACCAGGTTGAGCTAAATATCTACTCTACTATGAAGCAAACCCGCTTATAATCAAATCCGGAATTCTATTGCATATAGATGTCATATAGGCACACTATGTCACTTCCGCCTGGAACCCTCGTAAACCAACGCTACGAGATTGTGCGACAGGTTGGACAAGGCGGGATGGGCGCGGTCTACGAAGCCCGCGATACTCGCCTAGGACACCCGGTTGCCCTCAAGCAGACTCTGGTTACCGATGCTCAATACGCCCACGCCTTTGAGCGTGAAGCCCGCCTGCTGGCTTTCCTCCAACACCCCAACCTGCCACGGGTCACCGACCACTTCCATGATCATACTGGCCAGTTTTTGGTCATGAGTTTTATTCCCGGTGATGATCTCGCCAATCTCCTCCACCAGCGCAATGGCTCCTTCCCACTAGACATGGTACTAGGTTGGGCAGATCAACTGCTAGATGCCCTCGATTACCTGCATACCCAATCACCACCAGTGATTCACCGCGATATTAAGCCCCAAAACCTGAAACTCAGCCCGCGTGGCCAACTCATTCTGCTCGATTTTGGGCTGGCGAAAGGAGCCTTGTGGCAGACCCGCATCACCAGCGGGGGGAGTGTGATGGGCTATACGCCCGCCTATGCGCCGATGGAGCAGATCCAGGCCAGTGGTACCGATGAACGCAGCGATCTCTATGCGGCAGCCGCGACACTCTACCACCTTCTTGTGGGTAGCCCGCCACCAAGTGCGCTCGAACGCGCCTCCGCACTGATGAAGGGGCAGCCTGACCCGCTAGTGGCTGCGCATCTGCGGGTAGCCGGTATTCCGTCTGTCATTGGCGATCTCCTCCAACAAGCGATGCACCCTGATCCTGAGCAACGGCCAGCTTCAGCGGCAATCATGCGCACCGCACTCCAACAAGCCAACCCGCAGCAGCCCGTAGCAACACCGAGTGGCCCGCTCAACGCGGTAGGCACGCCAACCATTGTCGCCCCACCCGTCCAATCCCGCCTGACAAACCCGCCACCCAACCCGGTAATCGTGACAGCGACATCACCAGCAAGTCCTACCACAAAGCCACGTCTGCCGATCACGTTGAATGCGAAACCGTTGCGTTGGGGAGTACCCCTGTTTGTCATTCTCATCGCCATCATCACCATTGTTGTACTCAATATACCCTCTGGTGAACTTGAGCAAACCTTAAAGGGTCACACCAGTACTGTCCAAAGTGTGGCCTTCTCGCCCGATAGTACCCTTGTAGCTTCTGCGGCGTGGAATGACCCCATCCATCTGTGGCAGGTGAGCAACGGGGAGTTAGTGCGCCAATTCAATACGAATGATAGTGGTGTCTTTGATAATGTCGCCTTCTCTCCGAATGGCCAGATGATTGCCGGAGCTTCGGGTGCAAATGTCTATCTGTGGCGGGTAAGTGATGGAGAACTCATATACACATTTCATCACAGTTATATTGGATTTCTCTTTATGAGTTCAGATTTAGATGTTAGGGGTATCGCCTTCTCTACCGATGGACAACTACTTGCCGTGGGTTGTAACAGGGGTATCTGGTTTTGGCGCACGAGTGATGGTTCCCAAACAACGCGGCTCGGTTATACCGAGAAGGATAGTGTGGCATTCTCAAGTGTGGCCTTCTCACCAGATAGCCGCCTCCTTGCCGGAGCCGACTCCAACAATATGATCAGTGTGTGGCGGCGTGAGGATAACCGCAAAATGACAGAACTTACCGGCCATACCAAATCAATCTACCGTGTCATCTTCTCGCCAGATGGCCAATTGTTAGCAAGTGCATCCTCCGATGGTACCATCCGCATCTGGAAGGTGAGTGATCCTAGCCTCTTGGTGGTCAACTATCCGCTCCTCCAAACAATTAGCCCCAATATTGGTGCAATCTACGATATTGCCTTTGCACCCGATAGCCAGACTCTGGCCTCGGTGGGTGATGATGGTCTGGTGCGCTTTTGAGATGTGCGAACTGGAGATGCCCTAACCCAATTCAAGGGTCATCAGTCGAATGGAACATCCAAGTTCACCCGTGCCATCGCCTTTGCTCCAAATGGCCGAATGGTTGCCTCAAGTGGGAGTGACGAAACCGTGCGCCTGTGGCGTTATAGCCCGTAGGAGCATCCATGTTTGCAACAGGAACACTGATCAACCAACGCTACGAGATTGTGCGCCAAATTGGCCAAGGTGGCATGGGTACAGTCTATGAGGCCATAGATACCCGGCTTGGACACCGCGTAGCCATCAAGCAGACGCTGGTGAATGATCCCCAATATGCCCACGCCTTTGAACGTGAAGCACGCCTCCTAGCCTTTCTGCAACATCCGGGATTGCCACGTGTCACCGATCATTTTAGTGATGCCGATGGTCAATTTCTGGTTATGGATTTTATTGTTGGTCAGGATCTTGCTGATCTGATCCAACAACAAGGAGGGGCCTTCCCTCTCACAACCGTGCTGGGTTGGGCCGATCAACTCCTTGATGCCCTCGATTACCTGCATACCCAATCACCACCAGTGATTCACCG
>RRYU01003408.1_pt1 | contig 14245 bp, 12 predicted proteins | sample 2162651 | NCBI WGS metagenome assembly RRYU01 (sample SAMN10267283, study PRJNA491782) | microbial mat metagenome | isolation source: biomat in the production well | place: Japan: Minami-Kanto gas field, natural gas well KTG3 | collected 2017-06 | reverse complement strand
TTGTGTTTTTGTAAAAATTTAATCTTTTTTATATCAATTGCTGATTTAAATGTTTGGTCTTTTTTACTTCCTTCTTCTGAAATATTTTCATCAGTTTTTTCCTGAGAATCCTCTTCTTCTTTTTCCATTACTTTTATTATTTTAGCACGACCTCCATTAAACAAGATCTTAAAATATTCTTCAAACTTTGTTTGAATTATTTTAAACTCTTTATCAAAAATTTCTTTAATAGTTAAGTCTAGTTCTTTAATGATTTTTTCTAGCGAGCCGATAGTATTAACTAAATCATTGACTTGACCAGAAATAAAATCATACCTTTCTTTTGTATTTATATATTCATTCTCAACTTCTGGATCTATCCCTCCTATATGCTCTAAATGTTTTTTGATATTATTTATTTTTTCTCTCAACTCTTCCATCTGGACCTCACCTTCAACTCGCTTGTCTCTAACTTCTCTCATCCCCCCAAGAGTTTGTCTGATTTCTATTTCCAAGTCTTCAAGCTTCGCTTCTCTTCTAGCAGCATTTACCTTTAATTCATTTAGATTGTTATTAATAGCATTTAATTCGTTTTGAAAAGCTTGAATATTTCTTTGAAGAGTAAAAAGTTTATTTCTTTTTTCTTCCTCTACTTGAGAAACATTGGCTATGTCTTTTTTAACTTCTATTATTTTTAAATCTACTTTTTCTAATTCACTGTTATATTTCAAGAGACCATCGTTTATTTCACTGCTACTTAATTTTCTTGAACTTTGATTTATTTTTTCTTTTATAGATTCTGATTCTTTTTTTAACTGGTTTAGGTTTTCTTTCTTGAGAGAAGTTCTTTCATTTAAAGTAGCTTGTGATGAATTTATCTCAGAAATCTTTACCAAAAGATCTTCTTTGCTTTGGGAAAGCTCTGATATTTCTTTTCTTATATTTTCCAAAAACTCACTGTTTTCTTTTACCTCTTCATTGTTTGAAAATATCTTTTTTAAATCATTTTTTATTTGAGCAACAACACTCCGAACAAAAGAAAAATCCTCACTCTCCTCTGCTTCTTTTAGCTTAACTAAAACATCGTTAATTATTTTTTTTATATCTCCGTCTTTTTTGTCTTCTGTAGAAGTAGCCTGAGAATACACCTTATTATTCAGCTCATTGATTTTTTTATCAATTTCATTTTTTTCATTACCTAGTCTTACATAAACCTCTCTAGATTTTTCTCTTTCAGTCTCCAAAAATAGTATTTCTTCTGACAATGATTCAATTTCTTTCTTTATTTCCGATGATTTGTTTGTTAAAAAGGAGATATCAAACTGACCCCTTGATTCTAATTCAATTTCATTTTCTGCTTCCAGTCTAGCTATTTTTTTATTTAAATCATTCTTTTCTACCTGCAATCTATTTAGCTCTCTTTGTAAGTTATTGAATTCTTCGCTGACACTATTTTGTGATTCAAGTATTTCAAGCTCTTGATTCAACTTCTTCATAGAAGCGTCTTTGCTATTTTTTATTTTCTCCACTTCTAGAAACTTTTTATTGTATTCTATAAATTCATCATTCAAGTTGTGCCAGTTTTTTCTATAATAAACGAGCCTAAGATTTCTTAGCTCTTTTTCAAGCTCCTCTTTTCTTTGAATCTTGTTTACCTGTCTTGTTAGGCTTTTTAATCTCGGTTCTATTTCAATCAAAAGCATCTCTGCTTGATTAAGATTCTCGTAAGAAGCTCTGAGCTTGTTTAGAGCATCGTCTCTTTTTATTTGAAATTGTTTTACGCCGGTCGCTTCATCAAAAAATTCTTTTCGTTCTGCCAGAGAAGAATTCAAAAAGCCTTCAACCGTTCCTTGGCCTATAACAGAATAGGTCTTTTGACCGAATTTAGCTTTAGCCAAAAGCATCTGAACATCAGAAAGACGTACCCGGCTGTTATTAATTAAGTATTCACTATCGCCATCTCTATATATTCTTCTAGTTAACACGAGTTGAGAATAATCAATTGGGGCTTTATGGTCTTCATTATTTAGATGAAGAGAAACTTCGGCCATCCCTAGTTTTCCTTTTTTGTCAGATCCTGAGAAGATAACATCCTCACTTTTTTTACCTCGCAAGGATTTCATACTCTGCTCCCCGAGAGCCCACCTGATAGCATCTGCAACGTTTGACTTACCAGAGCCATTAGGACCAACCACAGCAGTTAAGCCTCTTTTAGTATCATCAAGCATACCAACAAAAACTAGTTCGTTTTTGTTAGCAAATGATTTGAACCCCTGAACTGTTAATTTTTCTAAATACATAATAGATCGCCATCAATAAAAACATGTTTTTCACATGCCTAATATATAATTTAGTATACTATAATTATTCATTTTCTAAAAGTAGCTATTTTTTTGGTCTTTTTTAAAAAACCTCTTACCTCTCCACTTAAAAAAACTGAGCCCGTTACAAGCTTGATGTTATTTTTATTGTTATTCATTATCCAAAAAAAAGCATCAAGAGGGTTTGAAAAAATTTTTGTTTTTATATTCTTGCTATATTTTTCAAATTCATTTTTTACTATTTCTAAGTCCGCTACTTTTCTAAAATGATTTATGGTGTTTCTACTAATAGCCACTTTACCCAAATCAAGCTCTGAGAGATTTTTTATCATTTGCTTTGTTTTCTTATTTGCAGAGAACCCAACAACTATATCTATTTTTTTATTTTTAAATCTGCTTTTAATGGTATTAACGCTTGATCTTATTTTATCCTCATTATGAGCCCCGTCCAGTATTATAATTGGATTTTTCTTCACTATTTCCATGCTGAGTGGAGAAGAGGCTTTTTTTAATCCATCTTTTATTGCTTTATCGGAAAAGCCAAGCGCTTGCATGGACTCAATCGCTAGAATAGCATTTGCAATCTGATGGTCGCCAATTAACTTTATTTTATAATTATTTCCCTTGTACTCAAACACTGTCTCAAAAAAATCTTTTTTTATTATTTTGTAATTAGGTACAATAATATATAGATTTGCTTTTTCTTTCGCACACTCCTTTTTAAAAATATCTAAACAAGTTTCTTTTTTCTCACCTGTAAAAACTAAACATTCTTTTTTAATAATACCAGCTTTTTCATAAGCAATTTTTTCTTTTGTGTTACCAAGTATTTCAGTGTGATCCAATCCTATGTTGGTGATAATAGCTAGTTTTTTGTGAGGAATAACATTACTAGCATCATAACGCCCTCCACAACCGACTTCTATCACAGCCCATTTCACATTTTTTTGTGCCAAATAATATATCCCTATAATATGACAAAGTTCAAAAAAAGAAAGCATTTCATATTTTCCAAGCTCTAAAAATCTATCTATGGCTGGTTTTATCTCAGATACGATAGACACAAACTCCCCTGGAGCCATTGTTTTTCCATTATAATTCCAGCGTTCAAAGATGTGACTCGGATGAGGGGAAACTACAGAACCAACCCTTTCCCCAGAAGAAACTATAATTTCCCGGACAAAAGACACAAGCGACCCTTTCCCACTTGTCCCCGTAATATGTATATAATATGGAATTTTATTCTGCGGATTACCCAAAAGCTCCAAAAAAAAGCTAACCTTTTTCAAGTTTAGCTTGCATTGGTTTTTTGTTTTAACTTGCATTCCTGAATTCAAGTTGGAAAAGGAATAAATATAGTTTTCTGCTTCTTGGTAAGTCATCTTAATCAATAAAAAATCTAATTAACTTTTTTATCATTATATAAACTATAAGAAATATTAATAAGAATAAAAATACTTTATGGTTAAGAAAAAAAATTAAAACGCTAATTAAAAATAAATAGCTCTTATAGAAAAAGTCTTTGAAAAAATTATTGACTCTTTCTTTTGCTTCTGACTTTTCTATGGATTGGAGTGATTCGTCTTTATTTGATTCTACGCTGTTGTTGTCTCTAGTGCTTGTGCTTGTTTTTATTGTATCTAGTTTGACAGCTGACTCTTTTGGACTAGAGCTTATTTTATTTTTCAAATCTTCTTTCTTTATTTCTAATTTACTAACCTGTTCTTCGCTCAAAATATCAAAAGTCTCATCTATTTTGTTTTTAGTTATTTTGTTTAAAAAATCCATTACAGACTCATCAATTTTATCAATAATATTTTTCTCTTCTGCCCCATTCTTTGTTTCCTCACTTTTTTCTTTATTTTCTTCACTAGAGCTTTCATTCTCGGTAGTAGCCTCAACATTTTCATTTTCACTTAAATCTTCTTCGCTTTCTTTTTTGTAATCAATCTTTATCTTATTTTTAATCAGTTCATTGTCCCTGAGATTTATATCAAAAACGATATTTCCCTCAGAGTCTTTTATTATAAGGCTTTTTATTTCCGCGCCAATCACTATGTCCCCTTGCTCGGCTGTCCAGTTAATCCAAACATCGCTATCACCTGATTTAGCGGTCATATTAAAATCACTTTTACCGATAAAGTCTTCATTGTTAAAAAAATAAACTTCTCCCGATATATCGTAGTCGCTGTTATTATAGAGAGAGGTATAAACCTTTATCTTGTCGTCAACAAAAACAGGATACTTGGAAAACCAAATAGGAGCTGGTGTAAATCCAGCTTGGGTTAAGTCTTCAGTTTTCCCTGTTTCTGTTTTAGTAAAAAATGTAAATAAAACTAAAACAAATATTATTAAGATCTTTTTCATATTTACTTAATTGTAGCAAAATTTCTTAGAAACCAAAAATGCCGCCATTTGAGTCCGGCGGCATTCTGGAAACGCTAAAGTTTAAAACCCTAACATTTTAAATCCCCATGCACGACCCACCGCCGCGAAGACGATGAATCATGTTTGAGAGCCCAGTAAAAATATTTTTTAACCTTGCTATTTGTTACTGAGCTCTTTAATTTTTAAAAGAGCGATTAATCTGGCTAATTAATTAGTCAGATTAATTATTCTATGATCTTTTTTTGTTTTAGATCATAGCAAAATACTCAAAAAAAGTACTTTACTATGCCCTAAATTGCAAAATTCCTCTTTCTTCCCAAAAAACCTTGGCTTCAAGGTTAATAAAAGTCTCAAAATGTAGCGAATTATCATTTATTTGACTAAAAATAATACCGTCAGAATGAAGCATTGTGTTTAATCCAGAAAGAACAAAAGCAGCTATTATTACAATAAAAAAAGCAATGGACAAACTAAGTAAAAGTCCAGACATACTGAACTCCTGTTCCATTGCTTTCTTTTTTATTAAATTGTAATGCTTCCAACTAATTAGGCTAAATCTAAGATCGCCATAGTCATCAGCAATATGTGAATTGTACATTTTTATTTTTATTTTTGTTTTATAATTACAGTATATCAAATATAGTGTTTTTTGTCAATTGGGGATAAGTTATTTTTTCTTAATATTAGCTAAATATTTATTATTTAAGTAATTTTATTAACTTTTCTAATATTTTTTCATCCGGAAGGACGTCAGTTTCAATACAAGTTTTTTTCAACTTTGACCTTTCAAATGCCTTTTGATATTCCTCTTGTTGCTTTATATACCATTCTGGCTCCTTTAATATTCTCTTATAGTGTGGGTATATGTTTAAACGATCTTTTATTCTTTTTTCTACTAATTTTTTATCTTTTTTAAATTTTATCAATACTAAAGAAAAATCTAATTCTATTAATTTTTCCTCAACCTTATCATAGTTTATGTGTTTTTTTTCATAAAGATTATTATATATAGCATCAGATATGTGAAATTTTTCAACTATGACATTTTTTTTCCTCAAAACTTCAAAAATTTTTAGGTAATTCTTTATAATCTCTTTTCCATATTTCGTTCCAAAAATTCCATTATCACAGTTAAACCAATGGCAACCGTTTAATAGATTATTATTGGTGTTGTCTTTTTTTTCCAAATATTCGTATATTTGTGACATTACCCAGCTTTTACCAGACAATTCGGCTCCTTCAAAAATTATATGATTTTTCATAACTAAAATTTAATCTTATTATAAACTATATTATAGGCCAAAATATACATAGCTGCGTTCCATGACTGACCGATCATCCCCCCTGGCTTATAATTCTTTGAATTAAACCATTCATTGAATTCCCAGTTATTTTTTTTATTTATTTCTGCTAATCTAAGCAATTCTTTTTTTGCCATATCACCAAAACCACCTTTTTCTAGTGCCAAAACCCAAAATGCTCCCACAAATGGCCATATCCCACCATTATGATATGATCCTGGCTTGTTTAAACTTGGCTCCTCTTCCAAGTAATCCCTGTAATCAATATCGTTTCTTTTTATTTCGGGGAAAAGAACCTTGACTGGGAACTTTTTATTAGCACCATTATCAATAATATAATTCAGTATATCTTTTGCCTTTGATTTTGAAGCAACATTAAACAAAACAGCCAATGAATTACCAAAAACATCACACCTATCAGAAGAATATCTGTATGAGATATAGTGCAAATAATGAGGCAGGTCTTCTGTGTCTCTTTTTAGGGTTTTTAAGGTTTTTTGTCTATATGTTTCTTTTTGTAAATAAATAGATTTATTTGGATCTGCCTCGTGTGGTAAAAATATATTATTTAATCCGTCCAAGGCAAACTCTCTTTCGTCTTCATAACCATATAAATGTAAAACTCTATACCAAAGAACATTGGTGTAGAGAACTATTCCATTATTTGGCATATAATCTGCCCAATCACTAGCCTCACCTTGTTCTAGTAGTCCATCATTATTAGTGTCTTGATAAAAAAGCCAATTTAAAGCTTTTTCTATTTTTTTTATAAGAGATTTTTTGAGATCCTTGTCTCCGCTGTGTTTATCATAAAAATCAATAGCAATAAGCCACCACAGAGTTGAATCTATGGATCCTAGATAATAAAAATGATCTTCCTCTTTCTCTGGGTATATAGAGTTCGGAATTTGGCCTAGATTTGTTTGATGCTCGGCTAGATTATAAAGACTGGTTTTGGCTGTTTTTATTAATTCTTTATTTTTTGAAGCAACCATACCCAGAGAACAAATAGATGCATCTCTACCAAAAATACTATCGTACATCTGTCCTTTTGATTTCTCATTTACGCTTGAAGCCAAGATCCCATATTCACTTGAATTTTTTATAAGAAGTTCTATGGATTTTTTATAGGCCTCTTCTTTTATGTTTAAAAACATACTCTTTGACTTTTTTTTAATTTTTTGTTAATCTATTATCATTCAATACTCTTGTTCTTTTAACAACCAACCAAGAAAGGAAGAAAACATGTCAGAAGGTACTGTAAATGAAATGAATGGCGAAAGCAACGATGAACTAACTGCTCGTGTAATTATTGACGACGGCCTTATAAGAAATCATTCCGACAGAGCACTGTTAACAAAGTTAAATTTTGAAGAAGTTTTTATTCACAGAGAAACTGCCCAGGCTGTTCCAGCTACCAAATCAATCCGAGTAAAAGTTTCTCTCAAAAAAAACCCATCCCTCACATCATACATTCTGTCAAAATTTCTTGACCCTTTAACTGAAAAAACCAGGGAGTTTCTCACTGAAAAAAACATTATCTAAACTCTTCCTTTCTAAAAAAGCCCCGCTTAAAAACGGGGTTTTTATTTACCGATAATTTTTTCTACTCCTTTTAGGTATTTTGAATCAATATTAAAATAATCCCAGGCATTTTGAATTTTTGCTCTATTTCCCTCAAATATATGAAAATCTGATCCTCCTGTTTCTATAAAGCCAATTTCACGACAAAGGTACTGAAAATACATTACTGCGCCTAGAGAATGATGAGGTGACAAGACCTCCATTCCATCCATGCCTAGATTTTTTAGCTCTTTGTACTGCTCTATTGTAAGACGGGTGCTTTTTCCTGGATGATTAACTATTAACTTGCCGCCTATTTTTTTTCTTAGTTTAAAAACCCTCATTATATCAACATAACTCTCATTTAATACTCCATACTTTTTGTTTTTCAAGTATTCCATCATTATGTCTTCTTCTCTGGGATTCTTGATTCCCAAGTCTTTTTCAAAAATCTTTTGATTCTTTTTAGAAGCAGCCATGGCATAAACAATAGCATTAATAGGTATATAGTGACTATGATTATCTAAAACTTTTTCAACGTCCAGTTCTAATCCTATTTTTTCTATTACTTTGTTTAGTATTCTTCTAGCGTTTCCTCTCCTTCTTATTTGAGTTTCTCTTAAAAAATTATGAAGTTCTGGGTGAGAATCATCAAAATTATACCAAAGAAGGTTAAATTTTTTATGATGATATTTAACGTAAAGTTCTAATCCAACGATTGCTTTAATTTTCCTTTTTTGACAAGCCTTTTTAAATTCTCCAACTCCAGCAACCGTATTGTGGTCTGTTAAAGAGGCCACCTTAATCCCCTTGGAATAAGCAAAATTAGCGACACCTGTCGGCGTTAATTGTCCATCTGAATAGGTTGAATGAAATTGAAGGTCTATTCTCATTTATTTATTTTTTAGTTATTTTTAATTTTCTTTTTACTTCTTTTATCAAAATATTAGCTCTTTCTGGTTTTGGCTGATCATGCAATAGATGGTGAGTAGCTGTTCTAAGTGTAGTCCAATTATAATACATTTCTATTCTTTTTTTTAAGCTATCGCTCATTTTTATTTTAGCAGTTTTTAGGTATGAGTTCAAAAAAGTTTTTTTCATTTTATTTACATAAACCTTATCGCCAATTTTTCTTTTACCCATATAATCTAGTTGCTGCAAAAAAGATCCTATATCTCTTGCTGGGTCAGAAATACTCATATCAGCAAAATCAATGGCCCCTACTTTTCTTTTGCCTATCTTAATAACATTATCAGGATGAGCATCACCATGAATTAGACATTTCTTGTTTTTTTTATTGTTCAAATATTTATTTTCGCTTTTGATAAAATAATCATAAGCAGCTTCATAAATATAAATATATTTAGGGTATTGATAAGAAAGTCTATGCAAAATATTTTTTGAGCCAGGCAAAACTGTTTTTATACGACTATTTTGACGATTAAAATTCCTCGCGCCCCAGGTATCCAAAGAGTGTAGCTTAACAAACCAAGCGGCAACTTTGGGAAGCATTTCATTTATTTTTTCCCGGTCATTTCTTTTTATATAGTGATAGAGAGTGTGGCCGCTCAAACCTCTATAAAAAACAGCTTTATAATATTTGGAATAAAAAAGTGGGTGAGGAACTGTTAGATGTCCTTTAGAAAAGCTTTTTTCCCACAAAAAATTAAGAACGTCATGAACATTTTCTCTTGGCTCTGAGTGGTGAGCCGAACAAAATATAGGAAGTTTTTTTCTTTTTCCATCTTTGGTTATAAAAACAGTATCAAACTCCAATACAACGTGATAATATTTTTTTCCCCAAATACCTTTTTTGTAAGTATTAATTTTTATTGATTTTATTTTCTCAAATTCTGGATAAAGCGGTAAAACGTTTTTTTCAAACAATTCTATCACTACCTTTGTATCAAATAGTTTGAGAATTTTATTCATAGGTTTATTTCCAATGGTCTCTCCAGTGTTTTTCCCAGACGAGAAGCCTAACGGAGGCAGCCATTTTTTCAATTAATATTTTTTCCTTCTTTGTTTCTATGTTATCAAGAGATCTAACTGCCCTAGTTAGGTCGTTTATACCCCTTTCTATCTCATCTGGATTCCAGGTTATTCCTGAAAACAATTTAAAATCTTTTTCGCTTGCCCACCAATAATTGCAACTAGTTAAGCCTCTAACCAAGTGCCATCTGGCCCAAAAAAAGTTTTTGTCATTTTCATTTTTATAGACAGTATTATAGGACAGGCTCTGAATCTCCCAGAGCTTCATTTGTATTTTATTTTTTTTATTATACCAGACAAAAAATGGATTGCCTTTTTTTAACTCTTCTGGGCTTGAATTCCAATTCCCGGAAAGAAGACCAGTCTCTATATATTTTTCTTGGCTGTCTACAAAAGATGATATTAACTCTGTTTCTAGATTGTCTTTTTTTAATAGCTTTTCAAACTCTCCAGTATGATCAATATGACGCAAACCATACAGCTCAGCATCACTGGCTGTTATAACCGTTTTTTCCACTCCTTTTTTTAGCAGTTTATTTATTTTGTCAGGGACATAAGTATTTGACTCGCTTCTTTTTCTGACCACTACTTTTAGTCCACTGTTTGTATCCAAATATACCTTTTCACAGTCTGTTTTTCCGATTTCACCACTTATTATTATTTCATCAGCTATTACCCATTCATAACCTAGGCTTTTTATAATTTTACCGACGCTAGGACTATAGGCCATTTCTGGCATAAAGAACCCCCTCGGTTTAAAATCTTTTCCCAAATATTTTTGCAATATTTTTTCATTTTCTATTATTTGTCTAGAAACCTCTTCTTCGGGTATTAATGGCAATATAGGATGATACATTGCTGTTCCGGTTAATTCCACTTTCCCTTCGCGAACCAAATCAAAAAGTCTTTTAATCAAAACACTTTCTCCCATTTCTTCCCAACGAACAATAAGACAACCCGCCACATTAAAAGTAAATTTAATGTTTTTATTTTCTTCTAGGGCTCTTAATATTCTTTTGTAACTTTTTTCGTTTGCTTCTTCAATATTGTAAGTGTCTGTGCTGGCTGGCTGATATAAGTGTAAAAAATTTATCCATTTCATATTATTTATTTTTTCCGTTCATTTTAATTGCTTTTTTATAGAGAGCAACATACTTCTTGGCTGGAATTTCCCAGCTACTTGAATTTTTCATGCCTCTTGTAACAAGTTCACGCCAATCATTTTTATATTTATATGTTTCTACTCCCCTAACAACCGCTTCAAAAAAAGAAAATTCGTTAAAATACTTAAAAACAAAACCGGTTCCATTTTTTTTATTAGGACTATAGTCCACTACTGTATTATGAAGTCCGCCTACTCTTCTAACGATAGGAACGCATCCATATCTCATAGAAATAAGCTGGTTAATTCCACATGGCTCATGATGAGAGGGAAGCAAAAAAAGATCAGAGGCTGCATAGATCAATGTTTCAATGTTTTTATTGCCAGTAAAAGGTATCCAGGATATTTTTTTTGGATATTTTTTGCTATATTTCTTTAAAGTGTTTATATATTTTTTATCACCGTCACCCATAACAATCAATTGAATATCCAGCTTTAATAGTGCTTCTAAGGTGTTATTAATAAGATCGAATCCTTTTTGAAAAGTAACCCTTGAGGTTGAACATATTAAAGGAATATTTGAATCACGAGAAAAACCAAGTTTTTTCTGTAAATATTCTTTATTGATTTTTTTTCTATGAATTTTAGAAAAATCATATGTTTTCACCAGGCCTTTGTCGTTGCTTGGATTATATGCATTATAATCAATGCCGTTTACTATTCCAAAAACACGATCTTCTCTGTTTTTTAAAATTCTGTGCAAGTCCTGGCCAAATTTTGGTGTTAAAATTTCATCTCTATATTGCTCTGAAACGGTGTTTATAATATCTGCTGACAATATGGCTCTTTTTGCAAAGTTTAAATATTCAATATCAGGGTTTGATATTTTTGGAATTCTTGTTTTTCCATAATCTTTTTTATTAAGTGGTACTCCCCACCAATTTTGTCCAAACTGAAAAACCAAGTTATGGATAGTATAGATTGTCTTTGTTTTACTTAAGGTTTTTGAATATCTAAAGTCAGTTTTAAGATAAAAAGGAATTAATCCAGCCTGCCAGTCATGGCAATGTATTATATCAGCTTCAAACTTTAAAAGAGAAATGAGTTTTAAAGAGGCCACATTGAATATAAGAAAACGAGCGTTTTCATGACTTGAGCCATAGAGAGTTTTTCTTTTTGAAAAGTATCTTTTTATTTCAACAAAATAAACTGGCAAATCATCCATTAAATACCCCCTCCAGTAATTAACTTTTACTTTTTCTTTGGAATTCAAAAAAACTTCAATATTTTCATAAACAATTTTTAGGTTGTGTTCTTTTTTGTTGATAATTCTTCCGTAAAGCGGAGTTATGGAAATAACCTCATGTCCAAGCCTGTTTAGAGCTTTTGGCAAACTTCTAGCTACATCAGCAAGGCCTCCTGTTTTTGTAAAAGGTGAAATCTCTGAAGAAACTGAAACTATTTTTAATTTTTTTGACATAAATTATTTTATATTTGAAGCGCAAATTGCCACCGCCAGAGCATCAGCCGCATCATCAGGCTTTGGAATTTCTTCTAAATTTAATATTAGTTTTACCATTTTTTGTATTTGCAGTTTATCAGCTCTTCCATAGGTTGATACTGCCTGCTTTACTTGAAGCGGGGTGAACTCTACTAGCTTTGCCTTGCTTGTTTTAGCCGCCAAAAGAACCACTCCCCTGGCTTGCCCAACAATGAGGGCGGTTTTGACGTTTTTGTTAAAAAACAATTCTTCAACGGCAATAATATCTGGTTGATATTTTTGTATAACTATATTTAAGTCATTAAATAGTTTTTCAATCCTATCTGCTAGCTTCTTTTTAGGATCTGTCTTTATGGTTCCATATTCAAGACACAAGAGCTGACTTTTTTCATTTACGGAGATAATTCCATAGCCTGTATCTGCTATTCCTGGATCTATTCCTAGAATTGTTTTTTTCATTTTAGGATTTTATATTACTAAAATAATCCGAAACATCTTCATCTTCATCTAAAAGTTCGGTGAATTTTTCCATCTTTTCTTCATCTTCTTTATTTAATTCCACTTCTTCTTTGGCAATATATTCAATGTCGGCTGATTCAGTTTCTATATTCTTTTCTTCAAAATATTTTTTTATTGAGGCTAGTTCTGTGGGTGAGGCATAAATAGTAACACCCTCTTCTTCTTTTTGTATATCGTCGGCACCCAAGTCTATTAATTCCAGCTCTTCCTCTTCTGAAAGATCCTTGGGAAAGCTTTCTTTTAATACCCGAACCACAGCCTTTTGCTCAAAATTCCACAAAACAGAACCAAGAGACCCTCCTCCTTTAGAAAAAAGATGTCTAATATTAGCTGCTGCTCTGTTTTTGTTGTCGGTTAATACTTTTACAACAAACTGGGAATTGACAGGCCCTATTCCTTCGTAAATTAATTCAAAAATCTGACCGCCCTCTAATTCTCCTGTTCCTCTTTTTATAGCTTTTTCAATATTGTCCTTAGGCATATTAGCCGCCTTGGCCTTATCAACCGCCACCCTTAGAGAAAAATTAGTATCTATATCTCCGCCCTTATCGCGAGCTGCTACTGTGATAAGTTTTCCAAGTTTTGTAAAAACAGCTCCTCGCTTTGCATCTTTTGCTCCCTTAGCTCTTTTTATAGTTGCCCATTTGGAATGTCCGCTCATATTTATAAATGATTTAAATATAAATAAAAAACTTACAGCTTATTTGATTTTATCATTTTAGCTATAAGTTATTGAATTTAGAGTACCACTTATCAAGCAAAAAATCAAGATATAAAAAAGAATAATAAAAAATTTTATGCTATAATATTCTAATAAAATAATTAATTAAATGCACAATATGAATTTAGATAATTTAAAAACCATCTCAAAACTAGACAAGGATGAAGTAGCTAAATCTATCTCGCTCTTAGGAGAACAAATTAAACAAGTTGTAGAGGACACTAAAAACATTTCTTTCCCTTCTGAGTACAAAAATTTACCAAAGATATATATAAATGGAATGGGTGGATCAAATCTTGGGGCCTGGGTTTTGAAAAAACTTTTTTCTGACCAGCTCAAATGTACGGTTGAAATATTAGATGGTTACCTTGTGCCGAAGTCTGTTGATAAAAATAACCTATTTCTTTTCTCTTCATATTCTGGAACAACAGAGGAGGTTTTGAGCACTTACAGCGAGGTTAAAAAAAGAGGAGCAAAAACGATAGTCCTCACCTCAGGTGGACCACTGGCCGACAGGGCAAAAAAAGATAAACTCCCAGGATTTATTTTTGATCCAAAATTTAATCCAAGTACTCAACCCAGAATAGGTCTTGGGTATTCTATCTTTGGGATGCTTTATTTGTTTTCTAAGCTTGGATATATAAAAATTAGCAAAAAAGAAATTGAGGAAATACTGGAGTTTCTTGAAAAAAACAATAAAAAACTAGAACTCTCTTTAAGCGCTAACAAAAACAAGGCCAAAAAAATGGCTCAAAAAATGCACGGTAAAATAACTATTTTAGTTGGAGCTGAATTTCTGATGGGAAATGTTCATATTTTTAGAAACCAAATTACAGAAACTTGCAAAACTTTTTCTAC
>RRYU01004824.1_pt1 | contig 14249 bp, 9 predicted proteins | sample 2162651 | NCBI WGS metagenome assembly RRYU01 (sample SAMN10267283, study PRJNA491782) | microbial mat metagenome | isolation source: biomat in the production well | place: Japan: Minami-Kanto gas field, natural gas well KTG3 | collected 2017-06 | reverse complement strand
AGCACCACAAAAAAAACAACCCCCCCCCCCCCCCGGGGGGGGGAGGGGGGGTCTAGGGGGGTGAGGGCCGATGGCGTCCTAAAGCCATGCGGCTAAAAAGTCTATACCTGAAAGGCCCCCCCTCCCCCACTAAGGTGAATTTCTTCACCCCTATCTTTTTTCAGATCAAGGTTGTATAATGTAATTCACCGCTCCACAACGTCACCATCACATACATTTTTGACACACAGCGTCATACAAGCTGACATAGAATCGAACCTTGACAAACCACCAGGAATCAAGAGGAGGTGTGTGATGGCAACGTTTGAAGAGCTACGCTGCGAGGTACGCCAACTTCCCGCCGTTCAGCAGATTCAGTTGATCCATGAACTGCTGCACGAACTTCAATTGGACTATCGTATCAATGCTGAAGAGCCAGCATCAACCAGTACACCGCCGCCGATTAGCCGCCTGAACCACCTCGCCTCGGATTTCTGGTCGGCGCATGATGTCGCTGAAGAGCCGAATAACTGCTTCGTTCCCAGCCGTATGCGCGTTCTGAAGGAGCGGGCAGTGGGTTCGTGATCATACCCTAATAGGATACCCCATGCCCCCGGCAACATTCCATATCACCGCTTCGGCCATTAAGTCCCATTTCAAGCATCGCTGCGAACGCCATTTCCGTTGGGAAGCCGTACCTACTCCGCTCCGTGGTAAGCCGGGTATTGGTTGGGATGTACCCAAGGTGGTGCGTATCCAGACTCGCCCTGGTATCGGGTTGTTGCTGCAAGCGGGTAATCGTTTTGAACTGGAGCAACTGGCTGCGCTTGAGGCTGAACTGGCTCTCGCTGCGCCGGTGCAGGGGGTGGAGCCGCGCCTGTACCATGCTGGTCTGGATGGTGAGGAGGTGCTGCCCACTCCGGTTGCCGATGCGTTGCGCCTCTTCGCTCAGCCCCAGGCGCCGCGCTTCATCGCCCAGGTCGAGATCAATCCTGCTGCCTTTCCGAGCGCCACGGCGCGTCTCTTGCGCCAGTTCGGGCTTGACCCGACGATGGTGGAGCTTGGGTCGGCGAAGCCCGATCTGCTCGAACTGCTCCCCGCTGATGCCGAGCATCCCCTGCGGCGTGTCCGCATCTGGGACGTGAAGGCCAGCCAGGTCGCGCAGCACGAGCATTTTATCCAGGTGGCCTACTATGCCCTGCTCCTCGAATTGGCCCGTGAGGAGTTGGGTATTTCTGATCTGGTGATTGATCACGAGGAGGCGGTCATTGCGGCGCGCCAGGAACGTACCAGCTTTGCGCTGCGCCCCTATATCCTCGGTGTCAGCGACTTCTTGCACCACCAGATGCCCGCCCTGCTCGCCCTGCCCGCTGCCGAGGCCCATTTTCATGTCTGTGCCACATGTGGCCTGTGTGAGTATGTCGAGGAGTGTCGTGCGCGGGCCAATGCGGCTCGTGATCTCTCGCGTATCCCCTTCCTCTCCTCTGAGTCGAAACGCCATATGCTGAAGATGGGGGTGCGTGGCCACGCCGATCTGCTGCACCTCGATCCCGATCAGATCCAGCATCTGCGCGACCAGAGCCACGATCTGATGCGCAATATGGTGCGCTACTTGGCGCTCGCCCATGCCTTGCAGGATGGCCAGGAGCGTCTCCTCGATACCCAGACTTTCCAGATGCCGAGGTATGAGGATGTGCGGGTGGTGCTCTCGGCGGAACAGGATGCTGTCACCGGAACCTGCTTCGCGCTGGGGATCAAGGTTGTTGCCTGGGATCGCGCTACGAACAAGCCACAGAATCAGGAATATGTCTTTGTGGCTGAGCAGCGTGATGATGAGATCAGCACCATGTTGCTGCCCTTCCTGCAAACGCTCAACCGCTTTTTGGAACAGGTAGATGCCGAGAATGCGGCCATCCGCGCTACGCCCATCGAGCAGTCCCCGCAGGTCGTTGCTGCCCAACAGCAGGTTGAAGCGATGCAAGCCCAGTTCGACACCTTCAAACTGACCCATGCCGAGGCGATGCGTAAACATAACCCGGAGGCCAAGGCGCTGCGTGAGGAACGAAAACGTATCGAAGGTGTACTGAAGCTGGCTCAAAAGGAGTATAAGCAGGTTGAAAAAGAGGTACGCTTTGAACTGCGCCGCCAGCAGCGCCGCCTGCACTTCTACTTCTACGATACCCTCGATCTGCTCGCGCTCAAAGCCCTGATCGAGCGCCATCTCTTCAGCACCAGCAACCCCGTGTTGCAACTCGAACTGAGTAACCTGGTGCGCCTCTTTCCGCCCGCCTCGCTCCTCCCTGATGCCGAGACCTTCCGTACCATCCCGGCGACGGTGGTGGTCTCGATGCTGCGCCGGATGGTGGCGCTGCCTGTTCCCTACGATTATGACCTGCGCACGGTGGCCGAACGCTACCAGCCCGATCAGGGTGGCTACCGCTTCAGTACGCCCTATGGCTTCAGTTGGGAGTACTCCAACCAGATTGCCTTCGAGCGTATCCACGATGTCTGGAATGGCCAATCCTTCACCTATAAGGCACGCGATGGCGAACGAACTCTCGAACCGGCCACGATCCTAGAGACGCTCAAGAAGGCGGTGCTGAATAAACTGCGTGCCACCGACTCGGTCATCCGGCGGCTCAAGCAGGACATGGGCGAGCGCCTGCGCCTGAATAAAGAGCCATTCCAACTGCTTGGTTCCCATAGCCTTAGTGCGCCGACCCTGGAACAACTGCGTATCTTCACCACCCTTGAGGTCTCGCTGGATGAGTTGGAGGTGAAACAGAGCCACACCCAGCCCATCGCGGATCGGGTGGCAAGCTTTGTCTGTATCCACGGCCTGTGCGCCGAGAGCGAAGAACTGAATGAAGAAGGAACGCTCTGGTTCCGTTTCGATCCGTCCGCGAGCGACGCCAAGTTCGAGGTTGGTGACTTCAACCTCGTGCTGACCCCGGAGGATGAACCCGGTATTCTGCTCTCGGAGATTGATGGCGATCTCTTCAATGGCAGTGCGCGTTGGCGCTTTGCGCCCTACAAGGTGAGTCTGGTGGCCTATGATCTCCAGAGTCTGCCACCCCGGCTCTGCATCAAGCCCGATAACCTCAACGCCTTTGTGAAGCAGTTTGATCCCCAGCGGCGCTACATGCTAGATCGCCTCTTTATGGATTACAACTCTGGCAAGGTATTTGAGGTGCTGGATCGGTTGGGCCAAGGGGATGAGTACACTGCACACATTGCTGCACTACTGGCCAGCGGCCAGATCCCCGATTGGCAGCCCTTTGTAGACGATGTGATCGGGGTCGAAACCGAGCTACGCCAGCGCATCCGGGCGTCCGGGTATGACCCGGAGCGACTCTTGAACCCTGGGCAGTGGCGGGCATGGCGCGGGGTGCTGCACGCGCCGCTCAGCCTCGTGTGGGGGCCACCCGGTACCGGCAAGACCCACACCATCGCCCATATGTTGATCGGCTATGCGTTGGCTGCCCGTCATACCCCACACCCGTTGCGCCTCTTGGTGACGGCATTTACCCACCATGCGATCAACCATGTCCTACGTAAAGTAGAAGAACTGGCACATCTGTATGGTCTGGGTGAAGCGGAGTTGGCGATCTGCAAACTCCAGCGCGACGCCGCCCACGAAGAGTCGCTGCCAGAGACGATCCAGGCGCTTGACCCCAAGCATTTGGCGGGCTACCTAGAGAACCCCGTCGCCTGCCAGATCATCGGCTCGACCGTCTGGGGGGTGCATCGAGCCATGGATGCAGCGGGGGATGTCGCGCAACACTGGTTCGATCTGATCCTGGTGGATGAAGCCTCGCAGCTCAAACTGCCCGATGCGCTGATCGCCCTGGCTGCCAGCCGCCCGCAGGGGAGCATCATTCTCGCCGGGGATGATCGCCAACTCCCGCCGATCATCCGGGGCGCCTACCCAGAGACCCACGCCCACCTGCTCACCTCGGTCTTTGCCTTTGTGCGCCAGCATATCGACTCAGGCCAGCACCCCGGTCTGGAGGAGCGCATCCTCTTCCAGCTTGAAGACAACTTCCGCATGAACGATCTGCTGACCGCCTACCCACGGGAGCGGCTCTATAACGGGCGGTTCTTCGCCACCAAACCCGACATCCGCATGATGTCGGCGCTGCCGCTGGATCATGCCAGCCACGACATGATCGAATTTCTGCTCTACCCGGATCGCCCGGTGATGCTGGTGCGCTACAAGCCACCACGCAGCTACACCGCCCGCAACCCGTTGGAAGCCGAACTAGCGGCCCAGATCCTCAACCGGCTACGCGGCCTGCTGATAGACCAGCGCAGCGGCAAGCGGTACAGCCCGTCCGATTTTGCCAGCGAGGGCGTTGCCGTTCTGGCCCCGCACCGCGCCCAGAATAGCAGCATCCGCCAGATGCTGCGCGAGTATGGCTTTGACCAATCGGGCCAGCCGATGCCCCTGGTGGATACGGTAGACAAGCTCCAGGGGCAAGAGCGCGATGTGGTGATCATGTCCTATGGCGTTGCCGACCAGGAATATGCCGAAACCGAGGCCGAGTTCCTGCTCAGCAGCAACCGCTTCAACGTCGCCGCCACCCGTGCGCGCCACAAACTGATCGTCTTCTGTGCCGACACCGTGCTGGATCTCATCCCGCGTGACCAACAGGTACTCCTTGATGCCATGATGCTGAAGGAGTTTCGTAACTACTGTGACAGTGGGCAACGCGAGATGCACTGGACAACCCAGACCGGCGAGGAAGTACCATTCGTGGTGCAGTGGAAGGCATTTGGGGATACGTAACTAGGGCATCAGGCGATCCAGCGTTGCATTCCACGCCTTCATGCGATCAGGATTACCGCCCACATCGGGATGGTGCAGGCGCGCCATCGCCTTACGGATAGCATTGATCTCATCTTCACTGATCTGCCCAGCCAGCCCAGTGAGATCAAGCTGTGGCGTATACTCTGGATCTGCAGTCAGCCCAGCGGCGAGACGCTGGGCGCGATGCCGCCACATATCGCGATCATTGGTGAGTGCCATATTCTCACGCATCGTCTCGGAGAGGGTTTGTACCATCTTGGCATGGGCGCGCTGTGCCTCAGCAACGGCAGCCAACGCCTTATCGAGCTGACGCCGCAGGCTGCGATTCTGAACGTGGGCCTCGTGCAGTTCGTGGTGTAACAGCGCGTAATCACGCTGGTTCAGACTCTCATCATGTGGTGGTAGATCATGGGATGATAGCACGCCCAAACCCTCCCCCGATTATATCGGGATTTCCGTAGCCAAAAAGCGTGAACGTGCGATTAACAGATCTGCACGCATCTGTTCACAGACACGTAAAAACTGATCTCTACGCATTGCGATCTCTTTCAGTTCACCCAACTGCGTCATGTGTTCAATCTCGGCACTCAGAGCGGACAATTGGCTCGCACCAATCGTTGCAGCACTCGACTTGATCGTATGTACGGCGCGTTTGACCAACGTCATATCATTGGTCTGAAGGCCATCCTGGAAGGTCTGGATCTGGAGGGGCAGATCATCCAAGAAGAGATCAATGAGGTCAACCACAATTCCCGGATTACCATCACCCAAACTCGCCTGGAGTTGTTCGAGAACCTGCACATCAATGCTACTCTGATGTGGTGTACTAGCATGGGCATTGGCATGGGTATGAACCACCATATGCCCACGGCTCAATGCTGCAACCAACTCCTCAATGCGTACAGGTTTACTAATATAATCATCCATCCCCGCCGCCAAGCAGAGATCGCGGTCACTCTGCATCGCATTAGCCGTCATGGCGATGATCCGTGGTTGGCGCAAGGTCGGGATCTCGTTACGGATACGCCGCGAAGCGCCCAGACCATCCAGTTCTGGCATCTGCACATCCATCAAGACGAGATCGTAGCGTTGGCGCGCCAGAGCATCAAGCACCTCCAAGCCATTAGCCGCGACATCGGCACGATAGCCAAGTTTAGCCAGGGTCTTGATCGCCACCTTCTGATTGACGACATTATCTTCTGCTAACAGGATACGCAATGGCAGACGTTCTGCCATGGTTGTATCATACGCAGTCACTAAAGGCAAGGCGGGCATCTTTGAAACAGAACTGCGTTGCCCAACAATAGACAAGAGCGTCTCATAGAGTTGCGCCGCCTTGATCGGCTTGGTCAGGCTGGTCACAAAATGCTTATTCGAGACATCCTCAGAGCGGCGACCGAGCGACGTAAGCAAGACGAGGGGCATATTGGCAGTTGCAGGCACGGTATGGATCGTCTCGGCCAACTGCGCACCATCCATCCCTGGCATCTGCATATCGAGAATGCCAATATCAACCGGCTCAGTCTTGGTTGTCAGCCAATCCAACGCTTCGGGGCCAGAGGCACAGACATGCACGTGCATACCCCACGACTCGGCCTGGGTGGTGAGGATGCGACGATTCGTGGCATTATCGTCTACCACCAGCAGGTGCTTACCGGCCAATTCGGGGACAGATCCGCGCAGATCCATGCGTGGTGGTGCTTCAACGGCGGGGGCAATCAGCGTAAAGTGGAAGGTACTGCCCACCCCCTCGGTACTCTCCACCCACATATGCCCGCCCATCAGGGCACACAGGCGTTGGCTAATGGCGAGACCCAAGCCAGTGCCACCATACTGGCGGGTCGTCGAAGCATCAACCTGGCTAAAGGCTTTGAAGAGCCGATCCAGGCGGTCGGTGGGAATACCGATACCCGTATCGCGCACGGCGATATGTATTTCAAAGAGCTGATCGCGGATGCGGCGGCCTTCGATCATCACCACCACCTCACCGGAGGGGGTAAACTTGACCGCATTGGCCAGGAGATTGACCAGAATCTGGCGCACACGGGTCACATCGCCTTCAATCGCGTGGGGAACATTGGGCGCGATCATATAGGCGAGATCAATCTGCTTTTCGGCGGCACGCGCCGAGACAAGATCGAGCGCGGCTTCGAGACAGTCACGCAGATCGAAGGGCTGCTGTTCGAGTTCAAACTTGCCCGACTCAATTTTGGAGAAATCGAGGATGTCGTTAATGATCGTCAAGAGCGCATCGCCACTATTGCGGATCGTCTCCACAAAATCGCGCTGCTCGACATTCAGTGGTGTATCGAGGAGTAACCCGGTCATCCCGATAACCGCATTCATCGGAGTACGGATCTCGTGGCTCATGGTAGCGAGGAAATCGGACTTGGCGCGCGTGGCAGCTTCGGCTGTCTCCTTCGCCTCAACCAACTCCAGGTGAGTCTGTTTCTGGGCGGTAATATCACGCAGGTAGATCGCCAACCCATCGGGCGAAGGGTAGTCACGCACCTCAAACCAGCGTTCAAACTGCGCAATATAGATCTCAAACTGAAGAGTGGTTTGGGTCTTGAGCGCATAGCGATGGTTCGATTCCATATCGAGGCCCAAGGCTTTGGGGAAGATTGACCAGAAATCCTGGCCAATCAGGTGATCGCGTGGCATGCCCAGGAGGTGTTCCGATTCCTGATTGACATAGGTGAAGCGCCAATTGAGATCCACCGCAAAGAAAGCATCGGTAATACTCTCCAGGATGCGCGAAATCTGGGTGGTACTCTCACGCAGAGCAGCCTCGGTACGTGAACGTTCGGCCAGTTCCTGTTGCAGCGCATTGGTAAGCTGCACATTCGCCAACGCCTGCCCTGCTGCCCAGATGACCGCCTGAGCCAAATCAATCTCTTCAGGGGTAAAGGTGCGTGGTTCGAGGGAGTCGACCCCTATCGTCCCCACCACCGTATCCCGAATCTGTACCGGCAACACCAAAATCGCTGCTGTCCCGCGCCGAGCGAAGAGATCGGCACTCACCAATGCCCGTGGATCAGTACCAACACTACTGATCTGGATAGGAGTACGGGTCGCAAAGACCTCCTCGACCAGCGCATTGCCAACCTTCGGGATAATTGCACCCATACCAGAGGGGCGACCGGGGATACAGAACTCACTTACCACGGTCATATTCTGCTCATCATCATCGAGCAGGGCGCATGCGACCTGGGGCACATTAAAGGCACCGGCCAACTCTCGGCAGACCACATTCAGCACGGTAGTGACATCATTCGACATAGTAGCCGTGATGACCCGATTGAGCAGCAGGGTCTCACTCACAGTCCGTTGCTGTTCCTGATAGAGTTGGGTACGCTCCATCATCACCGCGAGGTGATCGGCGAGGGCACTGAGCAGGTCATAGTCAGTATTCCCCAAGACCCCTGGTTTGGAACATTCAACATTAATCACCCCCAAGACCTGATCGAGGGTACGGATAGGCACACAGATCTGGGCTTTTGCATCGGCCTGTTGGGGATCGATCAAGAAGAGGGGGGAACCAACCCGCACCACCTGGCCCATACCGCCCTCACCAATCGAGACGCGCTGCTGGGTATGGGGTGTACCTGCTTGGTACTCTAGGACAAGGTCATCCTCTTGACGCAGGTAGACACTCATATGGTCGTAGTCAAATGCCTCATAGCTTGCTGCGACCACAGTACGAATAGCGGCACCAACATCTGTTTCGTGGGCAACGGCTGTGCGCACATGATCGAGCAGCGCGAGCATACGTGCCTGTTGTTGGGACTCCTTAGCCAGCCGTTGTGCGCGTTCCTCGCTGGCAATACGCGCCTCAACCACCTCATGGAGAGTACGGATCTGGCGGCGCTGCTCCAACTGCATCACCACCTGATGTGCCAGCACCTGGAGGGTCTGGTACTGAATGGTACTCAATTGGCGGGGCACGTGATCGAGGACACAGAGCGTACCGAGCGCAAAGCCCTCGGCTGTCACGAGGGGCACCCCGGCATAGAAGCGCACATTAGCATCTTCCGTGACCAAGGGATTATCCACAAAACGGGCATCTGTGTGTGTGTCGGCCACCACCAGAGGCTGATCGGGCTGCGTAATCGCAAAGGAACAGAACCCGATCTCACGGGCGCACTCTGGATCAGCAATACCAACCCGCGCTTTGAACCAGACCCGTGTCGTATCAACAAGTGTTACCAAAGCCATTGGTGCGGCACAGATCGCAGCGGCGAGGCGCACGATCTCATCGAACGCCTCTTCTGCGGCGGTATCGAGGATCTGGTAACTCGCCAGAGCCGCTTGGCGTTCAGGCTCGTGTGGGATAGGCGGAGGTAGAGTGGGCATAACAGACTCCTTGGGTGCGCCCCAGTCGATCTAGCGGGTCTTACGAGCATAATTGGACTGAACCACACGCTGCCATGCCGGAGTAGGATTGGGTGGGCGTTGCATCTGTTGTTCCTCACGGCTCAGATGAAAAGCCCAGCGTTCGAGGATTGCGCCTAACGGTTTACTCGGCTGATCAAGTACTGGCGGCACCCCCCGATTGAGCGCACTCAGATAGGTTTCAGCGGCATAGGGTAAGGCTTGGGCAATCGGGCGATGCAGCGCCAATTCAATATCCTTACGCACCAAGCCACCATGTTCAACGGTACTGTTCAGCAAGAGCAGCAGCTTATCGGGTGCATAATCGAGCTTGGCAAAGACATCCAGGGCGCATGCGGTGGCACGTACCGAGGCAATCTCCGGTGCAAGCACCAAGAGGACGGTATTGGCGCTATCCAACCCAGCTAGGGTGGTATCACTAAAATCATGGGGCAGATCGAGGATGACATAGGCATAGTGTTGGCGCAGAATGCTCAGGACATGCACCACCTTCTCGCCGGTAATCAACTCGCTCTGCTCCGGGCGGGCCGCAGATGCTAAGACGTGTACACCACTCGTGTGCGGCATTAACACCTGTTGTAAGAGATCATAGTCAATATCGTATATCGCATGTGCAGCCAGATCTCCCCAGGTAGTACGCAATGGTATGTTGAGCATCAGCGCACTCTGGCCACTGAGCAGTGCGAGATCAACCAGTGCCACCGGCTGATTCCAGATCTGCGCCAACCCGACCGCCAAGTTGGTAGCGAGGGTCGAGACCCCCACGCCACCCCGGAGCGAGAAGAGGGCGAGGGTCTCATTCTGTATAGAGACCTGTGGCTGTACGGGGGTTGCCGAGACTCGCCGCAGGAGCGCCTTCACCCGTGCTTGGAGTTCGAGTGGCTGGAAGGGTTTGCTCATGTAGTCATCAGCACCGGCTTCCAAGCCATGCACCCGCTCTTCAAGGCTGTCATTGGCTGTCAGCACCAGGATCGGGTGCTGCGCAAATGCAGACATCCGGCGCAGGCGGCGACACACCTCATAGCCATCCATATCGGGCATCATCACATCAAGAATGAAGAGATCTGGCCGAACTGTGGTGGAGCGTTCCAATGGCATAGAGCCATTCGTTGCCGTCTCTATCTGGTACCCCCCTGATCCTAAAGCTGCACTGACCATTTTGAGGTTGAGCGGGGTATCATCAACGATCAGAATGCGATGCGTTGTCATACGATAATCTCCAACACTAAGTGCGAATCACCAGCCATTACCGAATTCCTACCGTTTTACTGGCTGGGTGCGCATAGCGTGGGGCACAGATAATCTGATTGCGACCAGCACGTTTAGCCATATAGAGGGCATCATCGGCTATTGCGAGCAGAGCACGGGGATCATCACCACGCTGGAGGGCAGCAATGCCCCCACTAAACGTAATTGTAACTTCTTTTTCACCAAACTGATGTCCGATCATCGCAAAGCGTACCCGTGCATCATCTAATACCCGTAAAGCCGTGGGCGCATCGGTCTGTGGGAAGATTATCATAAACTCTTCACCCCCATACCGTCCAATGGTATCGGTGATGCGCAACCGTTGGTGTAACAAACGTGCCAGACTCTTGAGCACCCGATCACCTGCCGCATGGCCATACTGATCATTAATCTGCTTAAAATGGTCAATATCTATCATGGCTACAGACAAGATCTGGTCATAGCGTTGAGCACGCATAATCTCGCGCACCAACTGTTCTTTGATCGAGGCATGGGTAAAGAGGCCCGTCAGGCCATCGCGGGTAAGTTGCGCCCGCATGGCGCGGCCGCGTCGGGCGCGGCTGGTGACGGCTGAGACGAGTTGGGGCGCGGTGATCGGTTTGGTCAGGAAGTCATCGCCGCCCTGATCGAGCGCGGCGAGTTGGTGGTCACGATCCTGTTCACCCGAAAGGAAGACGATGGGTAAACTCACAAATTCAGCCTGCTGACGAATAATTGCCGCAATCTCCGGGCCAGTACAGATCGGCATGTACATATCGAGTAACAGCAGATCGGGCTGGAACTCATTGAGTGCTACCATCACCTCTGCTGGATTACTCAGCGACATCGTGAGCATCCCTGCCTCCTCCAGCATTGCCGCATAGAGGCTACTCATCAGGTGCGAGTCATCCAGGATCAGCACGCGGTAGGGTTCAGGCACAAACGCCCCGGTGAGAGTATCGAGCACCCCCACCAGCGCGTCCACATCGGAGGGTTTGGTGAGGTAGGCGCGCCCCCCGGCGCGCAACGCCCACAGACGAGCTTCAAAATCGCTGCGCTGTGAGACAAAGATGACCGGTACGTGCATTGCGGGATCGAGGCTCGTCGCAATCCGCTGCGGGCCGGCGAGATCGCCTTCGGGAAAGACAATGTCCAGGATGATGGCCGCTGGATGGTGGGTATGCACCGCTGTTTCAAGTTCTTGTAGTTGCTGAATGACCGTTGCGCGGTAGCCAAAATGCTCAAGTTGCAGTGCCAGATGTTCCCCGACCACCACATCATCCTCGACGATCAGTACTGATGTCTGTTCATGGGTACGGATTGATGTGGCGTGCGGTAGGGCATCTTGGACATCAATGGGCTGATGGGCAGCATCATGGGATGCCGTAATGAGTTGCGCCATCGCCGACGTGATCATCTCGCGCATCTCTGGTGAGAGATTCTTCGCCCCAACTGCGCTCAGATGCGCAAAGAGGTGTTCGAGGCTCGTCGCTACTCTATTCACTTCCTGCAAATGGAAACTCCCAGATGATCCCGCCAAGGTATGCGCTTGGGCATAGAGCGATGCAAGGTGATCGGCCACATGACCATCCGCTACTGCTTGATGCCACAGCGCAGCGATAGCCTGGGTACGTTCTTCAAGTTGCTGGATGTACCGCATCCGAATGGCCGTGATCTGTGGTGTTATCGAATGGGTGTGAGAGGACATTATCGGGTTCCCCAAATGCTAACTGGTACTGGGGGCACGTTCATTGTACACCTTGCACTGTGGTGGCTCAAAGCCTATTGCGGTGGTCTACTATCTTACCCTATTTTCTCCGTGTCACCATAGTAGCAGAAGATCGCCACTCATTGGGATCATATTAACGTAGAGTTGCGTGGTATCATGGTGCTACTGTTAGCATCTCCTGAGTAGATAAGGAGAGTGGCTCCTCATGAAGAAGATCCTCCTCGTAGAAGATAATGAGATGAACCGTGATATGCTCTCGCGCCGATTGCAGCGCAAGGGCTATACGGTGGTGATCGCAATTGATGGGGAGCAGGGTGTGGCTATGGCTCAGTCTGAACGCCCCGACCTCATCCTGATGGATATGAGTCTGCCGGTCTTGGATGGCTGGCAAGCAACTCGCATCATTAAGGCTCAATCAGAGATCGGCTCGGTGCCGGTCATTGCGCTGACTGCCCATGCCATGGCTGGAGACCAGGAGAAGTGTTTTGCGGCCGGTTGTGATGATTATGATACGAAGCCGGTTGATTTGCCACGTTTGTTGGCCAAGATTGAGGCGCTACTCGCGTCATCATTGTAGCCTTAGGAGTTTCTCCTTATGACCAGTTCATCGAATGAACAACTTCGTAACGCCATTCTTGACCTCTTCCACGAGACGTTGAGCCGCTATCCTCCCCCCTATGCGCCTGGCCCTGAACCAACAGGTGATCCGCCCTATCGCCTGGGGGATTACCTGATCTATCAGGGCTACCTCTCTCCACGCAACCTGAATTCGGCCATCAATGATGCTCAGTCCCAACCGACTCCTACTCGTAAGACATCACCGTTAGGTGTGGCGTTGGTCAATCGCTACAACATCCCTGCCCCGGTGTTGGCGGTAACACTGTTGCTCCAAACCCTAGACCGCCTCGAATATACGCCGAATCTGCCCCCGCACTTCATGGGGGAACAGTTGCTGCGTGAAGCTGCGCTCTCTCCCGAACAGCTTGCGGTGGTACTGGAAGAACAGGTCGAGGATTATAGCCATGGGAAGTGGCGGCGCCTCGGCGATCTGATCGCGAACCACGGATGGCTCGATGCCCAGACGCTGAGTGAGGCGGTTCAGGTGGTGCGTCACGGTGAGGAGTAGTAATGTATGTTGTTGCTTGGTGACGAAGCCACCAAGCAACAACGAGAACAGATCTTTGAGCTAGGTTCCCTCAATGACGCCATCTTTCCCTATCACTACCGTCCTCGATCTGCTAGAGGCTGCGCTACCCGCCTTTCCTCAGCCGCTCATCGATCAGATGAGTGCCGAGCAGCAGACGCCGTTCCGTATTCTGGTGGCGACGCTGCTCAGTCTGCGCACGAAGGATACGCTGACGGCGGTGGTTGCGCCGCGCCTCTTTGCCTACGCTGATACGCCCGCAGCGATCTTGGCGCTCGGTGAGCAGCGTATCGCCGAACTGATCTATCCGGTAGGGTTCTACCAGAATAAGGCGCGTAGCCTGATTGCCATCGCCCATATGCTCCTCGAACGCTATGACGGTGAGGTGCCATCCGATCTCGATGCGCTCTTGGCTCTGCCTGGGGTTGGGCGTAAGACGGCTAATCTGGTGCGCACGGCTGGGTTTGGTCTGCCCGGTATCTGTGTGGATATTCACGTCCACCGCATTACGAACCGCTGGGGTTATGTGGCCACCAAAGACCCCGATGCGACTGAGATGGCGCTGCGCGCGATGCTGCCTCCCCAATACTGGATTCCGATCAACCGTCTGTTGGTGACGTTTGGGCAGAATGTCTGTCACCCCACTTCGCCGCGTTGTAGTAGCTGCCCGGTGTCCGCCTACTGCGCCCGCATTGGGGTGATACGTAGCCGGTGAGTTGGGAGGGGGAGCTTGTCGTAGCCCGCTGGCTGCCTTCGACAACCCCATTGCAACCTCGGTTATTAACCGCAGAGGACGCGGAGGTGCGCAGAGGGGGGGCGCACCCAGATCCTCTGCGTCCCTCTGTCTCCTCTGCGGTTGAATCTTCGGGAGGATATGTGACCGCAGAGGACGCGGAGGTGCGCAGAGGTCTATATGTGACCGCAGAGGACGCGGAGGTGCGCAGAGGGGGGGCGCACCCAGATCC